>LNFM01001531.1_pt1 | contig 59227 bp, 51 predicted proteins | sample 596031 | NCBI WGS metagenome assembly LNFM01 (sample SAMN04254537, study PRJNA301005) | activated carbon metagenome | isolation source: dual media filters at the Ann Arbor, Michigan drinking water treatment plant | place: USA: Ann Arbor | reverse complement strand
ATCCTGCGCGGTGGTAGCTCAGTTGGTTAGAGTACCGGCCTGTCACGCCGGGGGTCGCGGGTTCGAGCCCCGTCCACCGCGCCAGATCGTCCCCCTTCAGTCGGCAGCATCGTCGCGCAGCCGCATCCGGTACCGGATATGCCCGTCCGACAGCACATAGCTGTCATACAAGGCCCGCGCCCGCGCGTTCTCCTGATCGGTGTGCCAGTAGATCCGCCCCCAGCCCCTTGCCTTTGCCAGCACCACCAGATCATCCATCAGCGCCCGGCCCAGCCCAAGGCCGCGCGCGCTGTCGGACACGAACAGGTCTTCCAGATAGCAGTCGTCGGTCGCGGCCCAGGTCGACGGGTGGTGCAGGTGGATGGCAAAGCCCGCCACCTTGCCCGCTACCTCAGCCAGCCGCGCCTTCACCGGGTTGGCGGGGTCCATCAACCGCGCCCACGTCGCCTCGGTCACCGCCGCAGGCAAGGTAAGCTCATAATACTCCAGATACCCCGCCCATAGTGACAGCCACGCCGCCTCATCGTCCGGCCCCGCGTCTCGGATCCCCGCGTCGCGCAGGATCACCGCAGCCTCGCCAGCACGCGCGCCCAGGACCGGATGCCCTTGTGGAAGCTTTCCAGGTTATACTTCTCGTTCGGCGAATGGATCTGGTCATCAGCCCGGCCAAACCCGATCAGCATTGCATCAATGCCGAGGTAGGTCTTGAAATGCCCCGCAACCGGGATCGACCCGCCGGCACCCACGAAGGCGGCCGAACGGTTCCATTCCTCGCTCAACGCCGCCCGTGCGGCCTCGAAGGCCGGGTCGGCAATGGACATGACCGAGGCGGCGCTGCCCTCGATCCCGTCATGCCATTCGATCCGGCAATCGGCGGGCAACTGCGCTTCGGCCCAGGCTCGGAACGCCATCAGCACCTTCGCCGGGTCCTGCTTCGACACCAGCCGGAAGCTGACCTTCGCATGTGCCTCCGCCGGCAGCACGGTCTTGAACCCGGCCCCCGTATAGCCTCCCCAGATGCCGTTCACTTCCGCCGTGGGCCGCGACCAGATCATCTCCAGAGGCGTGCGGTCCGCCTCGCCCGCCGGCACAGAAAGCCCCACATCGCCCAGATAGCGCGCATGGTCGAAGGCCAGCGCCTGCCACTGCTGGCGCAAGCTGTCGGGCAACTCCGCCACGTCGTCGTAGAACCCCGGCACCTGCACCCGGCCTTCCTCGTCGTGCAAGCCGGACAACAGCTTTGTCAGCACGTGGATCGGGTTTCGCGCCAACCCGCCATACATGCCCGAATGCAGGTCGCGCGTCGCCGCATGGACGGTGAACTCGGCCTTGCTCATGCCCCGCAGCATCGTGGTGATCGCCGGCACCGCGCCTTCGAACATTCCGGTGTCGCAGATCAGCGCCAGATCGGCGCGCAACTCCGCTGCGTTTTCCTGCAGGAACGGGATAAGCGAGGGCGAGCTGGACTCCTCCTCGCCCTCCAGAAAGATCGTCAGTTTGCCCGGCAGGCTGCCATGCACATGCTTCCACGCCCGGCACGCCTCGATGAAGGTCATCAACTGGCCCTTGTCGTCCGACGACCCGCGCGCCCGGATGACCTTACCCTTCGGCGTGTCCTGCACCTCCGGGTCAAACGGATCACGGTCCCACAACTCCAAGGGATCAACTGGCTGCACATCGTAATGGCCGTAAAACAAGAGGTGCCGCCCGCCCGTCCCGCCATGCCCCACCACCATCGGATGCCCCGGCGTGGCCCTTGCCGACGCGTCGAACCCCATCCCCCGCAGATCTTCGGCCAGCCACTCCGCCGCCCGCGCGCAGTCAGCCTTGTAAGCCGGATCGGTCGAGATCGAAGCGCCTCGGGCAGGGTGTCGTCGATACGGGCCAGCACGGCGTCGATGGTCATTCTTCTCTCCCGAATGTGATCGGGATCAAGCCTATCAGGCGACGGGGGACTGTCCAGACCGCGCGACTTGCGCTAAACGCTGCGGCAATCTGGAACGGTTCCAAGGCAAGGACAGCTTATGGCCGCAAAGTTTCTTCTGGGCGCGATGCTTTTCGCCGCGTCACCCATCATCGCTCAAACCGTGCCGGTGGAAACCACCACCCTCGGCACTTCGGCGATCACGCTCCACCTCCACCCCTTCCTCACTGAAGAGGAACTGACCACCCTGCGCCTCGTGATGACCAACGAACAGGCGCTTTCCCTGTTCGTGCCCGGCACGCTCGGCCATGCTGCCCTCGCCGTGTCGCCCGATGACGGCTTCATCCGCGTCGGTGCGCCGATGGGTTCGGCCACCGCCGTCGCCGACCTGCCCGATGCCGAAGCCGCCGGCACCGCCGCTCTGGCAGGCTGCGATGCGGCCAAGCAGGGCACGGCACCCTGCGTCGTGGTCCTTGAAATCGCCCCGGCACCCTAAGCGGAAGGGGGCGACATTTCGCCCCGCTGGGCTTCGGGAAAGCTTGACCCAAGTCAAGGTTCCGAGCCTCACGATCTGACACCAAGGGTCGCATGACCCGGACGGAGACACGCTGATGACCTATGACACCGCCCTCGACGCCGCCTTGCAACGGCTGCACGATGAAGGCCGCTACCGCACCTTCATCGATATCGAGCGTCGTCAGGGGCGGTTCCCCCACGCCGTCTGGACCCGTCCCGATGGCACTGAGAAGGACATCACCGTCTGGTGCGGCAACGACTACCTCGGCATGGGCCAGCACCCCGAGGTTCTGGCCGCAATGCACGAGGCGCTTGAGGCCACCGGCGCAGGCTCGGGCGGCACCCGCAACATTTCCGGCACCACCGTCTACCACAAGCGGCTCGAGGCCGAACTGGCCGACCTCCACGGCAAGGAAGCGGCCCTGGTCTTCACCTCTGCCTACATCGCCAACGACGCCACCCTGTCGACCCTGCGCCAGATCTTCCCCGGCCTGATCATCTATTCCGATGCGCTGAACCACGCCTCGATGATCGAAGGCGTGCGGCGCGGTGGCGGCGCCAAGCGCATCTTCCGCCACAACGACGTCGCTCACCTCCGCCAACTCCTCGCCGCCGACGATCCCGCCGCGCCGAAACTCATCGCCTTCGAATCGATCTACTCGATGGATGGCGACTTCGGCCCGATCAAGGCGATCTGCGACCTGGCGGACGAGTTCAACGCGCTCACCTACCTCGACGAGGTCCACGCGGTCGGCATGTATGGCCCGCGCGGGGCAGGGGTCGCCGAACGCGATGGCCAGATGCACCGCATCGACATCATCAACGGCACCCTCGCCAAGGCCTACGGCGTCTTTGGCGGCTATATTGCTGCATCTGCAAAGATGTGCGACGCGGTGCGCAGCTATGCCCCCGGCTTCATCTTCACCACCTCGCTGCCTCCCGCCGTTGCGGCCGGTGCGGCCGCCTCGGTCCGCGTCCTGAAGACCGCCCAGCACCTGCGCGACGCACACCAGACCGCCGCCCGCATCCTCAAGCTCCGGCTCAAGGGCCTCGGCCTGCCGATCATCGATCACGGCTCACATATTGTGCCGGTCCATGTCGGCGACCCCATCCATTGCAAGATGCTGTCCGACATGCTGCTGGAAACTTACGGCATCTACGTGCAGCCGATCAACTTCCCCACCGTGCCGCGCGGCACCGAACGGCTGCGCTTCACGCCCTCGCCGGTACATGACGCAAAGGCCATCGACGCGCTCATCAAGGCGATGGACGCGCTGTGGAGCCATTGTGCGCTAAATCGCGCCGAGGCTGCTGGCTGAACCATCTCGCATGTGCAAAAAGCCTTGCCCTATGCTAGGGTTTGGCCAATACGACGCCCTGTGAGTCGTTTGGGACGGCGACTCAAATGTCTGGGTGCACCGAGGGGACAGGTTCGGGATGATCGGTTGGAGGTCTAAACCTTCGACGACCGAAGAGGAAAAGCCAAAGGGCTTTGACGACTTCGAGTTGCGGTTGGGCGATGTCATGCGGGGCGAACGCGCCACGCTTGGCAAATCGTTGCTCGACGTGCAGCGCGATCTGAAGATCAAGGCCACCTATATCGCCGCCATCGAAAATGCCGATGTCTCGGCGTTCGAATCTCCCGGTTTCGTGGCCGGCTATGTTCGTTCCTACGCGCGCTATCTGGGGATGGACCCGGAATGGGCTTTCGAAAGGTTCTGCGCCGAAGCCAACTTTGCCGTGTCGCACGGCATGTCCGCCGCCGCCTCGCCGCAGCGGATCATCAAGGCGCGGGCGCGGTCCGAATTCTCCGACCCACTTGCCAATCCCAACGCGACCTTCGTGCCGCGCGGTGAAAGCGTCCTGTCGGGCATCCAGCCCGGCGCGGTCGGTTCCATCGCCGTGCTGATCGCGCTGATCGGTGCCATCGGGTATGGTGGCTGGTCGGTCTTGCAGGAAGTTCAGCGCGTCCAGCTTGCGCCGGTGGACGAGGCTCCCTCTGTCGTGGCCCAGATCGACCCGCTGCAGGGTGCAGGCACCGCCGCGCCGCAGATCGTCGCCGCACCGGTTGAACCGCAGGCGGCCGACTCCGTGGCCTTGGCTCAAGGCGCCGCCCCGGTCGACGTGATGGACCGGCTCTACCGCCCCGAGGCGCTGGACGTTCCTGTCCTGACCTCGCGCGATGGGCCGATCTCTGCAATCAACCCACGCGAAACCGGGGCCCTGGCCTCGGTCGCCGAGGCCACTGCCGAAACCGAAGCCGCCATCGAATCCGAAATTCTCAAGGTCGTGGCCGACGTCCAGCCCGGCATCGAAGTGCTGGCCGTCCGTCCTTCCTGGGTGCGGGTCAACGCAGCCGATGGCACCGTATTGTTCGAAAAAATTCTCGACGCCGGTGAACGCTACTCCGTGCCGCAGCTTGAAGCCGCCGCCGTGTTCCGCACCGGCAACTCCGGCGCGGTCTACTTTGTCGTCAACGGCGTGACCTATGGTCCCGCCGCACCCGGCGCGCAGGTGGTCAAGGACGTGGCCCTCTCGCCCGAGGCGCTGACCCAGTCCTTCGCCGAAGCCGACCTGACCGCCGATGACGATCTTGCAAGGTTCGCCACCGCCGACGCGACCGGCCTTGCCCCCGTCGAAGCGGGCGCCGAAGGCACAACGGAACCCTCCGTTTCGGAATAAACCTGCCGCGACCGCCTGACAGTTGCCGCGCACCGCGCGTCCCGGTATCCTGTGCCCGTCGCAGTTTCCAAAGGCCCGGCCCCATGTCGCACAATCCCGTCCGCCCCTGGCGCAACATCTACCGTCGCGCCTCGCGGCAGATCCGTGTCGGCAAGGTTCTGGTCGGGGGCGACGCACCGATTTCGGTGCAGACGATGACCAACACCCTGACCACCGATATCGCCGGCACCATCGAACAGATCCAGCGCTGCGCGGTCGCCGGGGCCGACATCGTCCGCGTTTCCACGCCCGATCAGGATTCGACCCGCGCCTTGCGCGAGATCGTGGCCGAAAGCCCGGTTCCGATCGTCGCAGACATCCATTTCCACTACAAACGCGCGATCGAGGCGGCCGAGGCTGGCGCCGCCTGTCTGCGCATCAATCCCGGCAATATCGGTGACGCCCGCCGCGTGCAGGAAGTCGTCAAGGCAGCCAAGGACCACGGCTGTTCGATCCGCATCGGTGTGAACGCGGGCTCGCTTGAAAAGCACCTTCTCGACAAATACGCCGAACCCTGCCCCGAAGCGATGGTCGAAAGCGGCCTCGACCATATCAAGCTCCTGCAAGACAACGACTTTCACGAATTCAAGATCTCCGTGAAAGCCTCCGACGTGTTCCTTGCCGCCGCCGCCTATCAGCAGTTGGCCGAAGCGACCGATGCCCCGATCCACCTTGGCATCACCGAAGCTGGCGGTCTGATGTCCGGCACCGTCAAATCCGCCATCGGCCTCGGCAACCTCCTCTGGATGGGCATCGGTGACACGATCCGCGTCTCGCTTTCCGCCGACCCGGTGGAAGAGGTGAAGATTGGCTTCGAGATTCTGAAATCCCTCGGCCTGCGCCACCGCGGCGTCACCATCATCTCCTGCCCGTCCTGCGCGCGGCAGGGCTTTGACGTGATCAAGACCGTCTCCGCCCTCGAAGACCGCCTCGCCCACATCACCACGTCGATGAGCCTTTCGATCATCGGCTGCGTCGTGAACGGCCCCGGCGAGGCCCTGATGACCGACATCGGTTTCACCGGTGGCGGGGCAGGCAAGGGCATGGTCTATCTCGCCGGCAAGCAGGCCCACACCCTGGGCAACGACCGCATGGTCGATCACATCGTCGAACTGGTCGAAGCCAAGGCCGCCGAGCTTGAGGCACAACAGGCCGAAGCCGCCGAATGACCGGTTCCTGATCAGGCGGGTGCCGCCAGCTTCATGAGAACCGTTCGCAGCTGCCCTTGACTTTCTGCGAATGCTTCGCATCTAACTGTGGACACCCACAGCGGAACCCTGACCCATGACCCTGACCCGCCGCCTGCTCTTGGCCACCATCGCAGCCCTCGCCACTTTCCCCGCCGCCGCGCAAGACCGCCTCAAGGTCGTCACCACGTTCACCGTCATCGCCGACATGGCCCAGAACGTCGCCGGCGACGCCGCCGACGTCGTCTCGATCACCAAACCCGGAGCCGAGATCCACGGCTACGAGCCCACCCCGCAAGACATCGTCGGTGCCAGCGACGCAGGCCTCATCCTCTGGAACGGTCTCAACCTCGAACGCTGGTTCGAACAGTTCCTCGCCAATCTTGGCGACATCCCCTCCGCCACCCTGACCGAAGGCATCACCCCGATCGCCATCTCGGGCGGCGACGCGGAAGGCCGGCCCAACCCGCACAGCTGGATGAGCCTCGACAACGCCATGATCTACATCGACAATATTGAACGCGCCCTCGAAGCGGCCGATCCCGCCAACGCCGCCACCTATGCCGCCAACGCCGCCGCCTACAAAGCCCGCCTCACCGCCGAAATCGGCCCCTTGAAGGCGCAGATCGAAGCCCTGCCCGAAGCTTCCCGCTGGCTCGTCACCTGCGAAGGCGCCTTCAGCTACCTCGCCCGCGACCTTGGCCTGCAGGAGCTTTACCTCTGGCCGATCAACGCCGACCAGCAAGGCACCCCGCAGCAAGTCCGCGCAGTGATCGACGGGGTGCGCGACAACGCGATCCCGACCGTGTTCTGCGAAAGCACGGTTTCCAGCGCCCCCGCCGAACAGGTCGCCCGCGAAACCGGGGCTGCCTTCGGCGGCGTCCTCTATGTCGACAGCCTCAGCGAGCCCGGCGGTCCAACCCCGACCTACATCGACCTCCTGCGCGTCACGACGGAAACCATTGCCAAGGGCCTCGCTTCACAGGCAAAGTAACCTATGCACGTCCTCGCCGAAGGCCTGACCGTCACCTACCGCAACGGCCTGACCGCGCTGCGCGACGCCAGCTTCATGGTCCCGCGCGGCACGATCACGGCGCTTGTCGGCGTCAACGGCTCTGGAAAATCCACGCTTTTCAAGGCCATAATGGGTTTCATTCCCTCGGCGCGCGGCTCCATCCGCCTCCTTGGCAAACCGGTGGCCGAGGCCTTGCGCGAAAACCTTGTGGCCTACGTCCCGCAGGCCGAAGAGGTTGACTGGACCTTCCCGGTCCTCGTCGAAGACGTGGTGATGATGGGCCGCTACGGCCACATGGGCTTTCTGCGCCGCCCGTCGCCCACCGACCGTGCCAAGGTTGCCGATGCGCTCGCCCGTGTCGGCATGTCCGATCTCGCCCACCGCCAGATCGGCGAGCTTTCTGGCGGTCAGCGCAAACGCGTCTTTCTCGCCCGCGCCCTCGCGCAAGAAGGCCAGATCATCCTGCTCGACGAACCCTTCACCGGCGTCGACGTGAAGACCGAAGAGCAGATCATCGCCCTCCTGCGCGACCTGCGCGCCGAAGGCCGGGTAATGCTCGTCTCCACCCACAACCTCGGCTCGGTGCCGGAGTTCTGCGACCGCACCGTGCTCGTCAAAGGCACCGTCCTCGCCTACGGCCCGACCGAAACGATCTTCACCCGCGTCAACCTCGAAGCTGCCTTTGGTGGGGTTCTGCGCCATTTCACCATCGGCGGCACCGACCTGCACGACGATGACGACGCGCGCGAGGTTCGCATCATCACCGATGACGAGCGCCCCTTCGTGCAATACGGCCGAAAGGGCGACCAATGACCCGGCCCATTCACCTGTTCCCAAATATCCCCGCCGGAGGCCCTTCGCCCGGGCCGGTTGCGCGCACCTGGCGCGCAGAGGCGAGGCAAAAGATCGGCGCGGAACGCGCTCCTTTTCATTCCATTCCAGATGCTTGAACCCTTCGCCTACAGCTACATGATCAACGCGATGTGGGTCTCGGCCCTCGTCGGCGGGGTCTGCGCGTTCCTCTCGGCCTACCTGATGCTGAAAGGCTGGTCCTTGATCGGCGACGCGCTTTCGCATTCCGTCGTGCCCGGCGTTGCCGGCGCCTATATCCTCGGCCTTCCCTTTGCCCTCGGTGCGTTCCTCTCCGGAGGCCTCGCCGCCGCCGCGATGCTGTTCCTGTCGGGCCGCTCCGGCCTCAAGGTCGACACCATCATCGGGCTGATCTTCACCTCGTTCTTCGGCCTCGGGCTCTTTCTGATCTCGATCTACCCGACTTCGGTGTCGATCCAGACCATCACGATGGGCAACATCCTCGCCATCACGCCGGAAGACACCCTGCAACTGGTGCTGATCGGCGTGATCTCTGCGGTGATCCTTCTGGCAAAGTGGAAGGATCTGATGGTCACCTTCTTCGATGAAACCCACGCCCGCAGCATCGGCCTGCGTCCCGATGTCCTGAAGGTCGTGTTCTTCACCCTCCTTTCCGCATCGACCGTGGCCGCAATGCAGACCGTGGGCGCGTTCCTTGTCGTGGCGATGGTGGTCACCCCCGGCGCCACCGCCTACCTGCTCACCGACCGCTTCCCCCGTCTCATCGCGCTTTCGGTCGCCATCGGGGCAGGGACCAGCTTCCTCGGTGCCTATCTCAGCTACTTCCTCGACGGGGCGACGGGCGGCGTCATCGTGCTTTTGCAAACCCTGATCTTCCTTGCAGCCTTTGTCTTTGCCCCCAAGCACGGCATCCTTGCCAGCCGCCGCAAGGCCGCGGAGGCGCTCAGATGATCGACGCGCTCCTCCAGCCGTTCCAGTTTCCGTTCATGCAGAATGCGTTCTGGATATCGCTGATCGTGGCACCGCCGACCGCGATCCTGTCGTGCTTTCTGGTGCTGAAAGGCTGGGCGCTGATGGGCGACGCGGTCAGCCATGCCGTCCTGCCCGGCATCGTGCTGGCCTACATCCTCAACATCCCGCTTCTGGTCGGGGCTTTCGCCGCCGGCATGGCCTGCACCCTTGCGACCGGCTATCTTGCCGGCAACAGCCGGGTAAAGCAGGACACCGTGATGGGCGTGGTGTTCTCGGGGATGTTTGCGCTTGGCATCGTCCTTTACACCTCGGTCAGCACCGATGTGCATCTCGACCATATCCTCTTTGGCAACATGCTCGGCATCGGGGCAGGGGATCTCCTGACCGCTGCGCTGATCGCCCTTCCGGTGACGGCGCTTCTCCTCCTGAAATGGCGCGACCTGATGCTGCACGCCTTCGATCCGGCGCAGGCGCAAGCCTCGGGCCTCAGAACCGGCGTCCTGCACTATGGCCTGCTCGCAATCCTGTCGCTGACCATCGTGGCGACGCTTTCCTCGGTCGGCCTCATCCTTGCCATCGGCCTGCTGATCTCGCCCGGCGCCATCGCCTTCCTTCTGGTGCGCAGCTTCGGGTGGATGATCGTCGTGGCGGTGGTCGTGTGCCTATTTTCCATGCTCGTCGGGACATGGGCAAGCTTTCACCTCGACAGCGCCACCGCCCCGACGATCATCCTCGTGCTGACTGCGCTTTTCATCGCCGCCTTCCTTTACCGCCAGATCCTGACCCGCCGCAGTACCCGTGCGGTTTGAAGATCGGGCCTGATCCTCTGGACGCCCCGCTCCGAACTGCCTAACCATGGGGCAGGGGGTTCCACATGCCACAGACAATCCTGATCACCGGCGCCGGCAGCGGTATCGGCCGCGCCACCGCCGCAGCATTTCTCGCCGCAGGCTGGCAGGTCGCCCTGATCGGCCGCCGCGAAGCGCAGTTGGCTGAAACCGCCGCCGGCCATGACGCGCTGATCCTGCCTTGCGATGTGACCGATCCTGCTGCCGTCGACGCGGCCTTTGCCGCCCTGAAGGCCCGCTTCGGCCGGCTTGACGTGCTCTTCAACAACGCCGGCATCTCGCTTCCCGCCGCGCCGATCGACGAGATCGCCGTCGACGACTGGCTTCGCCTCAGCCAGACCAACATCACCGGCATGTTCCTCTGCGCCCGCGCCGCCTTCGGCCTGATGCGCCACCAGACCCCGCAGGGCGGGCGAATCATCAACAACGGCTCGATTTCCGCCCATGTGCCGCGCCCCGGTTCAGCGCCCTACACGATGTCGAAACACGCGGTCACCGGCCTGACCCGCACCCTCGGCCTCGACGGGCGGCGCTTCGACATTGCGTGCGCTCAGGTTGACATCGGCAACGCGCTGACCGACATGGCCGCCCGCTTTACCCAAGGTGTGCCGCAAGCCGACGGCAGCATCCGCGCCGAACCGGTGATGGACGTCACCCACGTCGCCAGCACGGTCCTGCACATGGCAAGCCTGCCTTTGGACGTGAACACGCCCTTCGTCACGATTATGGCGCGCGACATGCCCTACATCGGTCGGGGGTAGGCCTCAGACCTCGCAGTACATCTCGTGCATCAGGCGGATCGTGCGCAGCACCTTGGGGTCCTGGATCGAATAGTAGATCGACTTGCCCTCGCGCCGCGCAACCACCAGCCCCTCCAGCCGCAGCCGCGCCAGTTGCTGGCTTACCGCCGCCTGCCGCGATGACAGCAGCTGCTCCAACGCAGTCACCGATTTCTCGCCCGAGATAAGGTGGCACAGGATCATCAGCCGCCCTTCATGCGACAGTGCCTTCAGGAACGCTGCCGCGTTGGCAGCACTTTCCAGCATCGCATCGGGGTTCACTGCGAAGGCGAGGCCCGCATCACCGTGAGAATCGAAAAGAACAAGGGACATCCTGCAGTCTCCGCGCACACAACATTTGGTTGAACCCGAATATCATGAACTAAATTGATCAGCGAGGGGCCGCTTGAACACGGCGGCGTGAACGGGCAAGGATCGGCCACACCGAAAGGACCCGCCATGACGAAGGCCGAAGCGACCCGCATCTTTCAGGCCGGCCTCGCCGCTGCCGACCCCGCCCGCGCCGTCACAGAGGCACTGGCAACCGTGCCGCATCCCGACCTGATTCTCGCCATCGGCAAGGCCGCGCGGACCATGGCCGAGGCCGCCCTGGCGGGGCTTGGCCCCACCGAAACCCTCGTCGTCACCAACGATGAAAACGCCCGCCCGCTGGGTGGCGCAACCGTCCTCGCTGCCAGCCATCCAGTTCCCGACGCCCGCGGGGCGGCCGCCGCCAAACTGATTCTCGACCGGCTGTCGCTGATGCAGCCCGGCCAGCACATCCTCGCGCTCATCTCCGGCGGGGGCTCGGCGCTGTTGCCCGCCCCGGTCGCCGGCGTCAGCCTTGAGGACAAGGCCGCCGTCAACCGCCTCCTCCTCGGGTCCGGCGCAGAGATCGGCCAGATGAACCTGGTGCGCCAGCAGCTTTCCCGCCTGAAAGGCGGTGGCCTCATCCGCGCCGCGGCCCCCGCCCACGTCACCGCCCTCATCCTGTCCGATGTGATCGGCGACGACCTCCGCGCCATCGCCTCGGGCCCGACCGTCGCCCCCTTGGGCACACGGGCCGAGGCCGTGGTCATCCTGCAGGCCCACAAGGTCTGGGACGCACTTCCCGCATCCGTCCGCGCCCACCTCTCCGCGCCCGAAACCGCCGCGCCAGCGATGCCCGCCGCCACCAACACGCTCATCGGCTCCAACCGCAAGTCCGTGCTCGCCATGGCCGCCGCCGCCCCAGCGGCCCATGTCCCCGATGAACCCCTCGTCGGCGACGTGGCCGATGCCGCCCGCCGCGTTGCCGCCTCCGGCCAGGGAATCACCCTCTTTGGCGGCGAAACCACCGTCGTCCTGAAGGGCAGGGGCGTCGGCGGCCGCAATCAGGAGCTTGCCCTCCGCACGGCCCTCCTGGCCGAAGCGCAAGGCTGGCCCGCGCCGTGGGTGTTCCTCTCCGGCGGCACCGATGGCCGCGATGGCCCGACCGAGGCCGCAGGCGCCGTCGTCGATCACGGCAGCCTTGCCCGGATGCGCGCCAAGGGAATCGACCCTGTCGCGCGCCTCGCGCAGAACGACAGCAACCCTTGCCTTGCGGCGTCGGATGATCTTCTGATGACAGGCGGCACCGGCACCAATGTTGCCGACCTGCAAGTGCTTATCCGGGGAACCATATGACCAGCCACATAGCCTTCACCAACCCCGGCCGCTTCTGGCGCGGCAACCTGCATACCCATTCCACCCGCTCCGACGGGGTGCTGGCACCGGCAGAGGTCTGCCGCCGCTACCGCGCCGAAGGCTATGATTTTCTTGCCCTCACCGACCATTTCATCGGCAGCTACGACTACCCGATCGTCGATACCGTGCCGTTCCGCGACGATGCCTTCACCACCATCCTCGGTGCAGAGCTTCATTCCGGTGCCATGCTGAACGGTGAGCTTTGGCATATCCTCGCCGTCGGTCTGCCGCCCGATTTCGCGCCCCCGCACGCGCCCGGTTTCCTGCCCGTCGAGGGGCAGGAAACCGGCCCCGAAATCGCCGCCCGCGCCGTTGCAGCCGGGGCCTTCGTCGCCGTCGCTCACCCGCAATGGTCCGGCCTGACCCTTGCAGACGCCCGGTCCATTACCGCCGCCCACGCGGTCGAGATTTACAATCACGGCTGCGCCACCGGCTGCGACCGCCCCGACGGGGCCGCCATCGCCGACCTTCTTCTCACCGAAGGCCGCCGCCTCAACCTCATCGCCACCGACGACGCGCATTTCCACGAACCAGACCATTTCGGCGGCTGGGTCATGGTGAAAGCCACTGAGAACACGCCCGAGGCGCTGCTCTCCGCGTTGAAGGACGGTGCGTTCTACTCCTCCCAGGGCCCGGAAATCCGCAATGTCCGCATCGATGGCGATCACGTAACCGTCGAATGTTCCGCCGCAGCATCGGTTGTCGCGATGGGCCACGGCACCGGGGCAAAGGCGGTTCACGGCCATTCGATGACCCGCGCCTCGGTTCCGCTCGCCCGCCTGAACGGCTCCCCGTGGCTGCGTGTCGCGGTGATCGACGCAGCCGGAAAACGCGCCTGGTCGAACCCGATCTGGCTTTGATCGCTCTCCACCCCGACGGTTCCGCACGCAGGGAGAGGGGGCATCGGAAAGGACTCCGATGATCACCGACATCGAAGACTACTTCACCCTCGGCTGCGGTCGCTGCGCCCGCTTTGCCACGCCCGACTGTTCCGTCCGCCTCTGGGCCACTGGCCTCGTCGAACTCCGCCGCATCTGCCGCGATGCCGGCCTGACTGAGACGGTGAAATGGGGCCACCCCTGCTTCATGCATGCAGGCCGAAACATTGCCCTGATCGGCGCGTTGCGCGGTGACTTCCGCCTCAACTTCTTCAACGCCGCCCTGATGCAGGACTTGGACAAGGTGCTGGAACGCCAAGGCCCGAACACCCCACACCCTGACAGCCTGCGGTTCACCGACAATGCCGCCCCGCGCGCGATGGAGCCCACGATCCGAGCCTATCTGGCCGAGGCGATGGGATATGCCGAGGTCGGCATCGTCCCCGCCCGGACGCCAGTCGAGATCAACCTGCCGCCCGAACTGATCGAAGCCCTCGACATGGACCCCGACCTTGCCGAGGCGTTCCATCGTCTGACCCCCGGCCGCCAGCGTAGCTACGTGATCCTGCTCTCAGGCGCGAAGACATCCGCCACCCGCGTCAATCGCATCGAAAAAGCCCGCCCGCGCATCCTCGCAGGCAAGGGCGCGCAGGAACGCTAAGGTGTTGCCAATTCCTTAACGTCCCCACTCAACCTCTTGATTTCATGCGGAACGGAAGAATGTCCCACCGTGGTCATCACAAGATTCCCGGCAACCGCAACCCATGCTCCACCGCGCAATCGCGGGCAATATCATAGCCCGCATCGGCATGCCGCATCACCCCCGTCGCCGGGTCGTTCCACAAGACGTTCGACAACCGCCGCGCCGCATCCTCGGTCCCGTCCGCCACCACGACCATGCCGGAATGCTGGCTGAACCCCATCCCCACACCCCCGCCATGATGCAGCGACACCCACGTCGCCCCCGACGCCGTATTCAGAAGGGCATTCAGCAACGGCCAGTCACTGACCGCGTCCGACCCGTCCAGCATCGCCTCCGTCTCCCGGTTCGGTGACGCAACCGACCCTGAGTCCAGATGATCCCGCCCGATCACGATCGGCGCCTTCAACTCTCCGCTTGCCACCATCTCGTTGAACATCAGCCCCGCCCGGTGCCGGTCGCCAAGGCCAATCCAGCAGATCCGCGCCGGCAAGCCCTGAAACGCGATCCGCTCCCGCGCCATATCGAGCCAGTTGTGAAGGTGCTCATTCTCCGGGAACAGCCGCTTCATCGCCGCATCCGTCCGATAGATATCCTCCGGATCGCCCGACAGGGCGCACCACCGGAACGGCCCGATTCCCCGGCAGAACAGCGGCCGGATGTAGGCCGGCACGAAACCCGGAAACGCAAAGGCATTCTCCAGCCCCTCATCCAGCGCCACCTGCCGGATGTTGTTGCCATAGTCCAACGTCGGCACCCCGGCGTTCCAGAAATCCACCATCGCCGCGACGTGGGTCTTCATCGACGCCCGCGCCGCATGTTCCACCGATTTCGGGTCGGTCTCGCGTGCCGCTTTCGCCTGCTCCACCGTCCAGCCTTGTGGCAGATAGCCGTTCAGGGGGTCGTGGGCGGAGGTTTGGTCCGTCACGATATCAGGCCGGACGCCGCCGGCCTTCATCCGCCGCACCAGCTCCGGGAAGACGTCCGCCGCGTTCCCGAGCAAGCCCACCGACTTCGCCTCGCCTTTTGCCGTCCACTCCGCGATCATCGCCAGCGCTTCGTCCAGGGTCCGCGCCTTCGCGTCCACATACCGTGTGCGCAGGCGAAAATCGATCCGCGTCTCGTCACACTCGACCGCCAGACAGCACGCCCCGGCCATCACCGCGGCCAAAGGCTGGGCGCCACCCATTCCACCAAGGCCACCGGTCAGGATCCAGCGCCCCTTCAGGCTGCCGCCGTAATGCTGCCGCCCGGCCTCGGCAAAGGTCTCGTACGTCCCCTGCACGATGCCTTGCGTGCCGATGTAGATCCACGACCCCGCCGTCATCTGGCCGTACATCGCCAGACCCTTCTTATCCAACTCGTTGAAATGGTCCCATGTTGCCCAATGCGGTACGAGGTTGGAGTTCGCGATCAACACCCGCGGCGCGTCCTTGTGGGTGCGGAAGATCCCCACCGGCTTGCCCGACTGCACCAGTAGCGTCTCGTCCGCCTCCAGATCGCGCAGGGACGCGACGATCCGGTCAAAATCCTCCCAGGTCCGCGCCGCCCGCCCGATGCCGCCGTAAACCACCAGTTCATGCGGATTTTCGGCGACATCCGGATGCAGGTTGTTCATCAGCATCCGCAAGGGCGCCTCGGTCAGCCAGCTTTTCGCGCTGATCTCGGTGCCGGTCGCGGGGTAAATGTCGCGGGTGTTGTGGCGGGTCATGTCAAAGCTCCGGCAAGGGGGTCAGGGTAGCGTAGGCAAGGCTGCCGTCGGCCACCATCAGGGCGGCGGCGGCAAGATCGGGGGCAAGGTAGCGGTCATCTTGCAGCACCGGCACGTCGCGCCGGATGCGCGCCACAGCGCGCTGCAATGGGGCAGAGGTCGCAAGCGGGGCCCGAAACCCGATGCCTTGCGCGGCGCACAACGCCTCGACCCCAAGGATCGCCTGCAGGTTCGCGTTCATCCGCACCAACCGCCGCGCGCCGTGGGCGGCCATGCTGACATGGTCCTCCTGATTGGCGGAGGTGGGCGTCGAATCAATTACCGTAGGATGCGCCAGATGCTTGTTCTCGCTCATCAGGGCCGCCGTCGTGACCTCGGCAATCATGAAGCCAGAGTTCAAGCCCGGCTTCGGCGTGAGAAAGGCGGGTAGGTCAAAAGACAGCACCGGGTCCACCATCAAGGCCACCCGCCGCTGCGCGATGGCCCCGACCTCGGCCAGGGCCATTGCGATCATATCCGCTGCAAAACCAACTGGTTCTGCGTGAAAGTTGCCACCCGACACAATCTTTCCATCCGACAACACGAGGGGATTGTCCGTCGCTGCATTCGCCTCCACTTCCAGCGTCCGCGCGGCCATCCGCAGCACGTCCATCGCGGCTCCGGTCACCTGCGGCTGGCAACGAATGCAGTAGGGGTCCTGCACCCGCGTGTCTCCCTCGCGGTGGCTTTCGCGGATCTCTGAGCCGTCCAGAAGGTCACGCATCGCCGCCGCCGCCTCGATCTGGCCGGCGTGACCGCGAAGCGAGTGGATTTCGGGGGCAAGCGGAGCCGTTGACCCCATGATAGCATCCGTCGACATCGCGCTGGTCACCAGCGCAGTCTGCGCCGCGCGCCAACCGTCGAATAACCCCGCCAGCGCGTAAGCCGTCGAAAACTGCGTGCCGTTGATCAGCGCCAGCCCCTCCTTCGGGCCCAAGATCACGGGCTGCAACCCTGCCTGCAACAGCGCGTCACGCCCCGGCAGCGTCTTGCCAGCGAAAACAGCGTCGCCCTCGCCGATCATCGCTGCCGCCATATGGGCGAGGGGGGCAAGGTCACCAGACGCGCCAACCGAGCCTTGCGCCGGAATCACAGGCACCACGCCTTTCGCCAGCATCCCCTCGAGCAGAGTGACGATTTCCCACCGCACACCCGAAGCGCCACGGCCAAGGGACAGCAGCTTCAGCGCCATCATCAGCCGCACCGTCGCAGTCTCCATCGCCTCGCCAACGCCGCAGCAGTGGCTGAGAATCAGGTTTTTCTGAAGCGTGGCAGTATCTTCCGGCGCGATCTTCAAACTCGCCAGCTTGCCAAATCCGGTGTTCACGCCATAGACCGCTTCGGTCCCCGCCGCCGCACGGGCAATGTGGCCCGCCGCGGCCACGACGCCGGCCTTGGCCGAAGGGTCCAGCCGCGCCGGCGCTCCCTCGCGCCAGATGCGTTCCAGTTGGCGCAGGGTCGTGCGGCCGGGGATCAGGATTTCAGCGGTCAAGGACGCCTCCGAAAATGCGGGAATGAAGCGGGGTGGCACCAATCCGGTAGGCGAGTTCGGCGGGATGCCGGGCTTCCCAGATGCAAAGGTCGGCGCGCTGGTCAGGTGCGATGCGGCCCCGGTCGCGCAGCGCAAGGGCAGCCGCCGCGTGGACAGTTGCGCCGGAAAGCGCCTCTTCCGGCGTCAGACGAAAGAGGGTGCAGGCCATGTTCATCGCCAAGGGCAACGAGGCGATGGGCGACGATCCGGGGTTCATGTCGGTCGCCACCGCCATCGGCACCCCCGCAGCGCGCAGGGCCGCGATCGGTGGCGCCTGCGTCTCTCGCAGCGTGTAGAAGGCGCCGGGCAGGATCACCGCAATCGTCCCGGCAGCGGCCATCGCCGCCACGCCATCGGCGCCCAGATATTCCAGATGGTCCGCCGACAGCGCGCCGTGCTCGGCGGCCATCAGCGCGCCTTTCAGGTCGGACAGTTGCTCGGCATGCAGTTTCACCGGCAGGCCCAAGTCCGCCGCCACCGCAAACAGCGGACGCAATTCGTCGGGCGAAAAGGCGATCCCTTCGCAGAACGCATCAACCTGATCGACCAGCCCTTCGGCATGGGCCGCCCGCAGGGACGGGATCGCCACCGACGAGATGTAGTCCGCCGCGCGTCCCTTGTATTCGGGCGGAACGGCGTGCGCCGCGAGATGCGTTGTCACCACATGCACCCGCCGCGCGGCAGCGATGGCGCGGGCTACACGCAGCATCTTGACCTCGTCCGCAACGGTCAGCCCGTAGCCCGATTTCACCTCGATCGTTGTCGCCCCCGCCGCGATCATCAGGTCAACGCGGGGCAGGGCTTCGGCGAGCAACGCGGCTTCTGACGCCGCCCGCGTGGCGGTTACGGTCGACAGAATCCCCCCACCGGCCCGCGCGACCTCTTCATAGCTGGCACCTTTCAGCCGCATCTCGAATTCCGTCGCCCGGTTGCCACCGAAAACCACATGCGTGTGGCAATCAATCAGGCCGGGGGTTACGAGTCGGCCACTGCACTCATGCTTGGTAAAGGCTTGATAGAGTTCTGGAATATCGGCTGAATTTCCCACCCAGACCACACGGCTGCCGTCGATCGCTACCGCACCACCGGGGATCAGTCCGTAGCCGTCTGTCATGGTGGCAAGTGTGGCGTCGGTCAGAAGAAGCGACATTGGGACCTTGTTTTATGTCTGAGTGTTGGGGTAATATGTCTATACATAATGCCCCATGTCAAGCGAGGCCAAGATGATTCTGCACGCTCAAAGCGCCTTTCTGCCGGACGGTTGGGCCAAGGACGTGCGGATTTCGGTCACCGACGGGTGCATCACAGACGTCACGCCAGACTGCCCACCAGACTGCCCGCCAGAGGGCGCGCGTCATGGCATCGTCCTTCCCGCGGCGACGAACCTTCATTCTCATACCTTCCAGCGCGCTATCGCCGGGCTGACCGAGGCGCGTACCGCGGGGCAGGACAGTTTCTGGACCTGGCGCAGCCTGATGTACCGCTTTCTTGACCAGCTTTCCCCTGACGATATCGAAGCCATCGCCGCCCTTGCGATGGTGGAAATGGCCGAGGCGGGTTATGCGGCGGTGGCGGAGTTTCATTATGTCCACCACCAGACCGGTGGCGAAGCTTATGTAAACCCGGCTGAAACCTCGTCGCGCATCATTGCGGCGGCGGCGGAAACCGGGCTTGGCCTCACGCTCCTGCCGGTGCTTTACGAACAAGGCGGCTGCGACGGGCGGGCGCTTTCGGGCGGGCAGTTGCGCTTCGGCTCGGACCTCGACCGCTTTGCCAGGCTTTACGACGCGGCCGCCGCCGACCTGACGCAGCTGGCCCGCGATGCGACCATTGGCATCGCGCCTCATTCACTCCGTGCCGTCAGCCGCGTTTCGCTTGCCGAATTGCCACGATTGACCCAAGGCCCGCTGCACCTGCATCTCGCTGAACAGGTGGCCGAGGTGGCCGAGGTGGAAGCCGCCTATGGCGCGCGCCCGGTCGAATGGGCGCTGGCCAACCTTGAGCTTGATCCGCGCTGGTGTCTGATCCACGTCACGCAAATGCAACCGCACGAAGTGACCGGTCTGGCAAAGACCGGTGCGGTCGCCGGGCTTTGCCCGATCACCGAGGCAAACCTCGGCGACGGCATCTTCGACGGCCCTGGCTGGCTTGCCGCAGGCGGGCGCTTCGGCGTCGGCACCGACAGCAACGTCCAGATCAGCCTGACAGGCGAATTGCGGCTGCTGGAATACTCGCAGCGTCTTGGCCAGAAAGCCCGCGCCGTCATCGCAGCGCCCACCCGGTCCACCGGCCGCACGCTGCTGGAGGCAAGCCTTGCCGGCGGCGCGCAAGCAGCTGGCCGCCGCTCCGGCGCGATCGCGGTCGGCCAATGGGCCGACCTGATGGTGCTGCCGAGCGATAGCCTTGCGCTGACGGAACTGACCGGCGACACGCTCCTCGACGCCTGGATTTTCGCCGCGCACGACCGCGTGGTGACCGACCTCTGGTCCGCTGGCCGCCAAATCGTCAAAGGCGGCCGCCACATCGCCCGCGACCGGATCGAGGCGCGCTACCGGCAGCGCATCGCCGCGCTCAAGGCCCGCGTATGACCGGCGGCTGGGAAGCGGTCCGCGCCGAGGTTCTGCGCCGTATCCGGTCGCGCCAGTGGCCGCCGGGTGGCCTCATCCCCGGCGAGGAAACGCTGGCGCAGGAATTCGACGTCGCCCGCGCCACCGTCAACCGCGCGCTGCGCGATCTGGCCGAGGCGGGCGTGATTGAGCGCAAGAAACGCGCCGGCACCCGCGTCGCCGAACTGCCTGTCCGGCGTGCGCGGCTGGATATCCCGGTGATCCGCCTGGACGTCGAGGCGAAGGGCCTGACCCACGGCTTCGATCTTCTGACTGACGAGGTCCGCGCCGCCCCGGTCCCGGTTACCTCGCGCCTTGGTCTGCCCGAAGGCGCCAGCCTCCACCATCTGGAAACGCTGCACCTTGCCGGCGGGCGGCCCTATGTGCTGGAGGACCGCTGGCTGAACCCCGCCGTGCTGCCCGACCCGGCCCCCGATTTCGCGGCCCTCAGCGCCAACGAATGGCTTGTGACCCACGTCAGCCTCGTTTCTGGCGACATCACGTTTTCCGCCGAACCCGCCAATCCGCGCGAAGCCGCCGTATTGGGCGTGGCCGCTGGCACGGCGCTGTTCATCGCGGAACGCACCACATTCGGCACGCTTGGCCCGGTGACCTATGTCCGCCTCGCCCACGCACCGGGCCACCGGGTGCAGATGACCTTCTAGGCCAGATGCCGCGCCACCAGATGTGCCAAACGCCGGTGCAGGGGTGCGATCCGGTGCCGGATGTGCAGGGCCGCAAACACCGGCTGGCGCAGCACCGGCGCATCGGCCACCAGCCGGAAGCCGCCCGTCGCAACCATCGCGTCGGCGGTCTTTTCCAGCACATAGCCCGACCCGCCCATGGCCGTCAGCAAGGATACCACCGACGCCGATTGCCCGACCGACACCGCAGCCCCTGCCAACCTCGGCGTCAACTGGCGGTGCATCTCTTCGAAGGCTGGTGAGAAATGCGCGAAGACGAAGCTCTCCGCCGATACCTCGTCCAGCCGGTCCGTCGCGGTAGATACCATCCGGTAGGCGACATCGCCCACGCTTTCAAAATGCAGGTCCGGGTGCGGTTTCGGGCTGAACATCACCGCGAAGTCCAGGATGCCGGTCAGAAGATCGGCACACATCTGGTTGGAATAGTCCGGCTCGATGTAGAAGGCGGCCTCCGGCAGCGCGTGTCGGAACCCCGTCATCCAGTCTCCCAGATACATCGCCGCAAGGTCGTTCTGGATGCCGAGGCGGAGGAGCTGCGCTGCACCCTGCGGGATCTGGATGCGGCGCTTGGCCTCGTTCCACTCATGCCGCAGCGCTCGTGCGTGCGGCTCGAACCGTTTGCCTTCGGCGGTCAGGTCGGTCCCCGCGCGCGAGCGGTCAAACAGCCGCGAGCCCACCGCCTGCTCCAGCGCCGTGACGCGCGACGATACTGTGGATTGCGTGATCCCCAGCCGGTCCGAGGTGCGGTGGAAACTCCGCGTCTCGGCGAGGTCAAGAAAGGTGTCCAGAAGTTCGATCTGCATGGTGTCTCCTGATCGAATTATCCGATCAATAGACCCGCCTGCGCCGAATTGAAAGCTACCGCACGCGGCATGATAGTGCGCGGGGAAAAGGGAGGGCGAAGATGGCCGAATTTGCAAGCGCACGGGTGGTCATCATCGGTGGCGGTGCGGTGGGGGCGTCGTGCCTTTACCACTTGGCGGCGGCCGGCTGGACCGACTGCCTTCTTCTTGAAAAGAATGAACTTACCGCGGGTTCCACCTGGCATGCGGCCGGCAACGTGCCGACGTTTTCGGCCTCGTGGTCGATCATGAACATGCAGCGGTATTCGGCAGGGCTCTACCGCGGCCTAGGGGCCGAGGTCGACTACCCGATGAACTACCATGTCACCGGCTCGGTCCGGCTTGGCCACTCGGTCGAGCGGTTGCAGGAATTCAAGCGCGTCGTCGGGATGGGGCGCTATCAGGGGATGGACCTTGCGATCCTCGGCCCGGATGAGATCCGGGCAAAATATCCCTTCGTCGAAACCCATGATCTGACCGGCGCGCTCTACGACCCCTACGACGGCGACATCGACCCGGCGCAACTGACGCAAGCCCTTGCCAAGGGCGCGCGCAACCTTGGCGCGCGGGTGGAACGGTTCTGCCCCGTGACCGACGCGCGCTGGACCGGGACCGAGTGGATCTTGACGACCCCGAAAGGCGAGGTGCGCGCCGAATATGTGGTGAACGCGGCGGGGTACTACGCCCGCGAGGTCGCCAAGATGTTCAATCGAAACTTGCCGATGATGGTGATGAGCCATCAGTACATGCTCTTTGACACCATCCCCGAAATCGAAGCCTATTCCGCCGAAACCGGGGGCAAGTTACCGCTTCTGCGCGATGTCGACAGCTCCTACTACCTGCGGCAGGAAAAGCACGGCTTCAACCTCGGGCCTTACGAGCGGAACTGCCGAGCCCACTGGCACACCCCGGACGACCCGTTCCCGCAGGATTTCAGCTTTCAATTGTTCCCGGACGATCTGGAGCGGCTGGAATGGCACATTGCCGACGCGATGGCCCGCGTGCCACTTTTGGAAAAGGCCGCTCTCACCAAAGTGATCAACGGCCCGATCCCCTATTCCCCCGACGGCAATCCGCTGATCGGCCCGATGCCGGGCGTTCCAAACGCGTTTGAGGCCTGCGTCTTCACCTTCGGCATCTGTCAGGCCGGGGGGGCGGGCAAGGTGCTGGCCGAATGGGTCACCGAAGGCGGCACCGAATGGGACATGTGGTCCTGCGATCCGCGCCGCTTCACCGGGTGGGAGGACGAAGACTACTGTATCCAGAAAGGGATGGAGGTTTACGGCCACGAATACGGAATGCACTTCCCGCTGGCGCGCTGGCCCGCAGCCCCGGATCGCAAGCTCTCCCCCGTGCATGACCGGGTAAAAGCTCTGGGCGGCGTGATGGCGCCCTACAACGGCTGGGAACGCGCCGAATGGTTCGCGATGCCCGGCGACGACACCAGCTGGGAGGCGACGCAAACCTGGAACCGCGCAGGCCCGTGGGAGGCCCGCATCGCCGCCGAATGCGCCGCCGTGCGTGAGGGTGCTGGGGTCTTGGACCTGCCCGGCTTCACCCGTCTGCGCCTTACCGGCCCGGGGGCGCGCGCGCATCTCGACAGCCTGACCGCCAGCCGACTGCCGCCTGATGGCAAGATCGGGCTGGCCTACTTTGCCGACAACCGCGGCCGGATCGTCACCGAGATGACCGTGCTGCCGTTCAACGACGAAGACATCGGCGTGATCACCGCCGCCGTCGCGCAAAAGCACGACGCCGACCTGATCCGTCGCGGCCTGCCCGACGGCGTCACGCTGGAAGACTGGTCCGACCGTATCAACTGCTTCATCGTCACCGGCCCGAAAGCCCGCGACCTGCTTGCCCCGATCACCGAGGCAGACCTGACGCTGCCGTGGCTGTCGATCCAGTATTTCGCCAAGGTCGCAGGCTGCGACGTGGCATTGGTCCGCGTCAGCTTCGCGGGCGAACTGGGCTGGGAGATCCACTGCGACCGGGCCGACGCAACTGCGATCTACGACACGCTGCTGCAATGCGGCGCGGTGCCGTTCGGGATGCGCGCGCTGAACAGTTTGCGCATCGAAAAGGGCTACCGGGCATGGAAAGGCGATCTGTCCACCGACTATTCGCTGCTGGAAGGCGGGCTTGAGCGGTTCATCGACTGGAACAAGGAGTTTCCCGGCAAGGCCGCCCTTCAGGCCGAAAAACAGCGCGGCGTCGCAAAACGCTTTGTTGCCCTGAAGGTCGCCACCGGCCCCGCCGACCCGCCTTACATGGCCAATCTCTGGCACGAGGGCCGCATCGTCGGCGAGGTGACAAGCGCTGCGATGGGCCACCGCGTCGGGCATGTGGTGGCGCTCGGCATGCTGAAGGCCGACCTCGCGGTTCCGGGAACGGTGCTGGAGGTCGAAGCCTATGGCGAGCGGCTGGCAGCCGAGGTGCTGGGCACCGGCGCGGTCTGGGATGCGAAGAATGAGCGGATCAAAGCGTGACGGGCCGCCGGGGCGCTGCCCCGGACCCCGGGATATTTGGGAACAGAAGAATGGCTGAGATTCCACGGCAGGCGCGGGCAGTGATCATCGGGGGCGGGGTATCGGGCTGTTCGGTGGCCTATCATCTGGCCAAGATGGGCTGGACCGATGTGGTTCTGCTGGAACGCAAGCAACTGACGTCCGGCACCACCTGGCACGCCGCCGGGTTGATCGGGCAGTTGCGCGGGTCGGCCAACATGACGCGGTTGGCGAAGTATTCCGCCGATCTTTACGTCAAGTTGGCCGCCGAGACCGGGGTTGAGACGGGGATGCGCCAGGTCGGCAGCATCTCAGTCGCGCTGACCGAGGCGCGGCATGAAGAGTTGCTGCGTCAGGCCACCGTCGCGCGGATTTTCGACGTCGAGGTCCACGAGATCTCGCCCGCCGTGGCGAAGGCGAAATATCCGCACCTGAACATCGACGGTGTTGTGGGCGCGGTCGCCTTGCCGCTCGATGGCCAATGCGACCCGGCCAATATCGCGATGGCGCTGGCCAAGGGCGCCCGGATGCGCGGCGCGCAGATCTTCGAGCATACCAGGGTGACTGGCGTCACCAAGGCGGCAGGCCGCGTCACCGGCGTCGACTATATCGGCGCGGACGGCGAGCCGGGCCATATCGCCACCGACGTCGTCGTCAACTGCGGCGGCATGTGGGGACGTGACCTTGCCGAAGCGTCGGGCGTGACCCTGCCGCTGCATGCCTGCGAGCACTTCTACCTTGTCACGGAACCCGTCGAAGGGCTTGGACATTTGCCGGTTCTGCGGGTGCCGGATGAATGTGCCTATTACAAGTCCGACGCGGGCAAGATGATGGTCGGCGCGTTTGAGCCGAAGGCCAAGCCATGGGGCATGACGGGGTGGGGCCAGACTGGCATCCGTGATGATTTCATGTTCGATACGCTGCCCGAGGATTGGGATCATTTCCAGCCGATCCTTGAACACGCGATGAACCGCCTGCCGCTGTTTCAGACCGCGGGCATCCATACCTTCTTCAACGGTCCGGAAAGCTTCACCCCCGACGACCGCTACTATCTGGGCGAGGCGCCGGAGCTTGGCGGATACTGGATTGCGGCTGGCTACAACTCTGTCGGCATTGCCGGATCGGGTGGGGCGGGCATGGCGCTGGCGCACTGGATCACCGAAGGCGAGGCGCCGTTCGACCTGTGGGAGGTCGATATCCGCCGCGCGCAGCCGTTCCAGCGCAACCGCAGCTACCTGAAGGAGCGGGTGTCCGAAACGCTTGGCCTGCTTTACGCCGATCACTTCCCCTACCGCCAGGTCGTGACCTCGCGCGGGGTGCGCCGCTCGCCGATCCATGATCACCTGAAAGCCCGCGGCGCGGTCTTTGGCGAGGTTGCGGGCTGGGAGCGTGCGAACTGGTTTGCCAATGAGGGGCAGGAGCAGGAATACCACTATTCCTGGAAGCGGCAGAACTGGTTCGACAACCAGCGCGCCGAACACATGGCGGTGCGGGAGGGGGTCGGCTTCTTCGACATGACCTCGTTCGGCAAGATCCGGGTCGAGGGGAGCGATGCCTGCCGCTTCCTGAACCGCGTCAGTTCGGCCGAGATGGATGTGGCCACGGGTCGCATCGTCTATACCATGTTCCTCAATGATCGGGGCGGGATCGAGGCCGACCTCACCGTGACGCGGCTTTCCGAGACCGCCTATCTGCTGGTGGTTCCCGGGGCCACGCTGCAACGAAACCTCGCCTGGCTGCGCAGTCATCTGGGCGATGATTTCGCCGTCATCACCGATATGACGGCCGCCGAATCCGTGCTTTGCGTCATGGGGCCGAAATCGCGCGACCTGATGCAGCGCCTCAGCCCTGCAGATTTCAGCAACACGGCCCATCCCTTTGGCACTGCGCGCGAAATCGAGGCCGGCATGGGCCTCGCCCGCGCGCACCGCGTCACCTATGTCGGCGAACTTGGTTGGGAGCTTTACGTCGCATCCGACCAGACTGCGCATGTTTTCGAGGCAATCGAGGCGGCGGGGGCCGACCTTGGTCTCAAGCTTTGCGGCCTGCACACCCTCGACAGTTGCCGGATCGAAAAGGCCTACCGCCACTGGGGCCATGACATCACTGACGAGGACCATGTCCTTGACGCGGGCCTCGGCTTCACCGCCAGCCGCAAGAAGCCTGCCTACATCGGCCGCGATGCCGTGCTGCGCCGGGAAGACGAGGGCCTGCCGCGCAAGTTGGTGCAGTTCCGTCTGGCCGACCCCGAGCCGCTGCTGTTTCACAACGAAGCCCTCGTGCGGGATGGCCAGATCATCGGCCCGGTCACGTCCGGCAATTACGGCCATTTCCTCGGTGGCGCGGTCGGCCTGGGCTACGTTCCCTGCAAGGGCCAGAGCGACGCCGACATCCTTGGTTCCGCCTACGAGATCGAGGTTGCTGGCCAGCGCCACAAGGCAATTGCCAGCCTCACCCCGATGCATGATCCGAAATCCGAACGGGTGCGCGCATGACGCTCGGCCAGCGCCATCAGGCGTTTCACGACCTGCACCAGACGGGGTGCTTCGTCATCCCGAACCCGTGGGATCGTGGGTCTGCCCGCATGATGGCTGCCCTTGGCGCCGAGGCGCTTGCCACCAGTTCCGCCGCCCACGCCTTCACCCTTGGCCGCCCCGATCTGGGCAGTGTCACGCGGGACGAGGCGCTGGCCCACGCCGCCGACCTTCTCTCAGCCACCGCCTTGCCGGTCTCGGGAGATTTCGAGAACGGCTTTGGTGATGACCCGGATACCGTGGCTGAAACCGTGCGGCTGGCGGCTGAAACCGGCCTCTCCGGTATCTGCATCGAAGACACGCAAATGACCACGGGCAACCCGCCCTACGATTTTGCCCTCGCGGTCGAACGGATCCGCGCCGGGGCCGCCGTCGCCCGCGCGCTGGGTCGGCCTTTCATCTTCTGTGCCCGCGCCGATGGTGTGATGCACGGCACCTATACGCTCGTCGAAGGCATCCGCCGCCTGCAGGCGTTCGAGGCTGCTGGGGCGGATCTCCTTTACCTGCCCGTGCCGCCCGGCAAGGCCGAACTGGCGCAGGTTCTTGCTGCGGTAAGCAAGCCGGTGAATGCGCTGGCCGCCGGGCCGCTGAAATCGCTCACGGTGGCTGAACTGGCGGCGATGGGCGTGCGACGCATCTCCACCGGCAGCCAGATCGCGCGCCTGACCCATGCCGCGATCCGGGACAGCGTCAGCGCCATGCTGGGGCAGGGCAGTTTCGCCCCCCTCGCCACCGCCGCATCCGGCACCGAAATAGACGATCTTTTGACCCGCGGGAGTAACGCATAATGACCGACCTTGGCGATATCTGCGAACCTGCCCGCGCCCGCCGCCCCGGTGGCCGTTCTGCCCGCGTGGCGATGCGCGCGGCCCCCCTGGCCGATGACGTGCGCCCGGTGCGACCTGGAATGCCCGGCGGTCGCTACAAGCCCCTGACCGAGGAAGGTGTGCAGCAGATTCACGCTGCTGCGCTTGATGCGCTGGAGCAGATCGGGCTATCGCAGGCCCCACCTTCCGGCGTCGAAATCATGACGGCGGCTGGCGCCATTCAGGGTGACGATGGCCGCCTGCGCTTTCCCCGCGCGCTGGTCGAGGACATGCTGGCCATCGCCGCGCGCGACATCACCCTGCATGCCCGCGACCCGCGTTATGACCTGCACCTTTCGGGCAGCAACGTGCATTACGGCACGGCGGGGGCGGCGGTGCATATCGTTGACCCGATCACGCTGGAGTATCGCGAGTCGACGGCGCAAGACCTCTATGACGCCGCCCGTCTGGTCGACAACCTCGACAACATCCACTTCTACCAGCGCACGATGGTCTGCCGCGATGTCGTCGACAACAAGGAGATGGACCTCAACACCCTTTACGGCAGCCTATCCGGTACGGTGAAACATGTCGGCACCTCGTTCTCCGACCCGTCTCACGTTGCCGATTGCTTCGACCTTATCCACATGGTCGCGGGTGGTGAGGAAAAATGGCTGGAACGACCGTTCGTGAGCAATTCCAACTGCTTCGTTGTTCCGCCGATGAAATTTGCCGAGGAATCCTGCATCACCATGGAGGATTGCATCCGCCGCGGGATGCCGATGCTCCTCCTCTCTGCTGGGCAAGCCGGCGCCACCGCTCCAGCCCCCATCGCCCTGACCATCGTCCAGGCCGTAGCCGAATGCCTTGCGGGCGTCGTCTACGTCAATGCGATCAAACCCGGCGCGCCGGCAATTTTCGGCACCTGGCCCTTCGTGTCGGACCTTCGCACCGGGGCCATGTCTGGCGGCAGCGCGGAACAGGCGCTGCTGACCGCAGGCTGCGCCCAGATGCACCGGTTCTACAATCTGCCGGGTGGTGCCGCCTCGGGCATTTCCGACAGCAAACTTCCCGACATGCAGGCGGGATGGGAGCAGGGCATCACCAACGCCCTCGCCGGCCTCGCCGGCCTCAACATGTGCTATGAGGCGGTGGGGATGCATGCCTCGCTTCTCGGCTTCTGCCTGGAATCCCTTGTCCTCGGGGACGATCTTCTGGGCCAGACCATGCGACTTGTGCGCGGCATTGACGTCACCCCCGACAGCACCTCCCTCGACGCGATGAAGGAGGTCTGCCTTGGCGGCCCCGGCCACTACCTCGGTTCCGACCAGACCCTGCGCCTGATGCAGACCGAATACATCTACCCCAACGTCGGCAACCGCATGTCGCCCAAGGAATGGAACGAGGCCGGCAAACCGCTGTTGCTTGATACCGCAATTGCCCGCAAGAATGCGATTCTGGCCAAGGCTGGCAGCCGGATCGACCCCGAACTCGACGCGGTGATCCGGGCAAAATACAACATCTACTTCAAGTGAGGTCTCAATGATCCCCGCCAACATGCTGAAATTCTATATAAATGGTCAGTGGGTCGACCCCATTTCCAAAGCCCGGATCGGCGTAGAAAACCCCGCGACCGAAGAAATCGTCTGCGAAGTCGCAATGGGCAACAAGGAGGACGCTGACCGCGCAATCCTCGCCGCACGGGCCGCCTTCGATGGCTGGACCTACCGCCCCGTGGCAGAACGGATTGCCGTCGTGAAGCGGGTGCTCGAAGTCTACAACGAGCGCTACGAAGACTTCGCCCAGGTCATGTCCACCGAAATGGGCGCGCCGATCACCTGGGCGCGCGGGGCGCAGGCCTGGGCGGGGCAGGTCCATATGGAGGCCACGATCAAGGCCGCCGAGGAGATGGTCTGGGAGTACAACCGCGGCACCACCCGGATCATCTACGAAGGCATCGGCGTTTGCTCGCTGATCACACCGTGGAACTGGCCGATGAACCAGATTGCCTGCAAGGTCGCCCCGGCGCTGATCGCAGGCTGCACGATGGTCCTGAAGCCCTCGGAAATAGCCCCTCTCTCCGGCACCCTCTTCGCGCAGGTCTGCCATGATGCAGGCGTGCCGCCCGGCGTCTTCAACCTCGTCCACGGCGCGGGGCCAGAGGTCGGCGCCCGCATGTCGGAACACCCCGAGGTCGACATGGTGTCCTTCACCGGCTCCACCCGTGCCGGTACCCAGATCGCCGCCACCGCCGCCCCCACTGCCAAGCGTGTGGCGCAGGAAATGGGCGGAAAATCCCCCAACATCATCCTGCCGGGGGCCAACATCGCCGAAGCCGTCGCTGCCGGCGTCACCGCCGTCATGTCGAACACCGGCCAGTCCTGCGACGCGCCGACCCGGATGCTCGTCCACCGCTCGCAACAGGCCGAGGCCTTGGCCGCCGCGAAGGAAGCCGCCGAGGCGATCAAAATCGGCGACCCGCGCGATGAGGACACCGCCATGGGGCCGCTCATTTCCAAGATGCAGTTCGACAAGGTGCAAAAGCTGATCCAGGCCGGGATCGACGAAGGGGCCACCCTTGTGACCGGCGGCGTCGGCCGCCCCGTGGGCGTCAACCGGGGCTGGTTCGTCCGCCCCACGGTCTTTGGTGACGTGGTCAACGCGATGACCATCTCGAAGGAAGAAATCTTCGGCCCGGTGCTGGCGATTCAGCCTTACGACAGCATCGAAGACGCCATCGCGCAGGCCAACGACACCATCTATGGCCTTGCCGCCTACATCGCCGGTCCGGTCGAAGATGCAATTCCCGTCGCCCGCCGCCTGCGCGCGGGCACCGTGAACCTCAACTACCCCGACTGGGACACCGCTGCCCCCTTTGGTGGCTACAAGCAATCCGGCAACGGCCGCGAATATGCCGATTGGGGTATCCACGACTTCTGCGAAGTGAAGGGCATCGTCGGCTACGGCGCGTAAACCTACGGCGGCGGCTCCAAAGCCGCCGCCCCATAAAGACGGACAGGGACATCATGCACTACGGTTACATCGGCCTTGGCAACCTTGGGGCCGCTTGTGCTGGCTGCCTGCTGAAAGCGGGCTTCCAGGTCACGGTCTACGACCTCAACCCGGCGCTGGCCGATCCGCTGATCGCGCAGGGGGCGACGCTTGCGACCAGCGCCGAAAGCCTTGCGGCCTCGATCGATCACGTCATCACCTGCCTGCCGTCGCCTGCCGTATCCGAGCGCGTGTTGCGGGGCATCCTGCCGATGATGAAGCCCGGCTCCACTTGGCTGGAAATGTCCACCCTTGGCCGCGATGAGGTGCTGAAGCTTGCTGCCGTGGCGCAGGAGGGCGGTGTGCGGATGATGGAGCTGCCGGTCACGGGCGGCGTGCATCTGGCCTATCAGGGCAAGATCACCATGCTGGCGGGCGGCGACCGCGACCTTTTCGATCTGCACCACGGTGCGATGCAGGCGATGGGCGACCGGATCTTCCACATCGGGCCGTTGGGATCGTCGTCGATCATCAAGGTCATCACCAACATGCTGGCCTTCATCCACCTGAAGGCCACCTCCGAGGCGTTGATGCTGGCCAAGCGCGGCGGGCTTGACCTGGCGCAGGCGTGGCACGCCATTCAGGCTTCGTCGGGCAATTCCTTCGTCCACGAAACCGAAGGGGCGCTCATTCTGAACGGCAGCTACGACATCGCCTTCAACATCGACCTGGCGCTGAAAGACCTCAGCTTCGCGCTTGGCTTCGGCAAGGAATTCGGCGTGCCCCTGGACCTCGCCTCGATGACGAACCAGACCTATATCGCGGCCAAGGCGGCCTATGGCGGCGAGGCGCAATCGCCGATGATCGCCAAGCTGCTGGAAGACCTGCTTGGTACCGACCTGCGCGCCCCCGGCTTTCCCGCTCGGCTGGAATGAGCAAATGTCCCACGGTGGGCCACGCCGCTGGATTGCGTGATATCAATGGGTTATAGCTGGCGCTTCACGAAGCGTTAACTGCGATCGGGTTGGGAGAAACGGGATGTCGGATGACGAGGCGTTGCGCGCGGCGCGGCTGCTGCACCACCGCAAGGCGCGGCTGGGCCAAGGGGACCCGATCTCTCCGCCGCTGATCTCGGCAGCGACATATCATGTCCCCGACCACACCAAGGGCGGCTACAGCTATGGCCGCGCGGCCAACCCGACATGGGACGAGCTGGAGGCGCAGCTATCGCTGCTGGAGGACGCGCCGGTTGTGGCCTTTCCGTCCGGCATGGCCGCGATTTCAGGGGCGCTGATGGCAACCCTGCGGGCGGGGGACCGGGTGGTGCTGCCGTCAGACGGCTATTACAATACCCGGCTTCTGGCGGATGAATTCCTGACGCCGTTCGGCGTCACGTCGGAGTATTTGGCAACCACGGACTTCGACACCGCCGATTTCAGCGGTGCGCGGGTGGTCTTTATCGAAACGCCCTCCAACCCCGGTCTGGATGTCTGCGACATCCGCGCCGTCGCCACCCGCGCCCACGCCGCCGGTGCGCTTGTGATTGCCGATAACACGACGATGACGCCGCTGCTTCAGCGCCCGCTCGACCTTGGTGTCGATCTGGTGGTCGCCGCGGATACCAAGGCGCCGTCGGGCCATTCGGACCTGCTGGCCGGCCATGTCGCAGGCCGCGATACCGCGCTGATCGACCGGGTCCGCAACTGGCGTCGGCTTTCGGGCGCGGTGCCGGGTGCCTTCGAGGCCTGGCTTGTCCATCGCGGCATCGAGACGCTGGAAGTCCGCCTGAGCCGGATGTGCGCCTCGGCGGAAGTCATCGCAGAACGGCTGGCAAGCCACCCGCAGGTGCGCGCTATCCGCTATCCCGGCCTGGCTGGCGATCCGTCCCATGCCATCGCCAAAAAGCAGATGTCAGGCTTCGGCTTTCTGATGACCTTCACCCTCGATAGTGCCGAGGTGGCGGAACGCTTTCTTGCCGCGTGCCCCTTCATCGCGCAATCGACCAGCTTTGGTGCCACGCACACCTCGGGCGAGCGCCGCGCGCGTTGGGGCGATGCGGTGCCGGAAGGTCTGATCCGCCTGTCGGTCGGGGTGGAGCCGGTGGAGCCGCTGTGGCAGGCGATCGACGCGGCGCTGAAAGGCTAAAGCGCGTCGAGGATCCGCGCCGCTTCGGCCTGCGGGTCGCCAAGCTTGGCCCGGTCTTCGCCCGGAAAGAACCGCGCCCGCGTTGCGGTGGGCAAGGGGGCGGGCGTCGCGATCACCACGCGCGGACCGTGTTTTTCGGCCTCGGCCTGCCAGCTGCGGGCCAGCCCGATCTGCGCGGCCTTGGTCGCGCCATAAGCCCCGAAGAACGGCTGCCCGGTCCGCGCATCTTCAAGGAACACGGCCGTTCCGCCATGAGCGCGCAACAAGGGTTCGACCATCGGGATCAGCAGTCCGGTGGCGCGGACGTTGGTGGCGATCGACTTGTCCCAGTCCTTCTGGTCGAGGTGCGCCGCCGGAGCCAGCGGGGCCGCGTGAACCGCCGCGTGAACCCAGAGGCCAAGCCCGCCCCAACGGTCGAACACCGACCGGCAGAGGTGCCGCATCGCATCGTCGTTGGTCACTTCCATCGGTGCCAGCGTCAGCGACCCGGCCCCCGGCTGGCCTGCGCGCTTGACCCTGTCGTCCAGCTCTTCCAGCCCGCCGACGGTGCGAGCAACCGCCACCACATGCCAGCCGCGCAGGGCAAGCTGTTCGGCCAGTGCGGCACCCAGGCCACGCGAGGCACCGGTGACGAGGGCGACTTTGGCGGCGGTCTTGTCTGTCATGGGTCGTTCCTTGCGGGGCTGTCGGAGCCTCCGGCGGGAGTATTTTTGAAAAGAGAAAATGGCAAGGGGAGGAGGCTACTCCGCCGCTTTCATCTCGAAGCCTTCCTCGATCTTGTCCGAGGGGGCGACGGGGTAGTCGCCGGAGAAGCAGGCGTCGCAGAACCTTGGGTTGGCCGCATCGCGGCCCGCCGCCTCGCCTGCGGCCCGGTAAAGCCCGTCGAGCGAGATGAATTTCAGGCTGTCGACCCCGATCCAGTCGCGCATCTCGTCCTCGCTCATGGTCGCGGCGAGGAGTTTGGAGCGTTCGGGCGTGTCGACGCCGTAAAAGCAGGGCCAGGCGGTCGGGGGCGAGGCGATGCGGAAGTGAACCTCGGCAGCGCCAGCCTCAAGGATCATGTCCTTGATCTTGCGGCTGGTGGTGCCGCGCACGACAGAGTCGTCGACAAGAATGACGCGCTTGCCCTTGATCAGGGCGCGGTTGACGTTCAGCTTCAGCCGCACGCCCATGTTGCGGATGTGGTCGGTCGGTTCGATGAAGGTCCGGCCCATGTACTGGTTGCGGATGATGCCCATCGCATAGGGGATGCCTGATTGCTGGCTGTAGCCGATGGCGGCGGGGGTGCCGCTGTCAGGCACCGGGCAGACTAGATCGGCATCGACGGGGGCCTCGATGGCAAGCTCGACGCCGATCTGACGGCGGGTCTCATAGACGGACCGGCCGCCGATGATGCTGTCGGGGCGCGAGAAGTAGACGTTTTCGAAGATGCAGAAGCGCGATTTGGCGGGCGCGAAGGGGCGGGTCGATTCGACCTTGTTGCCTTCGATCACCACCATTTCGCCCGGCTCGATCTCACGCACGAAATCGGCACCGATGATGTCGAGCGCGCAGGTTTCGGACGACAGCGCCCAGCCGTGATCGCCGAGCCGCCCGAGGACCAGCGGGCGGACGCCAAGGGGGTCGCGCACGCCGATCAGCTTGGTGCGGGTCATGGCGACGACGCTGAACGCGCCTTCGACACGGCGCAGCGCGTCCTTGATGCGTTCGGCCAGCGATTTCTGGATCGACCGGGCCATGAGGTGGATGATGCATTCGCTGTCCGACGAGGACTGGAAGATCGATCCACGCTCGATCAACTCGCGCCGCAGGGCGGAGGCGTTGGTCAGGTTGCCGTTGTGGGCAATGGCGCAGCCGCCCATCGAGAACTCGCCAAAGAAGGGCTGCACGTCGCGGATTGCCGTCGCGCCCTTTGATCCGGCGGTGGAATAGCGGACATGGCCGATGGCAAGCGAGCCCGGCAGCGTGTCCATCACGTCGGGTTTGGTGAAATTGTCACGGACATAGCCGAAGCGGCGGGCGGAGTTGAATCCCTGATCGGGGTGGTAGCTGACGATGCCGCCAGCCTCCTGGCCGCGATGTTGCAGGGCGTGCAGACCAAGCGCCACGAAGTTCGACGCGTCGGCGACACCGACAACGCCGAAAATGCCGCACTCCTCCTTCAGCTTGTCGTCATCGAAGGGATGCGAGCGGAACGGTTGCATGGGATGCGACTCCTTGCGCAAGGCGTGCCTTCCTTTAGGACACCGCCCCGCCCGTGTCACGCCCCGATTGCCGCATCGCGGCGGCTTAATTGGCCGGAGCGGGTGCGGGTTCCGGTGCGACGTCGGCACCGCCGGGAGCGCAGACGTTGGTCAGCTCGTTGTAGCGCGCCACAATCCAGCCGGGGGCATCGGTGGGGATGCTTTCGTCGATGTTCGCCTGGAAGTTTTCGAAAACATTTGCGGTGCGGCTGTTGTCGATCATCGGGATCGCCTGGTCCGAAAGCACGCGGTCATAGACGATGAAGGCGACCGCGATCAAGAGAACGCCGCGCGCCGCCCCGAACAGGAAGCCGAGCGCCTGGTCGATGCCGCCGAGGGCCGAGCGTTGGACGACCGAGGAAAACAGCGGCGTGAAAAGGGCAGCGACGATCAGGCCGATGGCAAACACCCCGGCAAAGGCCGCAACGACCGAAAGCTCACAGCTGTCGGACAGAAACTCGCCCACCACGGGCAGTTCCTTGACCAAGGGCTGCGCTGCCGGGGCGAACAGGAAGGCCACGATCGCGGCACCCACCCACCCGAGGATCGCCATCAGCTCGCGCACCAGGCCGCGGGAGAAGGCGAGGACCGCCGAGATCACCACGATCAGTGCCGCGCCGCCGTCGACTGCGGTCAAGTTTTCCATGTCTTCAGTCCCCGATCCGTCTTTTCATGCCTGTCAGCCCGCTCCGAACATTTCGCCGACAAAGGCGGTGAGATCGGGCATCTGGCGCACCGTGATCCCGCTCGCCCCTTCCAGCTTGGAATGGCTTGGCACCGTTGCGTGTGAAAAACCAAGTTTCGATGCTTCTTTCAACCTGTTTTCGGTCTGCCCCACCGGGCGCAGCGCACCGGAGAGGCTGATTTCCCCGAAAAGCACCATGTCTGGCGGAATTGCCACATCCTCGCGCGCCGACAGGAGTGCGCCCGCCACCGCAAGGTCGGCGGCCGGTTCGCTGACCCGAAGGCCGCCGGCGACGTTCAAAAAGACGTCAAGACCGGTAAAGGGAATGCCGCAGCGCGCCTCGAGCACGGCGAGAATGGTGGACAGGCGGCCCGAATCCAGCCCCACCACCGTGCGACGCGGAGTGCCGAGGGTTGACGGGGCGACGAGGGCCTGGATTTCGGTCAAAACCGGCCTTGTCCCCTCGATCCCGGCAAAGACGGCCGATCCCGGCGCGGGCTGATCCCGGTTCGACAGGAACAGGGCCGAGGGGTTGGCGACTTCGGCCAGACCGGCGCCGGTCATCTCGAACACGCCGATCTCATCCGAGGGGCCAAAGCGGTTCTTCACGGCGCGCAGGATGCGGAACTGGTGGCCACGCTCGCCTTCGAAATAAAGCACGGTGTCGACCATGTGCTCGACCACGCGGGGGCCGGCGATCTGGCCGTCCTTGGTGACGTGGCCAACCAGGATCACCGCCACGCCGCGCCGTTTGGCGAAGGTGACAAGCTCATGCGCCGTGGCGCGCACCTGGCTGACCGAGCCGGGGGCGGCCTCGACCTGATCGAGCCACATGGTCTGGATCGAATCGATAATCGCAAGGGCAGGGCGTTCGGCATCAAGCGTGGTCAGGATGTCACGCAGGTTGGTTTCGGCGCCAAGTATGACCGGCGCATCCTGCAGGCCCAGCCGTGCGGCCCGCATCCGCACCTGTGCTGCCGCCTCTTCGCCGGAAATATACATGCATTTCAGGCCGGTTCGGGCAAAGCTGGCCGCTGCCTGCAACAAGAGCGTGGACTTGCCGATGCCCGGATCACCGCCGACCAGAATGGCCGAGGCGGGGACCAGGCCGCCCCCGAGCACGCGGTCAAGCTCGCCGATCCCGGACGAGGCGCGCGGCGGCGGGTTTTCCTCGGTGGCGAGATCGGTCAGGGCGATGGTCCGGCCCTTGGCACCCAGCGACTTTGGCCCGGTGGACAGCGGAGCCTCTTCGACAATGGTGTTCCAGCCGCCGCAGGCGTCGCATTTTCCCGCCCATTTGCGGTAGCTGGCACCACAGGCGGTGCAGGTGAAGGAGGCGCTGTGTTTCATTGCGCGCGACCCTGCCCTGAAAGCTTGGCAGCATCAAGGCAGGGCAGACCGGTCAGCGCGGTGCGCTTTGCCAAGCGATCAGGACCGAGGCGAGGATGCAGCCGGTGAAGAGGTAGAGCCCCCAGGCGGTTTCGATGGTGACCATCCCCGCGCCTTTGGCCAGCACGATGTAAATCGCGATCAGGAAGACATCCGCCATCGCCAGCTTGCCGAGAAACCCCAGGACGGGGAGGGTGCGGGGCGACAGCAGACCCCAATGCAGGAGCGCGAGGCCAATGGTCTTGGCATAGGGGGCAAAGACGGCGAGGAAGGTGACAAGCAGCGCGAGGGCTGCGTCGGTTTCCCAAAGGGCCTGCAGGCCGGTGATCACGCTGATCTCGTCCATCCCGAAGATCGGCAGCAGGGCGGCGCGCAGCAGGGGCGCGAACCAGGCGATGGGGAAAAGGATCAGGAGCGCGAGGTTCAGATAGCGCATGGCTGGTGCCTTCATCTGCGGTGGGACCGGAGGGTTTCACACCCTCCGGACCTCCCGTGGGATATTTGGCGAAGGGGAAGCCGAAGCGTCACCTGACACTTTCGATCGGCCCATCGGCCCTTCCGTGGATGAACTGTTGCACATAAGGGTCTGGCGTGGCGTCCATTTCGCTGACCGGCCCGCTCCAGCGGATCACGCCGCCATGCAACATGGCGACGTTGTCGGCGATGGCGCGCACCGAGGTCATGTCATGCGTGATGGTCATCGCGGTCGCGCCCATTTCGGTCACGATCTCGCGGATCAGGTCGTTGATCACGCCGGCCATGATCGGGTCGAGGCCTGTGGTCGGTTCGTCGAAGAAGATGATTTCGGGCTCGGCGGCGATGGCGCGGGCGAGGCCGACGCGTTTTTGCATGCCGCCGGACAGCTCGGCCGGGAAAAGGTCGGCGACCTCGGGCTTCAGGCCGACGCGGCGCAGCTTTTCGATGGCGATGGCACGCGCTTCGGCCTTTGGCCGCGCTGAGGCGCCGCGCATCAGCCGGAACGCCACGTTTTCCCAGACGCGCAGGCTGTCGAACAGCGCGCCGCCCTGAAACAGCATCCCGAAACGGGCGAGGAAGGCGTCGCGGTCGGCCTTGGTGACATCCTGCCCGTCGAGCGTGATCTGCCCCGCATCGTGCCGCACGAGGCCGAGGATACATTTCAGCAGCACCGATTTGCCGGTGCCCGACCCGCCGATGATCACCATGCTTTGTCCCGACGCGATGGTCAGGTCCACCCCGGCCAGCACCCGGTTCGCGCCAAAGCTTTTCTGAACGCCGGTGAGGGTGATCATGCCGAGAAGAACACCTCCGTCAGAATGTAGTTCGCGGCGAGGATCAGCACCGAGGCCGACACCACCGCGGCCTTGGTCGCCGCGCCGACGCCCTGCGCGCCACGGGCCGAGTTCATCCCGTGGTAGCAGCCCATCAGGGCCACGATGAAGCCGAACACCGCGCCTTTGACGAGGCCCGAGCCGACATCCCAGGGTTCGAGGAAGTCGACGGTGTTCTTGATGTAGGTGGCGGAGTTGAAGTCGAGCCGCGTGATGCCGACCAGCCAGCCGCCCATGATGCCGATCGCATCGCCCACGGCAACCAGCACCGGCATTGCCAGGGTTGCCGCTAGAACGCGCGGAACGGCAAGGTATTTCAGAGGGTTGGTCGAGAGCGTGACCAGCGCGTCGATCTGCTCGGTCACCTTCATCGTGCCGATTTCGGCGGCGATCGAGGAGGCCACGCGAGCCGCCACCATCAGGCCGCCAAGAACCGGCCCCAACTCGCGCGTCATGCCGATTGCCACGATCGAGGGCACCACGCTTTCCGCGTTGAACCGCGACCCGCCGGCGTAGATCTGCAAGGCCAGCGCGCCACCGGTGAAAATCGCGGTCAGGCCGACGACGGGCAGCGAAAACCAGCCGATCTGCAGCAGCGATTGCCCGAATTCGCGCAGATAGAAGGGGGGGCGGATGATGTGGCCAAGGATCGCCATGGCAAACAACGTCACCCTGCCGACCGCGGAAAGCGAGGCGAGCGCTGGGCGGCCCAGGGCGGCCAGCACCTCGGCCAGGCTCACGCCGGACGCTCCTGGTAGCGGCGGGTGTAGCGGGCGCCGAGCGCGGTGAGGATTTCGTAGCCGATGGTTCCGGCGCCGTCGGCCAGATCATCGGCCGATTGGTGCGGACCGAGGATGTGGAGACTGCGGGGCACCTCGGCCAGATGCGTGACATCGACGGTGATCAGGTCCATCGACACGCGGCCGACCAGCGGGCAGGGAATGTCGCCGTCCCACAGCATCGCAAGGTTTGACAAAGTGCGCGGCAGGCCATCGGCGTAACCGCCCGCCACGGTGGCGATGACGGCCGACGTGTCTGCGGTCCAAGTGCAGCCATAGCCAACGCTTTCGCCCGGCGCGACCTCGCGCGTCTGGATCACCGGCAGGCTGAGGCTGACCGCGCGCTCGGCGGTGTCGAACGGCAGGCCGCCATAGAGCCCGATTCCAGGGCGCGTCAGGTCGAAATGATACTTTGGCCCCAGAAGGATACCCCCAGTGGCCGCCAGGCTGCGCGGAATGCCGGTGCCGTCGGTCATGTCGTGGAACGCTTGCAGCTGGCTGAGGTTCAGGGGGTGGTCCGGTTCGTCGGCACAGGCAAGGTGGCTCATCAGCACTTCGGGGCCGGCGTCGATCAGGATCGAGGCGACCGCCTGCCATTCCAGCTGCTCGACACCCAGCCGGTTCATGCCGGTGTCCAGTTGCACGCCGAAAGGATGGCCGGGAAGCGATTCAAGATGCCGTGTGATCTGCTCGAGGCTATTCAGCATCGGCGTCAGGTCGAGGTCGTGGATCATCTCGGTGTCGCCCGCCATATGGCCCGACAGCACCGAAATCTGCGGACCGGGACCAAGCGCCTGACGCACGGTGGCACCTTCCTCGGCGTAGGCGACAAAGAACCGTCGCGCCCCGGCCTGGGCAAGGGCCCGCGCGACACGGGTGACGCCCAGCCCGTAGGCATCAGCCTTGACGACCGCGGCGGTCTGAACGTCCGGCCCGGAAAGCCGGTCCAACGCGCGCCAGTTCGCGGCAATCGCGTCAAGATCAATGGTGAGGGTTGCTGTGGCCATGCGGCTGTTTTCACTGCCCGCAACCCGGGGTCAAGGAAAAAACATGGGGCGGTCGGGTAGGGGGTTGCATCCGCGCGGCCACCCGCTGAGCATGGCGACGCTAGGAATGCTTGCACCCGAAAGGTCGGCCCGATGGCGCCAAGCCAACAAAACGACGAGGGTGCCGCCGAAGGTGGAGAAGACGACGTCCCGCTGACCGTGCTGACCTGGGCCGGGCTGGCTGTCGCCACGCTTGATGTCACGCTGCAACCGTTGCCCACAGGCGTGGTGGCCGGCGCGCTGGCGATCTCTTACCTTGCGGGGGGTGTGCCACCGCTGCGTTCGGCGCTGGCTGATCTGGTGCGCCGCCGCGTGCTGAACATCGATCTTCTGATGGTGGTCGCGGCGATTGCGGCCGCCAGCGTCGGTGCGGCGCTGGAAGGCGCAGTCCTGCTGGCGCTGTTTTCCCTGTCCGGCACGCTGGAACACCGGGCAATGGGCAAGGCGCGACGGGCTGTCGAGGCGCTGATGCAGTTGCGCCCGGCGACCGCGCTGCGTCTGGAGGGCGCCGAGGTGCGCGAAGTGCCGGTGGCCGATCTTGTTCCGGGCGACCGGGTTGTGCTGCGTCCCGGTGCGCGGGTTCCGGTTGACGGACGCATCGTCGACGGCAGCGGGCATCTGGACGAAAGCACCATTACCGGCGAATCCGAGCCGAGGCTGAAGACGGTGGCAAGTTCGGTGCATGAGGCGACGGTCAATCTTGACGGTGTCCTGACCATCGAGGTGACACGCGGGCTGGCGGAAAGCACCGTCGCGCAGATGATCCGCCTTGTGATCGAGGCGCAGGCGATGAAGGCCCCGTCCGAACGTTTTTCGGACTGGTTTGGCCAGCGCTACACGATTGCCGTGCTGTCGGGGGCGGTTCTGGCATTTGCCGTTATGCTGGCGATAGGCTGGACGGCCAGCGACGCGCTTTACCGCGCGGCGACGCTGCTTGTCGCGGCCAGCCCTTGTGCGGTGGTGATCTCGGTTCCGGCAGCAATGCTGTCGGCGCTTTCAGCCTCGGCGCGGGGCGGTGTGCTGTTCAAGGGCGGGGCGGCGCTGGAACGCCTGGCCGATGTGAAGACCTTCGCTTTCGACAAGACCGGGACGCTGACCACCGGGCAGGCGGAAGTGACGGGTGTCCTCGCGCTGGAAGGGGACGAAGAGGATTTTCTTGCCCTTGTGGCCGGGCTGGAAGCCCAGTCGGAACACCCGATCGCCGATGCCCTGCGCCGTGCCTGTGCGGCGCGAGGCATCGTGCCGGTGCCGGTTCAGGACGTCACCTCGTCACCCAGCGAAGGCATCGTCGGGGTGGACTCCATCGGTCAGGTCTGGGCGGGCAACGCGCGGATGCTGGAACGGATGGGGGCAAGCCTGCCCCCTGAGGTGGCGCGCATGGCCGACGGCTCCGAGACTCTGGTCTTCGCGGGTCGTGGCGACCGACTGCTTGGGGCGGTGACGGTGGCCGATGAACTCCGCTCCACCGCCCGGGCGGGGATTGCGGCGCTGAAGCAGGGTGGCATCGCGCGTATCCTGATGATGACAGGCGACCGCGCCCCGGTCGCAGCCCGCATCGGTGGCGCGCTGGGCCTTCGGGATGACGAGATCAAGTCCGAGCTTCTGCCCGCCGACAAGGTCAGGCTGGTCGATGAGGCGGCGAAACTCGGCGCTGTCGCCTTTGTCGGGGACGGGGTGAACGACGCTGCTGCCCTGGCCCGGGCCGATGTGGGTGTGGCGATGGGGGTGGCCGGCAGCGAGGTGGCGCTGCAAGCTGCCGATGTGGCCCTGATGGCTGACGACATTCGCCGTCTGGCGGCGGCCCACGCCCTTGCGCGACGCACCCGGGCGATCATCCGCCAGAACCTGGCCTTCGCCATCGGCGCGATGCTGGTGCTGGTCACGGGGGGTCTCTTCTTCAACCTGCCGCTGCCGCTGGCCGTGATCGGCCACGAGGGCGGCACGCTTCTGGTCGTGCTGAACGGCCTTCGTCTGCTGGCCGACCCGATCCGCCGGGCCGGTTAACGCCCCAGTGCGCGGTCAAGGTGGACGTAGCCGCCGTCGACGAACAGCCACTGTCCGGTGGTATGGCCCGCCTTGGGGGACAGCAGAAAGACCGTCGTCGCGGCGATTTCCGCCGCCTCGGTCATCCGCTGGCCCAGCGGGATGCGCGAGGTGATGGTGGCAAGCGCCTCGTCCGGATCGGGCAGGGTGGCCAGCCAGCGGGCATACATCGGCGTCATCACCTCGGCCGGGATCACCGCATTGACCCGTACGCCATGCGGCGCGAGGGCCGCGGCCCATTCGCGCGTCAACCCAAGCTGCGCCGCCTTTGCCGCGACATAGGCCGAGGTCGAGCCCTGGCCGGTCAGCGCGGTCTTCGAGCTTATGTTGACGATTGCGCCGCGTGCCGCCTTCAGATCGTCAAGGCACAGATGGGCAAGGGTATAATAATGCAGCAAATTCTGGTCGAGCGAGGCGCGGAACGCCTCAGGTCCGGCCTCCAGCCCGACGCCGTCGTTGGTTCCGGCGTTGTTGACGAGGGCGTCGATCCGACCAAAGCGGTCACGGACCTCGGCTATCGCGGCACGGCAGCCGGCGTCGGTGGCCAGATCGGCGATCACGAGGCCGGCCTTGGGCTGGCGGGCGGTCAGTGCCGCCATGAAGTCCGGGTCCGGCTCTCGCCGTGCTATGATGACCGGAACGGCGCCTTCTTCGGCCAGAGCCTCGGAAATCGCGCCGCCGATGCCCGCGCCGCCCCCGGTGACGACCACCAGCTTGCCCGAAATCCCCAGATCCATGCCGCGTCCCCCGTGCTGCGCGGGTCAAGCTAGCCCGAGCCGGCGGTCCGGGGGAAGGGGGGATGGCAAGCACTTGTCGTCGGGTGCGGCGCTGTTGCTTCGCAGACGGCTTAGAAACCGACGTCGGGACCGCCCGAACCTTGCCACGGCTTCGCAAGGTTGCCAAAGCGGGTGAACCGGCCCTCGAAGCTCAATTCGATGGTGCCGATCGGGCCGTGGCGCTGCTTGCCGATGATCACCTCGGCCTTGCCATGTACCGATTCCATGATGCTTTGCCACTGCGCCATCTTCTCCAGCTCGTGGTCGCCGGGCTTTTCGCGTTCCTTGTAGTATTCGTCGCGGTAGACGAACATCACCACGTCCGCGTCCTGTTCGATCGAACCGGATTCGCGCAGGTCCGACAGTTGCGGTCGCTTGTCCTCGCGGCTTTCCACCTGACGGGACAGCTGGCTAAGCGCGATGACCGGGATGTTCAGTTCCTTGGCGATTGCCTTCAGGCCCTGGGTGATCTCGGACACTTCCTGCACCCGGTTTTCCTTCGACGTGCCCTTCAGAAGCTGCAGGTAGTCGATGATCAGCACATCAAGCCCATGGGTCCGCTTCAACCGCCGGGCGCGCGCCGCAACCTGGCTGATCGGCAGGGCGGGGGTGTCGTCGATGTAGAGCGGGCAGGCCTCCAGCGCCTTGGCTGCCTCGACAAAGCGGCGGAATTCCTGCTCGGTCATGTCGCCGCGCCGGATCTGCTCGGACGGCACTTCGGACGCTTCCGACAGGATACGCGCCGCCAGTTGTTCGGCGCTCATTTCAAGGCTGAAGAACCCGACCACGCCGCCCTCGACCGAGCCTTCGCCGCCATCGGGCATCCGGCCGCGCTTGTAGGCCTTGGCGATGTTGAACGCGATGTTGGTTGCGAGCGAGGTCTTGCCCATCGACGGGCGCCCGGCAAGGATCAGCAAGTCCGATGGATGCAGGCCGCCGAGCTTGCGGTCCATGTCGATCAGCCCGGTCGAGATGCCAGCCAGCCCGCCCTCGCGCTGATAGGCGGCGTTGGCTACATTGACTGCCTCGGTTACGGCCTTGAGAAAGCTTTGAAATCCGCGTTCGGCAACGCCCTGCTCGCCAAGCTTGTAAAGCCGCTGTTCGGCCTCGATGATCTGGTCTTTCGGCTCGGAATCCACTGCCACCTTGGCGGCCTGCGCGGCGATGTCGCGGCCAAGCTGGATCAGTTCGCGCCGCACCGAAAGGTCGTAGATCATCTGGGCGTAGTCGCGTGCCGCATAGGCCGAGATCGCCGCCCCCGCCAGACGGACAAGATAGGTCGGACCGCCCAGGTCCTTCAACCCGGCATCCTCCTCCAGAAACGCCTTCAACGTCACCGGCGAAGCGAGCGCGTTCTTCTGGATGCGGGCGGCGGCAATTTCGAACACGCGCTGGTGGACGGGGTCGAAGAAATGTTCCGACTTCACCACCGAGGAGATTCGGTCGTAGACGTCATTGTTGACGAGGATTGCGCCCAGCAATTGCTGTTCGGCTTCGATATTGTGCGGCAGAATCTCGGTTTCCGGTGCCGACGTAGCGGCGGGAAGAACCTGTCTGACGGCTGCCAACTCGGCCATGGTTGCGCCTTGCTCCCTCATGCTACGGGCGTCTCATGCGCCCTTACTGTGGTTCCGGCAACACCCGATAAGTCGGTGGGTGAGGCGTGTATAACCCTGAGGATAACCAATCCGGACCGAGTCTGCCACCAGTGATAGATGGCGTGCGACGGCCCGACACATCAGGTGGAGGGGCCGAATCTCCCTATCCACAATCGCTGCACAGCGAAGCGCACAGGCAAGTCGGGTTTCAGGCGGGTTTCCGCGCGTCCTGCCAGGCGCGCGGCGCCGAAAGGAAGCTTTCCACCTCGGCCAGGGTCGCTGCATTGAAACTGCCTTGCGCTCTGGCTTCGGCCAGCACATCCCACCATGTGCAAAGATGATGCAGCGCGACCCCGTGATCGGCCAGCCGTTGCGTCGTTTCAGGGAAAATGCCGTAGTAGAAGATCACTGCGGTGTGGGCGCAGGACGCCCCGGTTTCACGGATCGCATCGACAAAGCTCAGCTTCGAGCCGCCATCGGTGGTCAGGTCTTCGACCAGAAGCACTCGCTGCCCCTCGGTCATCGTGCCCTCGATGCGGGCGTTGCGGCCATAGCCTTTCGGTTTCTTGCGCACATAGGTCATCGGCAGGGCCATCCGCTCGGCCACGAGGGCGGCAAAGGGAATGCCCGCCGTTTCGCCACCGGCGATGTTGTCGAACGCTTCGAACCCCGCGTCGCGCATCACCGTGACCACCAAAAAATCCATCAGCATCGACCGGATGCGGGGGTAGGAGATCAACTTTCGGCAGTCGATGTAGGTGGGCGAGGGCAGGCCGGAGGCCAGTGTGAAGGGCGTTTCGGCGTTGAAGTGGACCGCCTTGATTTCCAGAAGCGCGCGCGCGGTCAGGCGGGCGATTTCGGCGGCAGGGGGGAAACCGGAAGGTATCATCGCTGGACTCGCAATCAGGGCTCGACGTGCCAATGCACGGGAAAACCGGGGTTGAAGACGGTGACAGGCCCCGCCTCGGACAGGATCTTTTCGGGAAAGCTGTTCGGCGTCGTGCGCTTCACCAAGGTCAGCCTGGCCGTATTTGCCGCCATGCGGTAGAAGGCCGGGCCGTTCAGGCTGGCGAAGGCCTCCAGCCGGGGCAGGGCGGCCTCTTCCTCGAACACATGCGCCAGAAGCGGCATCGTGTTGGTCGCGGTGAAGCAGCCGGCGCAGCCGCAGGCATGTTCCTTCAACGCATCGACATGCGGCGCAGAATCGGTGCCCAGAAAGAACCGCGCTTCGCCGCTGGTTGCCGCTGCCCGCAGTGCCAGCCGATGCTTCTCGCGCTTGGCGACCGGCAGGCAATAGTAATGCGGCTTGATCCCTCCGGCGAGGATGTGGTTGCGGTTGATGATCAGGTGATGGGTGGTGATCGTGGCCCCCAGATCTTCGCCGCCGGCGCGGGCGTAAGCCACGCCTTCTTCGGTGGTGATATGTTCCATGACCACGCGCAAACCGGGCAGGCGGCGGCGCAAGGGGTCGAGAACCGTGTCGATGAACACCGCCTCGCGGTCGAAGATGTCGACCGAGGGGTCGGTCACCTCGCCGTGCACGCAGAGGGGCAGGCCGATCTCGGCCATCTTTTCCAGAACCGGCAGCACGCGCGTCACGTCGCGGACGCCGGCGTGCGAATTGGTGGTGGCCCCGGCGGGATAAAGCTTGACCGCCCGCACCAGCCCATCGGCGGCAGCGGCTGCGACATCGGCCGGATCGGTGGCCTCGGTCAGGTAAAGCGTCATCAACGGCTCGAAGGTCATGCCCTCGGGCAGCGCCGCGAGGATGCGGTCGCGGTAGGCCCGCGCCTGATCGCCGGTCACCACCGGCGGCACCAGATTAGGCATGATGATCGCGCGGGCGAAATGGCGCGCGGATTCGGGCAAAACGGCCGTCAGCACTGCGCCATCACGCAGATGCAGGTGCCAGTCGTCGGGGCGGCGGAGGGTCAGGGTTTGCATGAGCCTTCCGGTAACGCAATCGCGACCGCGTTTCCAGTGACATCGCAAGGCTGGATCGACGCGCCTGTCAGCCGCCGGTCAGTTCGGCCAGACGCCGCTGAAAGCGCGGTGCCCGCAGTCGCGAGGTGACCGACCGGCAGATCATCACCTCGCGGCGCGGATGTCCGCTGCGCTCGGCGGCATAAAGGATCGCGCGCAGATAGCTTGCGTTTGATCGCCGGCCGCGCCAAAGCCGCGCAAAGCCGAACGGGGTCAGCTTACCGTCCATCACGGCGGCGATCAGGCGGTCGAGCACCTGCATCTCGATCAGGGTGTCCTCCGTCGCTTCGCCGGTATGGGGCGCATGGAGGGTGGTCGTGTAGGGCCGGCGGAACAGCGCTGCGTGCATCGCGTCGCGCATGTTGTAGGGGTCGTGGATCAGCCAGATCCTGCTGGCGCCTTCGGTCATGTCGGGTGCATAGCCGTAGCGGTCGGTGAAATTCAGCCGCCGCGCCGGCAGGTGCCGGTCGTCCCAGCGCGCCATCGACGTGTCTATCGTGGCGCGCGGTGCAATCAGCAAAAGCTCCGCACCCGGCGATGCCACCGAAAAGGCTGCGGCCGCATAGCCGGCGATTCCGGCGCCGTAGAACACAACCCGGTCGAAGTCCTCAAGAAAGCCGTCGTCAACCAGCCGGTCGAAATAGCGATAGACCGCCGGGTCACGCCACCAGGTCTCGCCCTCGGATATTATGCACAGGTGCGACCAGCCGCGCGCCTGAGCCAGGGGCTGATGTGCTGGCAGATTGCCTTCCCGTTCGCGGATCGCGTTGGCGTCGTCGAAGGTCACCAAAAGGATCGGCTTCTGCTCGACGAAAAACGCCCAGTGGCGATCGCCGAGCGGCAGCAGATCGCCGTCCTCCTCGGTCAGGCGCGTCATAGCGCGCAGCCAGTCGGGCGTCGCCTCCGCTGTATCGCCATCCCAATTGGACATGCTGCAAGGTACTTCCAGGGTAATCGTAAAACCGTCTTGTTCAATTTCCTCTTTGACAGAGGTCCGGACAAGGCAGGAATGCGCTGTTGACGCCACCACTTAGCGAACAACGTTCCGGGATTGTTTCGTGGTCCCGTCTCGGTTCGCGTCGGGGTAGAGTTACTCGTCCGTGGGTTGCATTCTGCGTGAAAGGTGACGCAAGATCAGCTGCGCCTCATCCGCGCTGATTGCCCGCGTGGGCGGCGTCAGGAGCAGACGGCCGAACAGTGAGCGCCATGATTCTTCGCCCATCAGGGCCAGGAAACGCGCCTTGCGCCAGGCCACCGCCGCCGCGTGCAGGGCGGCCAGAGCCGGGTCGTCCAGCAATTCGCGGCGCCAGTCGCTGCTGTCCAGCCGCAGGACAGATACGTCCTCGACCTGACAGAAATTCCGCTCCACCCAATAGTCCATGTTCAGCCCGCTGACCCCGGGAAACACGCTGCCACGGTCGCATTTCACCACGAAGGATTCCATCGCTCCCAAGGCGTAGTGATTGAGCTGCACCAGGTGATGACTGTCGCGGCCCAGATCGGTAAAGATCCGCTCGCGGTGAAACACCGCCGGCAACCGCCGGCCCGAGCCGTCATACCAGCGTTGGGCCTCCAGCCGCGCCTTGTCCGGGTTGCGCGGGCGATGCACGCCCAGCCGGCCATAGCAGCCGTCGTTGCGGAAAAGCGTCTTGAACAGCGTTGCGCGCCACGGCCAATGCAGCACAGCCGGCGCGGCCCGGGTGAAGGTTTCGCTAACCGGCCGGTCCTCGAACGCCACGACGCCGGCATTGCCGAAGAACCGCCAGGTCAGGGCAATCGCGGTCGCGTCGGGCAGGGCGGTCATCAGGTCCGCCAACCGCCGACCGCCGACGTGGATGTTCACGAACTCGTCGATGTCGAGGTAAAGCACCCAGTCCGCCTCGCGCACCAGCGGGTGCCGGTCGGCCCGTTTCAGCGCGGCCCACTGCGGCCCCTCCTTGTGCGGGCCGTCGTTCCTGACATGGGTCAGCCAGCCCATCGCCGCCAGCCGGTCCAGCATGACATCGGTGCCGTCGGTGCAGTCGTTGGAAAACACCAGAAAATCGGTGAATCCGCAGGCCCGGTGATGCGCCAGCCATTCCAGCAGGAACGACCCCTCGTTCCTGACTGTCAGCACGGCCGTCACCCGCATCGCCACGCCCGTTTCTTCTGTTCCAAAATATCCCCGCCGGAGGCTCCGACGCGCACACCCGCGCGCCGGTCATGGGTTAGCACAACCGGCGCAAGTTGGCCAAATCAGAAGAACGCCTGCAACCCGGTGATCGCCCGGCCAAGGATCAGCGCATGCACATCATGCGTCCCTTCATAGGTGTTCACCGTTTCCAGGTTCACCATGTGGCGCATCACCTGGAAATCTTCCTGAATGCCGTTGCCGCCATGCATGTCGCGCGCCCAGCGCGCGGCATCCAGCGCCTTGCCGCAGTTGTTGCGCTTGATGATGGAGATCATCTCGGGCGCCGCATTGGCCTCGTCCATCAGGCGGCCCACCCGCAGGCTGGCCTGCAGACCCAGCGAAATCTCGGTCATCATGTTGGCCAGCTTCAACTGGAAAAGCTGCGTCTGCGCGATAGGCTTGCCGAACTGCTTGCGGTCCAGCCCGTATTGGCGCGCGGCATGCATGCAGAACTCCGCCGCCCCCATCACGCCCCAGCTGATGCCATACCGCGCCCGGTTCAGGCAGCCGAACGGCCCCTTCAAACCTTCGACGAAGGGCAAGAGCGCGTCCTCGCCCACCTCGACGTCCTTCATCACGATCTCGCCCGTGATGCTGGCCCGCAGTGACAGCTTGCCGCCGACCTTGGGTGCCGACAGGCCCGTCATGCCCTTTTCCAGCACAAAGCCCTTAATCTTGCCGCCATGCGCCTCGGACTTCGCCCAGACCACGAACACATCCGCAATCGGCGCGTTCGAGATCCACATCTTCGCGCCGTTCAGCACATAGCCGTTGGCGGTTTTCTTCGCCGTGGTCTTCATGCCCGCCGGGTCTGACCCCGCGTCAGGTTCGGTTAGCCCGAAACAGCCGATCCACTCGCCCGTCGCCAGCTTTGGCAGGAATTTCATCCGCTGCGCCTCGGTGCCGTAGGCATAGATCGGGTACATCACCAGCGACGACTGCACCGACATCATGCTGCGATAGCCACTGTCGACGCGCTCCACCTCGCGCGCAACCAGCCCGTAGGCGACATAGCTTGCGCCAAGCCCGCCGTATTCCTCCGGCACCGTCACGCCCAGAAGGCCCATTTCGCCCATCTCGCGGAAGATGCCGGGGTCGGTCGTCTCCTCGCGGTAGGCCGCCACCACGCGCGGCTGCAACTTTTCCTGCGCATAGGCCCGCGCGCCGTCGCGCAACATCCGCTCTTCCTCGGTCAGCTGGTCCTCCAGCCGGAACGGGTCTTCCCAGTCGAACCGCCCCAGATCCGGTGCGTCCTTGGATTTCAGCTTCGGTGCGTCCAGCATGGCAATTCTCCGGCATGGCGTTCAGCAAAGGATTGCACGAAATGGCCCTCCGTTCTATCGAAACCCTGTCGCAGGTTCATGAGGAAACCTCATAATGCTTCCCCGCCGCTATCTGCCCTCCATCGCGTCGCTCATGGCGCTTGAGGCTGTTGCCCGCCTCGGTACCGCCTCTGCCGCCGCCGAGGAACTGGCGCTGACCCAAGGCGCCGTCAGCCGCGCCCTGAAGGCGCTGGAGGATCAGCTTGGCGTCACACTCCTCAACCGCGACCGCCAGCGCCTGCGCCTGACCCCTGCGGCCGAGGATTACGTGGCTGAAGTGCGCCGCGCTCTTGAAACCCTCGCTTCCGCCTCGCTCACGCTGCGCGCCAACCCCACTGGCGGCAGCCTCAACCTGGCGATCCTGCCCGCCTTCGGCATGCACTGGCTTGCCCCGCGCCTCGCCTCCTTCGCCCGCGCGCATCCAGAGGTGACAGTGAATCTCTCGACGCGCCTGCGTCCGTTCGATTTCGAAGGCTCGGGTTTCGATGCCGCCATCCATTACGGCCGGCAGGATTGGCCGGGCGTCGATTACCTGAAACTCATGGATGAAGACATCCTCGCCGTCGCCGCCCCCTCGCTCACCGGCCCCCTCGCGCGGCCGGAAGACATCCTCGCCCACCCGCTTCTCCAGATGCAAAGCCGCCCCGGCGATTGGGGCCGCTGGCTGGCCCACCACGGGTTGCCCGGCCAGCGCCCGCCCGGGATGCTGTTCGACCAGTTCGCCACCCTGACCCAAGGTGCCGTCCACGGTCTGGGTCTTGCCCTGATCCCGACCTTCCTGATCCAGCGCGAACTGGACGAGGGGCGCCTGATCCCGGTTCATGGCCTGGCGATTGCCGCCTTGGGCAGCTATTACCTCGTCTGGCCGCAGAACCGCCCGGCCCGTGGCCCGCTGGCCTCGTTCCGGGCCTGGGCCGTCAGGGAAGCCTTGACCACGCCCGCCGCCCCGGCCAACCATGCCACAGAAGACCGGAGCATCCCGTGACCGCCACACCCACCTCGATCGACGCTGTCGAAACCCTGCTGGCCGGGCAGGGCTATGTCGCGTCCCGCGCGCTCGCAACCGTGGTCTTTCTTTCGCTGAAACTCGGCCGGCCGCTTTTTCTGGAAGGCGAGGCCGGCGTCGGCAAGACCGAGATCGCCAAGGCTATCGCCACCGGCCTCGGTCGCCGTCTGATCCGGCTGCAATGCTATGAAGGCCTTGATGCCGCCTCCGCCGTCGCCGAATGGAACTTCGCCGCGCAGATGATCGCGATCCGCACCGCCGAGGCGACCGGGGCCGGCGACCGCGACGCCCTCAAATCCGAGCTGTTCACTGAAGACTACCTGATCGAACGCCCGCTACTTGCCGCGATGCGCCCGCAACCCGGCGGCGCGCCCGTCCTTCTGATCGACGAACTTGACCGCACCGACGAGCCGTTCGAGGCCTTCCTCCTTGAAGCCCTCTCCGACTTTCAGGTCACCATCCCCGAGCTTGGCACCATCCGCGCGCCCGAACCCCCGATCGTCATCCTTACCTCGAACCGCACCCGCGAGGTGCATGACGCCCTGAAACGCCGCTGCCTCTATCACTGGGTCGACTACCCGGACTTCCAGCGCGAACTGGCGATTCTCAACGCCCGCGCGCCCGAAGCAAGCGCCAGCCTCAGCCGCGAGGTGGTGGCTTTCGTCCAGGCATTGCGCCGCGAAGACCTGTTCAAGCGCCCCGGCGTGGCCGAAACCATCGACTGGGCCAAGTGCCTCCTTGCCCTCGACGTCGTGCAGCTTTCGCCCGAGGTGATTGCCGATACCCTCGGCGCGATCCTGAAATACCAGGACGACATCCAGAAACTGCAAGGCTCCGAAGCCGCCCGCCTGCTCGACAACGTGCGCCGCGACCTGACCCCTGCCTGAAGTCTTCTGTTCCCAAATATCCTCGGGGGTCCGGGGGCAGACAGCCCCCGGCGCCAGCCGCAAAGTTGAAGGCCCGCCATGTTGCCCCACCTGCGCATCCTCACCCCGCACCCCGGCATCCTCGCCTTCTACGACGGTCGTGTCCCCGGCTATCGTTTCGATCCGCGCGACAATTGGGTCGATGACGGTGCATTGTCGCTGGGTATCGCCAGCTACGCCCTCATCTGCGGTGACCAGGCGCTGGTCTACGACACCGGCACCACGCTCGCCCACGGCATGGCCATCCGCGCGCATCTCGACACCCTCGGCATCCGCCACATCCGCGTCATCCTCAGCCACTGGCACCGCGACCACGTCGCCGGCACCGCAGCCTTCGCGGGCGCCGAGATCATCGCCTCCGCCCAGACCGCCGCCCACCTCGCCACGCACCGGGCCGATCTCGAATCCGACACGCGCTGGCCGCCGATCCGCCCGCTGGTCCTGCCCACCACCATCTATGAGGAGGGCCTGACGCTCAGCCTCGGTCCGCAGCGGATCGACCTTGTTCACGTCAATATCCACTCCGATGACGCGACGGTCCTCTGGCTGCCCGAAACCCGTATCCTTCTGGCCGGTGACACCGTCGAGGATACCGTGACCTATGTCTCCGAACCCCAACACCTCGCCACCCACCTCATCGATCTGGCGCGACTGAAGGCGCTCGCGCCGCGCCACGTCCTGCCCTGCCACGGCGATCCGGACGTGATCGCATCGGGTGGCTACGGCGCGGGCCTGATCGACGCCACCCTCCGCTACGTCACCCACCTCGCTGCGAACCCCACCGATACACCCCTGCAAGACCTTGTTGCCGCCGACCTCGCCGCGGGAAACCTGACATCGTTTCAGCCCTACGAGGACATCCATCGCCAGAACCTCGCCAGGGTCCGCGCCGATGCCCGCTGACTACGCGCCCCTCGATCTGCCCGAAGACGGCAAGCTGACGCATAACATCACCCATTTTGCCCGCGCCTTGCGCAAGGCGGGCCTGCCCATCGGCCCCGGCCGCGTCGTCGACACCATCCGCGCGGTCGAAGCGGCAGGCTTCACCGACCGGACCGATTTCTACCATGTGCTGCAAGCCTGCCTTGTCAGCCGCCCCGAAGAGCGCCGCGTGTTCCGCGAGGTGTTCCGCCTCTTTTGGCGCGACCCGCGTTACCTTGAACACATGATGTCGATGCTGTTGCCGCAGATCCGGGGCGTGCAGGAAGACCGCTCCGCCGCCCCCGCCGAACGCCGCGCCGCCGAGGCGCTGCTTGACGGCACCGCCCTGCCGCCCGCGCCGCAAACCGAAACCCGGCCGGGCGACGAGATCGAGATCGACGCCACAGCCACCATGTCGGCCGAAGAACGGCTCCGCACGCTCGATTTCGAGCTGATGTCGGTCGCGGAAATGGCTGACGCGAAACGGATGCTTTCCCGCCTTACCCTGCCGGTGAAACCGCTCGTCACCCGGCGCAGCCGCGCCGCCCTTGCCGGCCCGGCGATCGACCTGCGCCAGACCCTCCGCCTTTCGCTCCGCCACGGTGGCGAGATCACGCGGCTTGCCCGCAAAGCACCCGTGACGCGCTGGCCAAACCTTGTGGTGATTTGCGACATCTCCGGCTCGATGTCGGATTATTCCCGCATGGTCCTCCACTTCGTCCATGCCGTCGCCAACCGCAAAGGCAAGGGTTGGGCGCGGGTCCATGCCTTTACCTTCGGCACGCGGCTGACCAACATCACCCGCCACGTGAAGACCCGCGACGTCGACGCCGCCCTGAACGCCGCCGGGGCCGAGGCGCAGGACTGGTCCGGCGGCACTCGCATCGGGGCCAGCCTGCACGCCTTCAATCGCGACTGGTCGCGCCGGGTGCTGGGGCAGGGGGCGGTCGTCCTGCTGATCACCGACGGGCTTGACCGCGACCCGACCGGCGCGTTGGCCGCCGAGATGCAGCGTCTGCACCTTTCCTGCCGCCGCCTGATCTGGCTGAACCCCTTGTTGCGCTGGACCGGCTTTGCGCCGAAGGCCAGCGGCATCCGCGCCATGCTGCCCCATGTCGACAGCTTTCGTGCCGGACATTCCGTCGCGTCGCTGGAAGATCTTGGCCGCGCCATATCAGATCCGGGCGACAGCGGCGAGAAAGCGCGACTGATGGCCCTGGTCGGCGCGGCGTGACCCGCGGCGGCTGCCAATTAAGCGAGCAGTTGCCGAAAGCTATCGCCTTTCAACAAGATGCTATCGCTTAACAGCGCAATACAGCGCTTCAGTGGCCGCCGTAATGGCCCGATGCGGAACCGAAGCGAATCATTCCGCGTTGTGCCCGGTCTGGCAGAAAGAGGATTTGTCATGAGAAAGCTTCTGATTTCCACAACGGCGCTCTCCGTCGCGTTGTCACCGATGGGGATGGTTCCCGGTTTCGCACAGACCCTTGCCGACGACGGCTCGGTTCTTGGCCCGGACGGCGTTGTGCTGTGCGTCCCTACTGCCGAGCTTGCCTGCGACATCGAGGCGATCACCGCCGCGCTGTTGGAGGCCGAGGCCGCCACTGCGGCTGCCGTTGAAGCGGAAGCCGCCGCTGCCGAAGCCGCCGCCGCCGAAGCTGCTGCCGTTGAGGCCGCCGCCGTAGAGGCACAGCAAGCCGAAGAGGCCGCTGCCGCCGCTGCCGCTGCAGAGGCAGACTCTCAGGCCGCCGCAGATGCCGCCGCCGCCGCCGAGGCAGACGCTGCCGCCCAGGCTGAGGCCGAAGCCGCCGCCGCCGCCGCCGCGGAAGCGCAAGCCGCCGCCGATGCCGCTGCCGCCGAAGCGGAAGCCCAGGCTCAGGCCCAGGTTGAAGCCGAGGCCGCCGCCGCGGCCGCCGAAGAAGAAGCCGCCGCTGCTGCTGCCGTGCAAGTCGAGGCCGAAGCCGCCGTTACTGCGGTCGAACAGCCGGCTGCGGAAGAACCCGTGGCAGAAGAGCCTGTGGCCGAAGAGCCAGTAGTCGAAGAGCCGGTCGCAGAAGAACCAGTTGCCGAAGAACCGGTGGTTGAAGAACCGGTGGTCGAAGAGCCGATGGTTGAAGAGCCGGTGGCCGAAGAGCCTGTGGCCGAAGAGCCGGTGGCCGAAGAGCCGGTGGCCGAAGAGCCTGTGGCCGAAGAGCCTGTGGCCGAAGAGCCGGTGGCCGAAGAGCCTGTGGCCGAAGAGCCTGTGGCCGAAGAGCCTGTGGCCGAAGAGCCGGTGGCCGAAGAGCCGGTGGTTGAAGAGCCGGTGGCCGAAGAGCCGGTAGCCGAAGAGCCAGTTGCCGAAGAGCCAGTTGCAGAAGAGCCAGTTGCCGAAGAGCCGGCAGTGGAAGAACCGACAGCGGAAGAGGCTGCGGCTGACGCTGCGGCTGTCGCTCTGGAGGCTGCCGAGGCGGAGATTGAAGTCAACGTAGACGGCGAAGTGGTTGATCCCGCCGCGGGTCTTGCCACCGCAGCCGAAGACCCGACCGTTGCCGAGACTGAACCGGTCGACGCGCCGGTGGTGACGGAAGCCGAGGTCGAAACCCTGACGAACCTTCTGACCGCAAATCCGTCCGAACTCGACCCGAGCCAGCTTGGTGCTGCCGAGGCTCTTCTCGAAGAGCCGGCCCCCGCGGAAGGAACCTCCTTGCTGGATAGGGAGGTCTCCGCCAACGTGGTCAACTCGGTGACCGTTGAGCTGACCGACGAAAACGTCCGCACCTCGGGCGAAGAGTTCGCGGCCGCCCCGGTCACGCTGTCGGAAGGCAAGCGCAACAAGCTTTCCGATCTTGAGAAGGCTGGTCTCGTCGTGCTTGGCGCGCTGACCGTCGGGGCGCTGATCCGCGCAAGCCAGCCGCCTGCTGATGGTGGCCAGGTGGTGAACGAGGGCCCGGTGGATGGCATCGGAGGCGGTCGCGTCGTCTCCAACACGGGTGACCGGGTGATCGTGCTGCAACCGGACGGGACATACCGGGTGCTGAAGGATGACGACTCGATCATCCGCCAGCCCGGCTCCACGGTGCGGACCGAAACCTATGGTGACGGGTCAATCCGCACGATCGTCGAACGGGCGGACGGCACTCAGGTCGTCACCATCCGCGACGCCACGGGGCGGGTCCTGCGCCGGGCGCAATACGACCGGCTTGGCCGCGAGATGATCCTGATCGACGAATTCGCCGAAGAAGAGATCGTCTACATCGAACAGCTGCCCACGCCGCGCCAGCGCATCGTCATCTCGTCGAAGGACAATGACACCGCGCTGAAGCGGGAACTGGCTGCTGTCGAAGCGGAGCGCATCGGGCGCAAATTCTCGCTGCGCCAGATCCGTCAGATTCCCGAAGTGCGGGCTCTGGCAGCCACGATCGACGTCAACAACGTGACCTTCGCCAGCGGTTCGGCGGCAATTCCGGCCGCAGAAGCCCGCGATCTGGCCGACCTTGGGCGCGTGATGCAGGACCTGCTTGACGAAAATCCGGCCGAGATCTTCCTGGTCGAAGGTCATACCGACGCGACCGGCAAGGCCGCGATGAACCTCGCACTGTCCGACCGCCGGGCTGAATCGGTGGCGCGGGCGCTGACGGAATACTTCGAGATTCCGCCGGAAAACATGGTGATCCAGGGCTACGGCGAAACCGAACTTCTGGTTGACACCCAAGCCAGCGAAGCGCGCAACCGCCGGGTCGAGGTGCGCGTCATCACGCCTCTGATGCGGACCGCCGCGCTGCGCTGACGCAAAGGGCCAAAGGCCAGGATAGATCGATGGGGCGCGGGGGAAACCTCGCGCCCTTTCCTTTCGACCGGGCCAGCAAATCAAACGGGCCGGCAAATCAACCTGGCCTTCAAATCTTCTGGCAAGGGCGGGGCCAGGCAGCATATCGTGGCGCAAAAGGATTGGCCCCGCATGACCCGCGCCGTGCATGACAGTATCCCCGAAGCCGCACTCGCCTGGCACCGCGAGGGCAAGGGTGCGGCGTTGGCGACCGTTGTCGAAACCTGGGGGTCGGCACCGCGTCAGGCCGGCAGCCAGCTCGCCATATCTGGCGAGGGCGAGATGACGGGCTCGGTCTCGGGCGGCTGCGTCGAGGGCGCCGTGGTGACCGAGGCGATCGAGGCGATGGCGGACCGCCGTCCCCGCTTGCTGACCTTCGGTGTCAGCGACGAGACTGCCTTTGCGGTCGGTCTGGCCTGCGGTGGCACCATCCGTGTGCTGGTCGAACCGGTGGGCGAGGGGGCCGAGGCGTTCCCCGCGCCGCTGCTTGCCGATCTTGTTGCGGCACGCGCAGCACCGCGCGCGGTGGCGCTGGTGACCAACACCGACACCTGGGCGCGCCAACTGGTGCCGGCCGGAACCAGCGAGACCGTCGACGCACGGCTGCGTTCGGACCGCTCGGGCATGGAGGAGGACGGTCACCTCATTGCCGTGCACAACCCGCCACTGCGGCTGATCGTGGTGGGCGCGGTGCATATCGCGCAGCCGCTCCTCACCATCGCGCGCGCCTGTGGCTATGCCCCGACGCTGATCGACCCGCGCGGTGCCTTCGGCTCGGAGGCGCGGTTTCCCGGTGAAACCATCCTCGACGATTGGCCTGACGAGGCGCTGGCGACGCTTTCCCCTGACGCCCGCACCGCCATCGTCACCTTGACCCACGATCCAAAGCTGGACGACCCCGCCCTGCGCGTTGCACTGCGGGCACCGGTCTTCTACATCGGCGCGCTCGGCTCGAAGAAGACCCACGCCAAGCGGGTTGAACGCCTGCTCGCCGCCGGCTTTACGGAGGCCGAGATTGGCCGTATCGCGGCCCCGGTCGGCCTGAACATCGGTGCCAGGACGCCAGCCGAGATCGCTGTCAGCATCATGGCCCAGATCACTTCCGCGCTGAGGCTCTGATGCGCTTCGGCCCGGTTCCGCTGGACCTCGCGTTGGGTGCCGTGCTGGGCCATTCGGTTCCCCTGCCGCAGGGGCGGCTGCGCAAGGGGGCGGTGCTTGGCCCGGACGACATCGCGCGCCTTGCCGCGGCGGGCGTGGCCGAGGTTACCGTCGCGCGCCTCGACCAGAATGATGTGCCGGAGGATGCTGCCGCCACCCGGCTGGCCGCGGCGCTGGTGCCCGATCCCGCGGGGCAGGGGCTGTCGCTGTCGGCCGCCTTCACCGGCCGCGTCAACCTCAACGCCACCCGGCCCGGCCTGGCGCGGATCGATGTGGACGCCGTTCACGCGCTGAACCGCATGCACCCCGCGATCACGCTTGCCACCCTTGCGCCGCTGACCCGTGTGGTGCCCGGCGTGCTGACGGGCACGGTCAAGATCATCACCTATGCGGTGCCTGAAGCGGCCCTGCTGAAGGCGTGCGAGGTGGCGGCGGGCGCGGTCGGCGTCCTGCCGGTGGTCCGTCGCGATGCCAGTCTGATCCTGACGAGTGTCTCGGGGATGGACGCAAAGCTGGTGTCAAAGGGGCGCCGAGCCGTCGAGGCGCGCCTAACCGCGCTGGGGATGCGTCTGGCGGAAACGCTGGAGGTACCGCACGAGGCCGCAGCACTGGCCGCAGCGCTGGGCAAAGCCGGCGGTGACATGCTGCTGATCCTGACCGGCTCGGCCACGTCGGACCCTTACGACACCGCACCCGAAGCGCTGCGTCAGGCTGGTGGCCGGGTCACGCGCTTTGGCATGCCGGTCGATCCGGGGAACCTCTTGTTTCTGGGCGAGCTTGGCCAGTGCCCGGTCATCGGCCTGCCCGGTTGCGCGCGCAGCCCGGCACTGAACGGTGCTGACTGGGTGCTGGAACGGCTGGCTGCCGGACTTGCGGTCGGCGAGGATGAAATCGCGGCGATGGGGGTCGGGGGCCTGTTGAAGGAAATCCCGATCCGGCCACAAGCGCGCGAGCCGAAAGACAAAAGCCGGGGCTGACCCCGGCTTTCAAAGACTTTCGAGAGGGTCAGCCGATCACTTCGGACCGATCATCATCACCATCTGGCGGCCTTCCAGCCGCGGAAAGGATTCGATCTTGCCGATCGCGGCCACGTCTTCCTCGACCCGCTTCAGCAATTCCAGACCAAGTTCCTGGTGCGCCATCTCGCGGCCACGGAAGCGCAGGGTGACCTTCACCTTGTCGCCTTCTTCCAGGAATTTCACGACCGAGCGCATCTTCACGTCGTAGTCATGCGTGTCGGTGCCCGGACGGAACTTGATTTCCTTGATCTCGATGATCTTCTGCTTCTTGCGCGCCTCAGCCTCGCGCTTCTGCGTCTCGTACTTGAACTTGCCGAAGTCCATGATCTTGCAGACCGGTGGTTCGGCGTTCGGAGAGATCTCGACGAGGTCCAGCCCCGCCTCCTCTGCCAGCGCCATCGCCCGTGCCGGGGTAACAACGCCAACGTTTTCACCATCGGCGCCGATCAGGCGGATTTCCGGCGACCGGATGCGGTCATTGATCCGGGGTCCGGTTTCGCGCTGGGGCGGGGCATTGTGCGGTCTGCGGGCTA
>LNFM01001240.1_pt1 | contig 59262 bp, 63 predicted proteins | sample 596031 | NCBI WGS metagenome assembly LNFM01 (sample SAMN04254537, study PRJNA301005) | activated carbon metagenome | isolation source: dual media filters at the Ann Arbor, Michigan drinking water treatment plant | place: USA: Ann Arbor | reverse complement strand
CGGGTTCTCCTGAAGAAACGTAAATCGTCCGGCGACGTCGGACGCGTGTCGCTTGCCGAACGGAGCATCCGAGGTGTCGGCGGCCCCGTGGAGCGGACATGGCAGCGTACGTACTGCATCCCGCGTGCCTCAATCGTTCAAATTCTGCCCATCAGCACCAGCACGAGGACAATCAGCAACACCAGCCCGATCCCCCCGCTGGGACCATAGCCCCAGGCCCTGCTATGCGACCAAGTCGGGATGACGCCCACCAAAATGAGTATCAGAACAATCAGAAGTATCGTGCCCATGCCCATCGTCGAACTCCTTGCGCTAGGTTTTTGCCGTAGGTTCCGGTGAAGCAACGCGCCCCGTCGGGTGCCGAGTGCATTCCGAATCCCGAGGTGCCCGGGTGCTCTCAATGCGCTTGCCCGCGAGCGACTCGTCTCGAATCCAGCCCATTGCACCCGGACGAATGCTACCGAGACATGCCCGGTTGAACCGTGCGCCAGCACACATCGGAAACCGCAGCATTACGATAAGTGGAATGTTCGTCCAGGGATGCGGTCATCCCGAAGATGGGATGACCGACACGGCATTCGCCCGTTCGCACTGACCTGTCCATGGCGAGGAGCGATTCGCGACGCGTTCGGACCTCAGGTTTCCGACGCACGCTCTCGGTGCGGGCGAACGCGTGTCCTCGCAAGGCGAGGGCAACGGGCATTCGGTGCGCGGGTTACGCCGCACGACGCGTTGTGTATGATGACGCACAGAAGTTGTATCCGCGCTGCGGCTACCCTGTATTCTGCAACGCGGGAAGGTGATCATCCTGAATCACCAACCCCGACGAACATACCGGAGGGATTCTGATGCAATCCGAGAACGATAGCCTGATGGATCAAGCCCCGAAGAGATCCCTTGCGGGGCGTCTCCAGAGCACGAAGCTTCCCGTTTGGGTCAGTCTGTTGTTGTTGCTCGCACTGATCGTCGTCGGTGGGTGGAGCATGATTGCATCGAGCGCGAATGAACGCCGTTCCGCGGAGGAACGCGTACTTCTCACTCAGAAACTGGAAGCCGACCTCGCCGCCGCACGGCGCCAGATGCAGGAGACGATATCCGGCCAAACGCGCGACATGCAGAGCTTGTTCGGTACCGCCCTCGCCTGGGCGGTGCGCAGCTCGATGTTGCGAAACAATCTCGACGAAATCGATCAGTACTTCGGCGATCTCGTCAAGAATCCTCGTATCGCGCTCGTGCTGCTCGCCGACGCAGAGGGCACGATACTCCGCTCGACGGACAGAAAGTACCTGGACGCGAAGTTCTCGAGCCAGTTCCCGGCCACGCTTCTTCAGGACGCGGACGTCTCGATCCACGCCGGTGAGAGCAACAGGGTCCGCCTGGTGCTGCCCATCCAGGGGCTGACGTCACGCCTGGGAACCGTGCTGCTCGAATACTCGGGGGCTTCCTGACTCAGGCGGGACACCGGCGAGGGTTTCCCGGACAGGACACGATTCGTTGAGAAGCCGTTTTCGCAGGTAGCCCGCTCGAGCGGGCTGCCGAATACCGCTGACCATGGTGTCCCTCGAAGCGCGGCACGAGTCTTGCCTCACACGTACCGCAGCGCGTCTGTCGGAATAAGCTGAAAAGCACAAGAACACGATTGCACGCCGCAAGCCGGATCACTCGCGGCGAGTGACCACTCAGGCCTCATTCTGCGATGCCGTGCTGCCGGCCCAATAGCCGGTTCGGTGGAAGTGCCGGTAGAGTGTCCGTTCGTGATCTCTGCGACACTCGAACGCAGCATCGTAGGGCGGCGCACTCTCGATCGAAGCACGACTGAGGTCGACGCAGACTGCGCGGTCAGACCAACGCACATCCGAGATCCAGCGAGGTGAAACGAGCGCAGTACGGCCGCCCCACCACTTGCTGGTTTCAATCACGAGGTAGCGGATGACCCAATCCTTGTCGTCCACGAGAAAATCCGCGACATAGCCGACGTTACCATCGACGGCCCGGATGTCGTACCCGACGACATCGTTCCAACTGCGCAGCTGCGGATGGACGTCACGCGGTCCGGATTTCCCGTCGCGTTGGTGAGCCTCCAGTTCGCCATTGTGCTCGACCTGCCTGCCTTCCGTAGCAGAATCTCCCGGCACCATAACATCAGGGCACGTCCCAGCTCCCACAATGCCAATGCCATCCCGATAGGTACGATAACCGTAGTGCCCGAGTAGCTGTGCTTCGCTATGACGCGACACCGGGCTATCGGTGTCGATCTCCGGGCTGCGCTGCACACGCGCCCTGCTGATCGTCAGGTAAAGCATTTCCTCCAGCGTATCCACCCGGCCGACCGATACCGGCGAGATCAGCACGCTCCTGCTCGCTGACCACTTTTCGGGATCGATCACCAGGTAGCGGATCACCCAGTTCTCGGCATCGAAATAGGCATCCTTGACGTGGCCGGTTTCCCCGTCGATGGCATTGACCCGATAGCTCTGGAGGTTGGTAGCGAGGCGCAGCATGGAGAATCTCCTTTGTCGTGTTTCATCACTCGTTTCGCCCCGACGAAGGGCTAGTGTCGAAAGTGCAAACAAGCGATTCGCCGGTGCGAAAGCCGCTGGGATCGGCTAATCAGCAAACGAACGAGATCAGCTCGTCGCCGAGTCGATCGACTTGCGTAGACGCTCGGTCGCCATGCTGACGCCGGCCTCGAATTCCCTCCACCGGGCGGCCGTCACCCGCTTCATCTCCTGCAGTTTCTCCTCCACCGACTTCAAATCACCCTGAAGCAGGGAGATCTGGGAATCGATCTTGGCCCTTGCATCGATGGATACCGTACCCGCCCGCTTCTCGAGGTCGGCGACTTTCTCCTTGCCTCGGGCAATATCCTTGTCGGCCGCCGCGACGAAACTGTCGCGCTTGGTGGTGTCGGTGGCGTAGTTGAACTGCGGCATTGCCTTGATCATGTCTTTGGTTGCGCCGGGCATCACGAGCCTGCCGGCCTGATCCTGAACCTGCGCCACCGGGATCGCCACATCGTGACGACCGATGCCGACAAAACCACCGGCGCCTACGATCACGTACGACACTTTCTTGTCGGGAGAAATGATCAGGTCGTCCACGTTGCCCACCTTTTGGCCCCCATCGTTATAGATTGTCTTGCCCAGCAGCGTCTTTTTCACGCTCCAACCCATGGCGAGCTGGGTCGACTCGACCACAGTCACACCGAGCGTGGTCGTCCCGCCGGCGACCTGAGCCGACGCGAGACCTGCGCTGCAGAATGCGCTGACCAAAGTCAGCGCCGACAAACTAAAGCCGAAAACATCGTTCTTCATGAACTCGATCCTCGTGTGAAGACGTGAACATCCAGAGGATGGCGGACGCCTGACGATGGCGGTTCTAAGGCGATCGACCCGATCCGTCTGTTCGACAGCGCACGCGTTTGCCTTCACGCCCCCGCCGCTGACCATCCCTCCTGGCGGCTGCATGGTGCGCTATCGAACCGACGCTGCGCACTTCGGGCAGGCACACTTTGAAGAATCGAGAACACGGATGAGAACTCACATGATCTTGAACAAACGATCCCTGCTTGCCCTTACGCTGTTAGGAACCGCTGTCGTCGCCGGTTGGAGTGCTGGTCGCAAGCACTCACGCGCGAACGAGAAGGTGCGCAACGACGCAGCGATCGACCGCTGGGAAGACGAAGGCGGAAGTGCTCCGACACCTGGTACGGCGAGCGACGCCGCACACTGAGAACACAGTGCAGGCCAGCAACGCAGGCGCCTCGTGCGGCGTACTACGCCGACAGTCCGTCACTTCGAAACTTTTCATCATGTTTGTTCGGCCGCCGAAACGATTCGCTCTCCGCTCACATCGCCCTTCCTGCGCGAGGGGCGAAAGCGCACGAAGCGCGCGCTGCGAACCGAGACCAGTCCTCGACTCCGGCATGCGCCGCTCGAGCGGAGCACGATTCCCATGACGTACTGCATCGGTGTACTGCTGGAACACGCCCTGATCCTTGCGTCGGATTCTCGCACCAACGCTGGCGTCGACAATTTCGCGAAGTTCTGCAAGATGACGGTCTTCGAGCGCCCGGGCGACCGCGTCATCGTCCTGCTGAGTTCCGGCAACCTCGCGGGAACCCAGGCGGTGATCAGCGTGCTGACCCAGCGCTGCGCCGCCGACGAGGGGTCCGGCGGACTTTGGGGAGCACGTACGCTCTTCGATGCGGTGATGCTCGTCTCCGACGCGATGCGCGACATCGAGCGCCGCGACGGCCAGTATCTCGCGGACAGCGACATCAGTTTCAATGCCTCGTTCATCGTGGGCGGGCAGATCCGCGGTGAGCGGATGCGGCTGTTCCGGATCTACGCCGAGGGCAATTTCATCGAGGCCGGGGGTGATACCCCCTATGTCCAGACCGGCGAGACCAAGTACGGAAAGCCCGTCATCGACCGCCTGATCCGGCGCTCGACGCCGGTTTCGGAAGCCACGAAGTGCGTGCTGGTGTCGTTCGATTCGACAATGCGAAGCAACCTGTCGGTAGGCGTTCCGATCGACCTGATCTGCTACGAAGTCGACACCTTCGAGGTTCGTATGCGGCGCCGCTTCGACGAGGGCGACGTCTACTTCACCGCACTTAGCCGAGCATGGAGCGAGGGCATCCGGGTTGCGTTTCGGCAGTTGCCCGAGCTGTGCTGGTAGGCGGCGCTCGGTGGTGATGGCATGCGCACGGACTCATTCCTCATTACTTGTGAACATGGCGGCAACCACATCCCTGCCCCGTATCGCGCCCTCTTCCTCGGGCACGATGCGCTGCTTGCATCGCACCGGGGCTACGATCCGGGAGCGCTGGTGATGGCCCGCGCCCTTGCGCGAGCCTTCGGTGCGCCGTTGGTATGCTCGACCGTGAGTCGACTGCTTATCGACCTGAATCGCTCGATCGGCCATCCGCAATTGTTCTCGGCAACGACGCGCGCAGCCCCTGCCGGGATGCGGGCAACGATGCTGACGCAGTATTACCGGCCGCATCGCGAAGCGGTTGAGCGTCTCGCCGCGCAATCGATCGCCCGCCGCCGGCGCGTAATCCACATCGCATCCCACAGTTTCACGCCCGACCTCGACGGCCGGGTGCGTGAGGCCGATGTCGGTCTGCTCTATGACCCGCGACGGCGCGGAGAAGCGACACTGTGCGCACGCTGGAAAGCGGCGATCGAATCCATGGCCCCGGGTCTGAGGGTTCGACGCAACTATCCGTATCTCGGCCGAAGCGACGGACTGACCTCGGCTTTGCGCCGGCGATTTCCGCCGAGTGCCTACGTCGGGGTCGAACTGGAAGTCAACCAAGGCATCGTACTCGCAGGCGGGCGTGGCTGGACGGCGCTGCGCCGCGTGTTGATCGATTCGTTGCGCAGCGCCTGCGAGCGTTCATGTATACAGGAGAACCAGGATGCAGATCCGCGTCGGCTTTGATATGAGCTTCGACTGCCCCCAACCCACCCCGATGATCTTCACGCTCAACGTCCACTTCACGCGAGTGTCCGATCTGGTCGGTCGCGACGACCTGGTGTTCGAGCCGAGTGTTCCGATCGCCGCTTATCGCGACGGCTTCGGCAATTGGTGCACCCGCATCGTCGCCCCCGCCGGCCGTCTGCACGTGCGCGCCGACGCGCTCGTCAACGACAGTGGCACGGCGGACGCCGTGGTCCCGCACGCGCAACAGGTTCCGGTGCAGGATTTGCCGGAGGACACACTGGTTTTCCTGCTGGGAAGCCGCTACTGCGAGACCGACCGTCTTTCCGCCACGGCGTGGGAACTGTTCGGCCAGACTCCCGGGGGATGGGCTCGGGTCCAGGCGATCTGCGACTACGTGCACCGACACATCAAGTTCGGCTACGAGCACGCAAGCGTGACCCGCTCCGCACTGGAGGCTTTCCAGGGAAAGACCGGGGTATGTCGCGACTATGCGCACCTCGCTGTCGCGTTCTGTCGCTGCATGAACATCCCGGCGCGCTACTGCACCGGCTACCTCGGCGAAATCGGCATGCAGCCGCCCTACGGCCCCATGGACTTCGCGGCGTGGTTCGAGGTTTTCCTCGGCGGTCAGTGGTACACCTTCGATGCGCGCAACAACATGCCGCGCGTCGGCCGGGTGCTGATCGCCCGCGGCCGCGATGCTTCCGACGTGGCAATCTGCAGCACTTTCGGTCCCAACACGCTGTCGAGCTTCACGGTGAGGACCGACGAGGTGCGCGCAGACTGACATGTGCAAGAAGGCGGGACCGGCATGAGTCTCGCGTCCACGGCCCGCTGGGCGGGCGGCGAACCTAGTGTCCTGAGTCAGAAATTCGCTGAACAAAAGTGCCGAGAATCGACGCCATACTTTGTCGGAAATCCTCGCCAGGTGTCCAACCTGGCTGTGGTTTCCTTCGCGTCTGACGCCGATTTCGACACTTTTGTCGCTGAGGCAGTAGCGATACCGTTCGGCAAAAATGTCAACGAATCTCCGACTCAGGACACTAGTTCGGCACCGCCTGAGTAACCGGAACGTTCGGGGCTTGAGCTTGCTTGATCAGCACATCGATATTCGTGGCGCACGGACCGGAGACACCCCAAGCGGCCTTGTCTTGCCCAGGCATCCTGTCCCAGCCCTCCTTCTCGATGAGTTCCGTTCGCCGATAGCCTTCAGTCTCCTGGAACTGCTTCAATTTCGCTTCGTGACCCGGAGCATTCATGAACTGCGCGGCGCAGATCGCCGCCTGGCTCGACACGACCGCTTCATCGGTGATTTTCTGGGCTCCCTTGGCCGTGGTCCACCCGCCCCAGTTGAACCCGACGACCATTGCGATCACGGCACCGCCGACCAATCCCCAAGCTCCATACGTCAGTTTCAGATTCGATTCTGGCTTCATCGACCGTACCTTTCTCATGTTGAACGTCCGGACGGGTCACGGCACTGGTTGCGTCTCCTCGATCACGCAGCGCGAGCGGGCGCCCGACCACCAGTCGGAAGCATAGACAGTTGCAGCGTCGCGGGCTGTACGCCACCGTACATAGGGCACCGTCGCGGTGACACGTGGGGGACAGCCGTGCCATGGACTTGCCAGACAGCTCTGCTCAGTCGTCGCTGAGCGTCATGAGAATATCCGAGTACCAGGCACTGTTCAGACCCAGCACCTCGTCCTGGTCGAGATCTCGCGCGCCCATATCGAGGCGAGCGGAATGGATCCCGAGCAGCGTCCACGGTAAATCCCCCTTGCTTTGGCATCCATCGTGGACCCGCATGACGACCGGGGCACCGCTGGTTCCGCGATGAGTCCGCGCGTCGGTCAGAAAGTAGCCGTTTCCCTGAAAGCGAAGCCCGAACGAGGAAGCGACCACGGCGTGTCGAACCACCGGCATGTGGTGCAGCGTATCGTGGAAGCCGAGAGGGAATCCCACCACCAGCAGCGATGTGCCCACCTCGACCGGTGAGGATGCTGGTTGCAGGTGTGCGGGGGTAAACGCCCGGTAGTACGCATTCCGCGGCAGAGCCGAACGCTGGATCTCGATCATCGCCACATCGATCTCTCCGGCGGAATCGAGCCCCTGACGCCATACGCTCTTGCCGTTTCGATACAGGGGAATCGAGAACCCGGTCGACGTCGCCAGATTGTCCTCGTCGATATGCAGCTCGATCTCGATGCGATCCGGGAAGTGGCTGCTCGGCTTGTCGATCACGACATGACGGCTGGTCACCATGAACAGGCGCTCGTCCCGCTGGAAGAAAAAGCCGCTGGCGTTCGTCAGCGGCTGGCGACCCTGGAAGGTGTATACCCTCGCAGCGGTGATCAGAATCGATTCGATCGTCAACAGTCCTGCCCTGGAGTCATGCGCTTCGCGCGCGAAAACTTTTGCCACGCATCAGATCATTCGCAGCGACGGGCACGAAGGCGATCAATCGCCGCCATCATGCATCAGCTGTAGCTACGCAGATGTCGGGAGAACGCGACGAGGTGGGTCACGCCGCTCGCCTCTGCTCGATCGCACCACTGCTGGAGTTGCAACACCAGCATCGAACTCGGGGTCACCGATCGCTCCCAGAGCGACGCAAGCTGGGTACGCATGCCGTACATCGTGTGCAGCGAATGCGATCGCTGTAGCGCGGCATCCAGCTTCGCTTGCTCTGCCTGCGGCAACAAACTGCCGTGGTCCACGAGCAGCAAGCGCTCGACATCGCGCATCGAGCCTGAACGCTGCTTGGCACCATGACGCAACTCGTCGGCAACCGCACGCCGAAAGGACTTGGCGTATTGCGCCATGACGTCGTAGCGGCTGCGTATGATCGCTTCGAGCATCGGCAGATCCGGCGTCGCACGCGGCGCACCCAATCGCGAAACGGGCGCGAGGCGTCGCACCGTCGCGAGCCCCGCCAGTTCGAGTAGCCGCACGTATATCCAGCCGATGTCGAACTCATACCACTTGCTGGAGAACTTTGCCGAAGTCGGAAACGCATGGTGATTGTTATGAAGCTCCTCTCCGCCGATCAGCACGCCCCAGGGCACGATGTTCTTGCTGGCATCCTTCGTACCCCAGTTGCGATACCCCCAGAAATGGCCCACGCCGTTGATCACGCCGGCCGCCCAGAAAGGAATCCATGCGATCTGCGTCAGGAATATCAAGGCCCCGGGAACCACACCGAACAAGAGCACGTCGAGGATGCCGAACAACGTCAGCCCCAGAAAGTTTCGGCTCGAATAGAAATTTCGCTCGAGCCAGTCGTCCGGCGTGCCGTGTCCGTAGCGATCGATCGCGTCCCGATCACGAGTCGCTTTGACGTACAGCGCCACGCCAGTCCATAGAACGCGTTCGAGCCCCAGAATCTGGGGACTGTGCGGATCGTCCGGTGTCTCGACCTTCGCATGATGTTTGCGGTGAACCGCGACCCATTCTCTTGTCACCATTCCGGTGGTCAGCCAAAGCCAGAGACGGAGGAAATGGCTCACCCACGGATGCAGATCCAGTGCACGGTGCGTTTGATGGCGGTGCAAATACACGGTCACTGCGACGATGGTCACATGCGTGAGGCCCAGAGCCACGACAACGTAGCCCCACCAGGGCAGATCGAGCAGGCCCGAGAATAGCAGTTCGTCGAAATTCAAATGATCAAACCTGGTTGTCACGAAGATGAGCCCCCTGCGTCAACGATCGGCATCCCCCGCTCCTGGGCGGCGCGGGCCGAAGCGGCATGGAGATCGACGGCCGTACAAGGCCATGCGCTCGCCGAAAGAGAATCGCAAGCACACTACGTCACGAACGCCTCTCGGTCTGTGCGCCGACCCACATAGTCTCCATCGAGACGAAGGCTGAATTGCGCAGAGGAAGCGCCATGGCCGAGTATCGGCGACGCAACAGACGCAAGCGCGATCGACGAACAAAGGAACCTCCAAGCTTATGCACCTTCAGCTTGCGCTGCACCCAGCCGAGATCCCGTTGCGAAATCCACATCGAGCCGGACCGCGGATACGCCTACGCAGCGCGCTTGCTCGATCGTCTCGAACGAACGGATCCGGTTCCAGCCCTTGCCTCGGAATACTTGTGCGATACCGAACAGTGCACCGGGCACGGAAAGTCGATAGTGCGAATCCCGTTCTCTCGCAATGGTGCGCCAATGAAGCCCTATGAGATTCAGACGACCCCGAGTGGGCAGTGGATCGTGCTTCCCAGCGCAGCATCCAGCCCACTCTTTCTTATCGAAAGCAATTGGGACCTCGACACCTTCAAGAGCGCGATGGAGCGCCCAAAGGAGCGCCGAACGCTGAGGCCGGTACACCCGGTTTCGAAGGAATTCGTCGTCGCAGCCGACCTTGCCCGCTGCATGCCGGATTCTCGGAATACAGTACGGCATCAAACCCTGGTAGCGAGCGCCTCGTAGCCGGAGATCACATCGAACAGCTCGGCGTCGATGCCGCTCTGACGCAAACGGTGAAAATCGGCGTGGAGGTTTGACAGCAATTCGTCGATGTTCCGGTCGGCGCGTTCCATTGCCGCCAGCCGGCTCGCGTTTTCGCTGGCAAGCGACTCGGCACAAGCCCGAAAGAGCGATACGAAGAGATACTCGCGGATGATCGCCCCCGCCGTCGCAGCGCTTCCCGATACGACTTCAGGCAGGTTTTTCGTCGGCCAGCAATGCGCGGTCAGCTTGCGGCGCCATTCGTCGTCCAGCGGCAGCAGTCGCTGATTGACGGGCGCGTAAACCGCCCCCGATGCGGCCCGGTTGAAGAAAAGGTGAAGGTTGCTCGGCGCACCTCCGCTGCCATGCGTCTCGCTCTCCACGAGGATCTGGCCGACGAGCGGGGCGATCGCTTCGACCGAACTCGGCACGGCGAAAAGCCCCCGCAGCGGCATTCCCGCATCGGTCAGGCGCGAATGAACGCGCTCGCCGACCACCCAGATCCGAGGATTCCCCGGCAACGCCGAGAGCGTCTCGAGCGCGTGGTCGACCACCACTTCGTTGAACCGCCCCACGAGGCCCTGATCGGATCCGAAGATGACCGCGCCAATCGAACCTGCACTGGATCGTCCATGCTCGGTCATTGTCGCGGTCGCGAGCTCACCATCTCGCAGGCACGCGCCCAACGCCTGTTCCACGGTCCAGAAATAGTCGCTCGATGCGCTCACCGAACTCTCGAATCGCCGGATATTCGAGGCGGCCAGGGCTTTCATCGTGCGAACGACGGATTGAAGGTCTTCCGCACTTCCGATCTTCCGGCGCAGGCTTGCCGTAGTTTCACCCATCAAGGCACCGGATTCTCCTCGGGCGGCACCGGGTCGATCGCGCGATGCTTGTGATCGCGCAGCCGACCGAGGTTGGTATCGATCATGCGCGCCAACTTCTCCGCTGCACCGTCGACGGCCTGCCCCACGGTTGCGGCCTGATGAGTGACCGCCACGGGCGGGCGACCTTCGAGACGGGCTTCCATCATGCAGCGCTTGTCGTGCTCCCCGCTCTTGTCGGCGTTCTCGTCGCTCAGGTGCACTTCCACGCGCGTGATGTGTTCGCTGAATCGCTTCAGGGCATGCTCGACGGCGCCGCTGACCTGGGCGGCAAGCGCGTCGTGGCCCTCCACGTTATGGTCGGTGTTGATTTGGATCTGCATGGCGCTCTCCTGTGGTGATTTCTCTAGACTCAATACCGATAGGTGGCAGCCAGTCCCGTGCGCCCCGGTATGCGCTCGGCGGGAACGACCAGGACCTGCCCGCCCGACTTCTCGACCAACTCGCCCAGATCGTCGAGCAGATCATCGACCTGGGGATCGCTCAAGGCGGCCAGACCGATTCGGCCCGTCGTGCTGTCCAGTCGGCCGGCGAGCTGGCGATCGGCCTCGATCAGCAATGTGGCGACCCGTCCGTTCACCGCCGCTTCAGCGACCTGGGCCAGATCGTCGCTCCCACGCTGCTTGGACTTGGCTTGTTCGAACTCCTCGGCCAGCGTGGCCAGCCGTGCGTGGTATCGCGGTTCAACCAACTGCCACGCGAGGGATCGCAGTTCGTCGATCGAGACCGAATCCGGATTGACGCTGACGCCCTCGGTCAGCAGAAACGGGTTGTGGCTGACGTCATGAAAGAGATGATGGTGTTCGGGCAAGGCGGCCAGGATCAGCGGCAAACCCGAGGGTCGGGAGTGCTGGTCCAGCACGGCACGGTCGATGGAGCGGAAGAACTTCTCGGCATCGAGGTTCAACTCGTCCTTCTTTCCACCCGTGCTGTGATGCATGGGTTGGTGCCCCTGACCGACACCGCCATGGGAGGATACCTTCTGATACGGCTCGGTCAGTTCCTCACCGAGCGCCTCGCTGATCGTTCTCGGAACCGCAGCGGCCAGGTCGATCTCGTCTAGCGCATCGCGATTGCCCTCGAAGAACCGGATCTTGCCGAGACTCAGTCCGAGAACCTGGTAGCGGTCGACCGATTGGAGAAATCGCCGCAATGGTTTGGTGTGAAAGGTCTCGGCCACGACGACCAAACCGGTGACAGGCCGCGGCAGCGTGAACACTCGAAACAGGTCACCCCCGCCCAGCACCGCCAATCCGTCCAGCGTGTGGTTCCAGAACTCGTGATCCTGAGCGAGGGCTTCGAACGGTGCGAGAAATCGCCGAGTCTCGACGTCCGGGCACTTCTGCTTCAGCGATGCCTCTGCCTCCTTCATGAGATTGCGAAACTGGATCGGATCCTGCTGGCCTTCGGGATGATGCCGATGGGTCGGCTGGTAGAGGGAGAGACACGGCCAGTGCTGAACCGATGACAACTCCTTCAATGCTTCGACGCTGAGCGACTTCTTCATGACTTCTCCTTGGGTGCGGGATGGACGCTTGTTTGAGTCTGCGGCCCGACCTCGGGTTCAGACTCGGCCATAAATCGCGCGATCGACTCGCGGGCGATCTCGTAGATCGCATTGCGATCCTCAGCCGTCAGATCTGCGGCGGACTCGAGCCGCACGAGGATCTCCTCCGGAATATTCCTGGCCGACTCGCTCACGGCGTGCTCGGCATTCGTCATCTGATCGATCGGCACTGCGTCGAAGAGCTTCGCGCCCAACGCGAGGAGGATGGAGATCTGTGCAGGCACGGACACCGGAGAGAACTCCGGCTGCTTCAGGCAGGCGCGTATGCGCCGTCCGTGCTCGATGGACTTGCGGGAATCGTCGTCCAGCCGGGCGCCGAAGCGCGCGAAGGTTTCGAGTTCCTCGAACTGCGCGTAGGCAAGCTTGAGGTCTCCCGTCACGCTCCGGTACGCGGCACGTTGTGCCTTGCCGCCGACACGGGAGACGGATCTCCCGACATCCACGGCGGGGAGCACGCCCAGTTCGAACAGCGACGGCGACAGATAGATCTGCCCGTCGGTAATGGAAATCAGATTGGTTGGAACATACCCCGCAATATTCTGCGCTTCGGTCTCTATGATCGGCAAAGCCGTGAGCGAACCGCCGCCGCGCTCCTTGCCTAGATGCGTCGCCCGCTCCAGCAGGCGCGAATGGATATAGAAGATGTCGCCAGGAAAGGCTTCGCGCCCGGGCGGGCGGCGCAAGAGCAGGGAGAGCTCGCGATAAGCGCGGGCATGATGGGTGAGGTCGTCGTACACGATGAGCACGTCGCGGCCCTGCTCGGCGAAATGCTCGGCGATGCTCGTCGCAGCGTAAGGGGCGATATAGGCGAGCCCGGGGGGATCGTTGCCTTCGGTGACGACCACGGTCGTATAGTCTAGCGCCCCCTTCTCGCGCAGGATGGCGACGGTCTTGGCCACGGCGGACGCGCGTTGGCCGATGGCGCAATAGACGCAAAGGACATCCTGGCCACGCTGATTGAGGATGCTATCGATGGCAAGCGCGGTCTTGCCGGTCTGCCGGTCGCCCAGAATCAGTTCGCGCTGACCGCGGCCGATGGGAATCAGTGCATCGATGACCTTGAGACCAGTCTGCAGCGGCACGCTGACCGGGGCACGATCCATGATGGGCGCGGCGGGACGTTCGATGGGCAAACGCTTGTCCGAGACGACCGGCCCGTTGCCGTCCAGAGGCCGGCCGAGGGGGTCGATGACGCGCCCCAGCAAGCCCTCGCCCACCGCCACGTCCATGACGCGACCGGTACGTTCGACCTCATCGCCGACCTGCAGATTCCAGTAGTCGCCGAGGAGAACCACACCGATCTCCTGCGCGTCCACGTTGAAGGCGATGCCATACGCATCGCCCGGAAACTCGAGCAACTCCTCGAAGGCGACGCCAGGCAGGCCATGAACGCCCGCGATACCGGTGGAAAGACGAGTGATCATGCCGACCTCGCGCAAGCGCAGCGCCGGCTTGAACGCTTCCCGCCTCTCGCCGATGTCGCCCAATGCTTGCTCGAAGATTCCCCGCAGGATGCGGGTCGGCTCGCTCATGGCCTGGCCGTATCGGTCCCGTGGGGCCCTTGCAGCAGATCATCCACGCTTCTTTCCAGTGCGGCGAGGTAATCCGCGATGCTCCAGGCAAGCTTCCACCCGTTCGTACTGAGTTCTATGCCGCTGACGAGATCGGGCATGGTCTCGAAGCGGATCTGCACATCAACCGCGAAGATTTCGTTCAGCGTGTTTCCTATCGAGGCACGTTGCGCCGCGGGCAGATCGAACGCGGTGCGTACCAGAACCGGATCGGATGCGGTATCGAGGACCGCAGCGAGGTCGTCTTTCGTTTGCCCATCCATCGCCCGCAGCCGGTGCGCGAACACCTCGCTCATCCGCGCCTCCAGGGTTGTTTCCGCGAGATCGGCCAGAGTCTTGCGCGCGATCGAAAACACTTCCTTGCGCGTCGCCCGGGCAATTTCGTCGTGCAGACTCCGATGTTCACTTTCCAGGGCGCCCTTTCGTTTGGCGCGCAAGTCCTCGCACGCCTGGTGCGCTTCGTCCAGGAGGCGCCGACGCTCCGATTTGAGTTCGTCCTTCGCCTGGATCAAACGTTGCGCGTGCTGCCGATCGAACGTCTCGTTCTTGTTCCGGAACTCGTCGCGCTCCTGCCGGGCTTCTGCCTTACTTGCATCCGCCTGCGCGAGTTCCTCGGCGATTCGCTGCTCCCGCGCATCGATCGCGTGAAGAATCGGCTGGTAAAGAAAGCGCTTCATCAGCCATACGAGGATGAGGAAGTTGATCACCTGCGCGCCGACCGTGAACCAATCGATCAGCATCGCCTACTTTCCCGCGGACTGGGCGATGACGTGGTTCCAGAACGGATTGGCGAAGATGAGGATCATCGACACCACGAAGCAGTAGATGGCCGTGGACTCGATCATCGCAAGACCTACGAACAGGGTGCGGGTGATGGTGGCCGCAGTATCGGGTTGCTGCGCCAGCGAAGTCAGCGCCGTTGCGACTGCCCGGCCTTCGGCCAGCGCCGGCCCCATCGTGCCGAAGCCGGTGGTGATCCCGGCGATGACGATGGATGCCACTGCAATAATGGTCATGCCGTCCATGATGTCTCCTGTGATGTTCGTGGTCTTGATCGCCTCACGCCCGCTCCGCACCGACGCCAGGACCGGACTTGCGCGGCCGCGTGGCGGCCGCGATGTAGACCGCGGCCAGAATGCTGAATATGTAGGCTTGCACCATGCCGGTGAGCAGCCCGAGCAACCCCATGACGACGGGGAAGACGAACGGCGTGATGGCGAGCAGGATGGCAATGATCATCGATCCGCTCATCATGTTGCCGAACAGGCGGACGGCCAAAGCCAGCGTACGGGAGATCTCGCTGATGACGTTGAACGGCAGCATGAGCGCCGTCGGTTTCATATAGGACGCCAGATAGCCCCCCAGCCCCTGCTCGGCGATGCCGAACAGCGGCACGGCCACGAGGACGCACAGCGCCAACGCCGCCGTCGTTGACAACGAGCCGGTCGGCGGCTCGTAGCCGGGAATGACAGTGCACAGGCTGGCCGCGGCGACGAACAGGAAGATCGTTCCGAGAAAGCAGAGATACTTCCGCGGCTGAGTGAGGCCGACTTCCGCGATCTGTTTCTCGATGGCCGTAACGACGATCTCCAACAGGTTCTGCCAACGGGAACGCTGCAGATCCGTCGACAGATTGCGCGTGACGAGTCTCGATCCCGCTGCCAGCGCGAACATCAATCCCCAGGTAAACACGATCGTGGCGTTGAGCTTGAGAAAGCCGTATTGCCAGAAGATCATTTCGTCGGGACTAAGGCGCATTGCGCCCCCCCGTGACTTGTGTACACGGGCACCCGATCGGCAGGCGGGTGAGCCAGGTCACGAGGATGCGCGCGAACACAAACCCCAGGAGGCATAGCAGCAGCCGCCCCACATGGCCGTCTCCGACGAGGTAAAAGCCGGCCAGGACCATCACCGTCCGCAACGCGAAACTGCCGACGATCAACGGCGCCGGCCGCTGCAACAGGACACCCTTGCGTACCGTCCACCACAGGCCGCCGAAGAAAATCCCGCCGAGCAGCAAGCCGGCGAATCCCGCCAGTCCCAGCGTCATGGCTTCATTCATCGGCAGCCTCCTGGTCCTCGTGTATGGCCTGATCTTCCCTGACGACCCAATGCCATGCGTTTGCGCAGCCGATCGCCAATCCGGCAACCAGCAACGCCAGTGTCCAGGAACGACCTCCCGGATCGCGCTGATCCAGCCAGAGGCCCAGCGCCGCGCCGAGCAGCGTCGGCACGACGATCGACCAGCCGATCAAGCCCATCATGCCCAGGCCGAACCAGATCCCCGGCCTGGCATTGCGCCGCGCCTTGAGCTTGCGTGCAGCCTTCTCGCCGACACGTCGGGCGAGGGTCGGCTCGCCCGACGCGTCGTGTGTCGGTCGGTCATTCATGTTGAAAGGTCGCGAAACGGCGCAGAACGCCGGTTTCCAGTTTCGCCATGACGGAGCGCACACTCCGCTCGCGCTCGTCCTGGACCAGAAACTCCCTGTCCACCGCATCGCGCAACTGACCGAGGTCTGTTCCATCAAGTGCCCTGCGCACGGACACGAGTACGTCCGGCCCGACCTTGATCAAGACGCCTTCATCGACAGCGACGAACACCTCGCCTTCGGCCTGCGTTTCGTAGATCAGGATTCCCGGCACGAGCACCGCCACGCAGTCGCGACGGTGTGGCAACAATCCGAACGAACCCTCGCGCGTCTCCGCGACGATGCGCGATACACCGGCTTTCTCGGCGAAGATCCGGAACGGCAGGAGAACCTTGAGCTTCATGGGACTGCGACGAGATCGACCTGCGGCGTCGGCTGCGGCTTCTGCTTCCGCTTCGCCTTCGCTTCGTCGATCTCGCCGATCATGTACAGCGAGCTTTCCGGGTAGTCCTTGAACTCGTCGAGGAGAATTCGCTCGCATCCGTCCAGCGCAGCATCGAGTCTCACCAACTTGCCATCGAGACCCGTGAACTGCTCGGTCGTGAAGAAGGGCTGCGTGAGAAAACGCTCCAGCCGGCGCGCGCGGGCCACCACATTGCGGTCCTGCGGCGAAAGCTGCTCCAGTCCCAGCATGGCGATGATGTCCTTGAGTTCTGCGTACTGCGCGAGCGTGCGCCGGATTTCCTGTGCCAATCCGTAGTGCCGTGCGCCGACGATGCCAGAAGTAGCCATCTTGGAACTCGATTGCAGCGGGTCGATCGCCGGGAACAAGCCTTCGCTTGCCCGCTTGCGCGAGAGCACGATCGAAGCGGACAGATGCGAGAACGTATGGACCGCCGCTGGATCGGTGAAGTCGTCCGCCGGCACGTACACCGCTTGAATCGAGGTAATCGCACCGGTATCGGTGTTCGCGATACGCTCTTCGAAACCCGACAGCTCGGTACCCATCGTGGGCTGATAACCCAAACGCGAGGGCATCTGCCCCATCAGGCCGGACACCTCCATGCCGGCCTGAATGAATCGAAAAACGTTGTCGACGAGCAGCAGCACGTCGCGATGCTCGTCATCGCGAAAGTACTCCGCCATCGTCAGGGCTGCATGGCCGACGCGAAAGCGTGCCCCGGGGGGCTCGTTCATCTGCCCGAAGATCATCACCATGCCGGGCAACACGCCGGCCGCCCTCATCTCGCGGTAAAGCTCCTCGCCTTCGCGGCATCGCTCGCCGATACCGCAAAAAATGCTGACCCCCTCGTGTTGACCGATCATGTTGCGGATCATTTCGGTGAGCAGCACCGTCTTGCCCACGCCAGCCCCACCGAAGAGACCCGCCTTGCCGCCACGCTCAAGCGGCACGAGGACATCGATCATCTTGATGCCCGTCTCGAAAATCTCCGACTTCGTCGAACGTCGCGCGAGCGGTGGCGGAGCCCGATGCACCGAGCGCCATACGACATCGGTCAAGGCTGCTTCGCGGTCGATGACGTTGCCGAACACGTCGAACATGCGCGAAAGGATCCCCTTGCCCACAGGTACCTGTAACGGTCCCCCGCTATCCACCACGGCCATCCCGCGCGCCAGTCCCTGCGTCGGCGTAAGGGCAATCCCCCGCACGTGCCGCACATCCAGTTGCGCCAGCACTTCGAGGACGACCTGCGCCTCCTTGCCCGCGCGCAGCACGGTATGGATCGATGGCAAGCGTGCATCGAAGCGCATATCCACGACGCTGCCGCGCACCGACACGATCACGCCCTGGTTCGGAACATCGGCGTTCGAAGCGCGTTCAGTCACATCACATCATTCATAGTCGCAGTCGGTTGCGATACGGCGCGCCGGTTCAAGCGCGCCGCCGACGGAAACCACGACCCCGACAATTCGCACGAGGGATCGGCCGGCGGAATCCCGGGTCCCCTTCGCTTCTTAGGGCCCCGGGCGGGCGGAATGACGGGCGCTCGCTTGATGCGTAGCTTCAGCTTCCAGTCGATGGCCGTCGCCATGTTCGCGTCTCCAAACGTGTGTGGCATCGATCGCAGAGCGCAAAGCGCGCGCCGACGATTCCTGTCCGAGCTGCTACCGCAACCGCAACGCCCGCGAGTTCGGTCTGCGTGCGCACGGGCACTTCGTCCTCACGCTCCGGTTCTCTGATCCTCATGCGGTACTGCGAGATTCATGTGGGTCGGGGACCTGCCTATCCGGATCCCGCAATGCCAAGACCGCCGTCGAGTGCCGAACTTCCGCTTCCTCTCGGTCCTCTCGTTCCGGCAGCCCCTCGCGCGCACCCCGGATGATCATGTCGGCGTGTCGTCGCAAGGCGGCCCGGTCTTGCGGACGATGCGCAGCGACCGCGACCACAGCGATGGTTTCGAGCAGCCGAATGGTCACCGCGGCGCTCGAACGCGAGTATTGCCGGATCTGGTGGAAGGCTGCATCCACGATTCCCGGGAACGCAACAGGCGCCGCCACCACCCGCAGTCGATCCTTATCGTCGAAGCGATACGGCGATGGCATGTCTCGCTGTGCCAGGCGGAACAGCGCAGATCCCAATCGGTCGACGCATGCGACTGCCGTAAACGGATCGTTGATCCCGGGCGACAGGGCCCGAACGGCGATCTCGACGAGTTGATGGATGGCAAACTCGACATCCTGAGCAGAGGTCCGCTGGTTGTCCAGGGCGAGCATGGCATTCACCCGCACAGCAAGTTCGCCACTGACCCGGTCGCCCGGCCAGACCATCACCAGCGGCCGACCGGCGACGACGTACTGCCCGGGCCGCCGCTCGAGCCTGATCAACACGTCTTCTTGCGTGGCCAAGGTCATCAACGCATCTGCGTCGATAAGTTGGAGGTAGCCGTCCGCGTCCGCCCCGATGGGTCGAGCTTCGCGTGCAAAGGCCTCTGGGATCTTGGGATCTAGCGCCTCGAACGAAGGACGAAGTTGTCCCTGACCGATCTGTGTCGGAAACAGGCGATCGATCCCCTCGACCAACTCCTTGCCGACCCGTGCCACCACCTCGTTGGCCTGAATGGAAACGGACACGTGATGGATGAAGTAGATAAACACGCCTAGGCTGACAAGCGCGGTCAATACGCCGATGGTGACCGACAGGTGGGGAACGAACGCGATTTCCTCGGCACGCCGTATGGTGCGCAGAACGAGCAGGCAATACACGAACGTGGCGACGAACGTGCCCAGGACGACCTGGTTGGTCGTGTCGCGCATGAAGTTGCGCAACAGCCGGGGCCCCAACTGAGACGAGGCCAGCGACAGGGCGACCAGGGTCATCGAGAAGACCACGCCTGCAATGGTGATCATGGAGCCGGCGATGGTCCCCAGGACCAGGCCCGCCCCTTCAGCGCCGCCGCGGTACGCCCAGCCCAGGGCCCGCAGCCACTCGTCGGATACGACCTCGTCCAGGGCGACCGTCGCGAAGGACAACCCGACCGCTCCGCCAGCCATGAGCGAAGGCAGAAACCAGAAGCTGGAACGAAGCAAGCCCCAGTACTTGAGCCACTGCGCTTTCACGATTCCCCATCCGGCTTGAATACCGGGCCCGCGCAGTTGCGCGGGCGCCGCACGCTCAACGCAGCCCCCTTCGACAGATCGTCACTTGTACTTTCGGTGCCGACACTTCAACTGATCCCACGACTCTTTCACTCTGGATCGCAGAACCGGTCGTCACAGAGATGAGGCCTCCGCATCAGCGATCGCGCTCCCCCAGTCCTGCGCAGACCGAGTCGAAGCTTGATGCAGATCGATCAGGTCGATGACCAGCGCCAGCGTCGGCGCGTCCAGGGCTGCCACTTCAGCGCGACGGAACTCGCCAGTCTGCGAAGGCAATGCGCACAAGACCCGCAGCAACAATCGCGACTGTGCGAACGCCGGATTGAGCTTGACCTGAGCTACCGCAGTGAGCAACGGATCTATCGTCACGGCCCGCGACCTGAACCGCAGCGCATCCCGAACGAGTTCGAAGAACTGGGGGGCGGAGAGAAGCTCGCGTGCGGCCGCCACCGCGTTGACGCTCAGAAGAGCCATGCATGCCTCCCGGTTGGATACGAACGCACCGCCAAGGATGACTGGTGTATGTCCGCACAGAGCTTAAACGCAATGCGTACGTGGTTCAGGGACATCCCTGACCCTAGGTGCGCTCGCTCAGAAGTAGTCGAAAGTGGAATGACCGTCGCTTCCATGAGCAAGCAGAACCTACGCCATTGCGCGCCTAATGGTCTGTACGGCTTCCCACATAGTCCAGGGTCCCGAGTCGAAAGTTCGCTGGAGACCGAGCGCGGTCAGGGTCATAGCGAAGGAAGCGCAGGTTCGAGAAGGCATGCGCCATCGGCCACTCCCGCGCCCGCCCCTCAGCAGATGCCGCACTGCACACGCGCAATTTTCCTACTGCGAGGGGCTGTTCGACTTCCGAGTGAAGACTACGTGGGTGGCCAGCGGTGAGGCCTCGTGCTTGCTGCACACGTAGCCCAAGGCCGGAAGGTTGATGCCTTCGAATAGTCGTTCGCCCGAGCCCAGAAGGACCGGCGCAATGGCGATGTGCATTTCGTCGATCAGTCGCTGGCGAAGATACTGCTGGATCACATTGACTCCGCCACCCACACGGACGTCCTTGCCATCGGCGGCTTCGCGGGCTCGAGCCAAAGCTGCGTCAACGCCCTCCGTCACGAAGTGAAAGGTCGTTCCGCCCTCCATGACCAGAGGTGGACGCACATAATTCGTTAGAACGAAAACCGGGACATGATACACAGGGTTCTCCCCCCACCAACCCCGCCAATTCTCGTCGGGCCAAGGTCCCCGGATCGGGCCGAACATGTTCCTGCCGAGAATCCAGGCGCCGATGTTCCTGAAGCCGCGAGCCGCGAACGCTTCGTCGATACCCGCTTCCGATCCGCCCTCGGCGCCAAACACATACTTCTGGAACGTGCGGGTGGAAACGGCCCAACCGTGCAGCGACGTGCCACCCACCCCGAGTGGGTGGTCCAGGTCCTGGTTCGGACCGGCACCGAATCCGTCCAGTGATATCGTAAAGCTCTCGACGCGAAGTTTGGACATGGCGCTCCCGGGCTGCGAATGCTGGTTGTGACGATTGACGTTGGGCGGGACGACGGGCTTAGCCGGTAGCGGGGCGTGCACCCACCCGCCCCCGCTGTCGGAGACCGTTGGAAGAATACATCCGCTACGCGACGTATTTCCACGCAGGGGGCACGGCGATGCGGGTTCTCTGTTGAAGCGGCCTGCTGGTCGAGCCGCCCATCGGAAGCTGCGCTGGTTACTTGGCAGACCGCGTCCGCATCGCCAGATCGGCGTATCGCAGTCCTTCGTCCGTCCGGGGCTCCGTCGAAAAGCGCCACCCGGCAGCATCCCGGCACAGCACCGCAACCGTATGGACCGTTTGCCCGCAAAGCGTCGTAAGGTCGACACGAACCCAGGGCACGTCACTTATCGGGTCACTCACATGACAGCTTGCGCCCGGAATCGCATCGAAGGATACGCCGACAGCACTCGACACGAGGAAGGACACTCTGGAAACACTACTGGGAAGCGCTTCCAGAAACACGAATATCCTCTCGTCATCCCAGTGGCTTGCGCCGGTGCGCGAGTCCCCCGTATGGATCACACTGCCGTCCACGCTGCGCGTGTGCCCCGGATGGATGATCTCCAATGCCTGGCCATCGCAATCGAGCAGCAGACAGAGCGCATCCAGGTCCGCCGGTCGGTCGGGCCACGCGTCGACGGGAGGATCCCAGTGCAATCCCATGACGACCTCCTTCAATCGCGGCTCGCGATCGATACTTTGGCCGGCCTTTAGGCCGACGACGCGGCTTGCTGGCATACATTGTCTCCTGCGTTCGGGAACGATGACGAGCTGGCGGGGCATCCGGTTTGCGACAGCCGAAGCCCCGCAAAAGTTCGTTCGCGCGACCCACTGAGGCATCACACCGAATCGGCATGGCATGCATCCTCGCTGCGCAAACAGGCGCTCGATGTGTCAGCTGTCGATCGCTCGAATCGATCGCCTCGGCGCAGCCATCGAAACAGTCATTCAGCAGGAATGAACAAGCTTAGCCGCAACCCCTCCAAACCCTCGGACAGGTGTCCCTTCCCCGTCGTATCTTCGGCCAGCAGCACTTCACCCGGCCCGATGATCCGTGTTTCCCCGTCGCTCACGGTTATTTTCACGCCGGACTGAAGATTGACGATGTATTGTCGTCGGGGCGCGGTGTGCCAGTCCACCGTATTGTCCGATTTCGTCTCTCGAAAGATGATGCCGTTGGCAGGCATACGCGCCGATAGCCGACTGCCGCGCCGCTCCTCCGCCCACTCCACGTCGATATCGCGGAAATGTGTTTCGCCGTTCTCGTCGGTATAGATGTTGTGAATCCGCATGTCGCCTCCTGAACAAATCCGGATAACCTGCCTCGAAGTCCTCAACATTTTGCACTGGCAGCAGCGGCAGTGCAAAGATGGCAACCGCCGACACACGGGCCAGAGACCCATTCACTATCGTGTTCGGTCTCATGTTCGCCGATCGAACGCTCGACGCGCTTGCACTTTCTCACGGGCGACGAATCGGGAATAATCGAAGCCATGATGAATGCCACATAGTCGTGGGGAGGCAAGCGAGCCTCCGTGCGAACATCTACCTCGGTTATACAAGAAGAGTGCCTGCTCTGGAGGAGAGTTGCAGTGAGCCGTCTGACTCGCAGTACCCTGCTGCCCCTATGCTTCGCCGCGTGCCTGTCGAGCGGCTTCACGATCGCCCAGACTTATCCCACGAAACCGCTGCGCATCATCGTACCGTTCGGTCCCGGCGGCGGTGTGGATCAGTCGTCCCGTCTCGTGGGCGAGAAGCTCGGCGAAGCGCTCAACCAGCGCGTGGTCGTCGACAATCGCCCCGGTGCCGGAGGGACGATCGCCACCGAGGCAGCTGCCCGCGCAGCCCCGGACGGATACACGCTTGTCATGGCCTCCCCGGGACACACCATTACCCCCCATCTGTACAAGCTCTCCTTCGATGCGATTCGAGACTTCACCCCGGTCACGCTGATTCTCACGGTCCCATTCGTGGTGGTCGTGCATCCCTCCTTGCCCGTTCGCAACATCAAGGAGTTCCTTGCGCTGACCCGCGCGCACCCGAACGAGATCCTCTGGTCTTCCTCAGGCAACGGAAGCTCTCAGCACCTTGCGCTCGAGCTCCTCAAGACGATGACGGGCACAAGGATCACCCACGTGCCCTACAAAGGAACTGCCCCGGCCATGCTGGACCTCGTCGGCGGACGCGTTTCGGTCTCGGCGGCTAGCATCATTGCCACGATGCCGCACTTCAAGTCCGGCCGGCTGCGAGCCATTGCAGTCGCAGGTCGCACGAGGACCCCGGCGGCCCCCGACCTGCCGACCGTCGCCGAATCGGGCGTGCCCGGGTACGCCATCGACGTCTGGCATGGTCTACTGGCACCCGCGGCCACACCGCGGGCCATCGTCGATCGGTTGAACGCCGAAACCATGAAGCTGCTGGCACGCGCAGACGTCAAGTCGCGCATGGCGACACTGGGGTTCGATGCCATCGGCGACCCCCCCGAGAAATTCGCCGAATACCTCCAGAGCGAAACCCAGAAGTGGGGCAAGGTCGTGCGCGAAGCGAACCTTCGCCTCGACTAGCCGCGTTCAACCCACGAATATCGAGGAGAACACTCATGGACAAGCCCTTGCGTATCGGACTGGTCGTCCCGTGGGCCACGGACACCGTACCCCCCGAAGCCGCCGAAATGTACCCCCATGCTGAGTTTCACGCACGCGGGGTCGGCGTGAAGGCACTCACCCCGGAAGGTTACGAAAGCGCATGGCATGCCATCGTGCCCGCGGCCCGAGAACTCGCCGCGATGAACGTCGACGCAATCATGGTGATCGGAACCTCCCTCACGTTTTACCGAGGCGTCGAGGCACATTCCCAGCTCCTCGACAACCTAAGCGAGACCACCGGCCTTCCAGTCGGCACGATGAGCAGCGCCATCGTGGAAGCGCTGCGTACAACAGGCGGGCGCAGCATCAGCGTTTGCACGGCCTACGCCGATGAAGTCAATCGACGCCTGGGTCAATTCCTGTCGGCGTCCGGGTTCGAGGTGCTTGCCCTTGAAGGGTTCGGACTCACACGGTTCGGCGCGGCCGGTGAAAAAAGCGAGGACGAGATCATCGAACTCGCGACCCAGACCCGCGAAAAATCCCCGACCGCCCAGGCGATGCTCGTGTCCTGCGGCGGGCTTCGTACCCTGCATGCCGGCAAGAAAATCGAGAATAAGCTCGGCGTCCCCGTCGTCTCCAGCATGCCCGCCGCTCTCTGGCAGGCCGTTCGGCTGGCCGGCGACTCAGGCTACGTCAAGGGTTGCGGAGCCTTGCTCGAAGCATCGCGGACACCCGCCGCCTGACAGGGCCCGGGCAGGCCTCTGGCGCATTGTCCACGGTCACGCACCGATCGGTCAGCCTGATCGAATCCGACCCCCTCGATGTCACGATGTATCGTAGCCAGAGCGGTCGGACCGCCGATGTCGAGCGTGTGACCGGCAACCTCCGGTCGACCAACCTTGACGACTGCGCAGACGCCGGGACGTCGACTGCCGATCGACCGCAGCTTCAATCCTGGAGCTTCACGTTGCCGGCCTTGATGATCCGCGCGACCGTGAGCATGTCTTCGCGACGTATGGCATCTATCTCGGCAGCGGTGGCGGTGAACAGTTCGAGTCCCTGCTTTTGAATCGCAGCCTGGACATCACCGCTGGCGGCCGCCTTGAGCACGATGACGGACAGCTTGTCGACGATGGCCTTCGGCGTCGCTGCCGGCGCCGTGATCGCGTACCAATTGCGTATCGACACGCCCGGCAGTCCGGACTCCGCGAATGTGGGCACATGCGGCACGGCGCTCAGGCGCTTGTCGCCGGTCGCAGCAAGCGCCCTGAGCCGAGACGCCTTCAGCAGGGGGACGACGGCGCCGGGGTTCGCGAATGCCAACTGAATCTGACCGCCGAGGAGGTCGGTCATGGCCGGGCCGCCGCCCTTGTAGGGAACCTGCTGCATGCGGACGCCGGCAACGAGTTCGAACTGGATGGCCACCAGATGAGTCGCACCGCCGGTACTCGATGTGCCGTAGTTGATCTCGCCCGGACGGCGCTTTGCAAGGGCGACTAGATCCTGGGCGGACGCAACCGGCAGCGAGCGGTGCGCGACCAACAAGAACTCGCTGCGGGCAATGCCTGCGATCGGCGTGAAATCGTTGATGGTGTCGTAGGGAATGTTCCTGTACAGGTGCGGAATCGCGACCTGCGAGCTGCCGGCCAGTAGCAAGGTATATCCGTCCGGGGGCGCTTTCGCGACTGCGTCATTGCCGATGATGGTGTTGCCGCCGGGCCGATTGTCGATGACGACCTGGCGCCCGAGCAGTTCGCTCAGGCGCGGACCATAAACGCGCGCAAGATAATCATTCGATCCGCCCGGGGGATAGGGAACGACCATGCGGATGGGGCGGCTCGGGAAGTCCTGCTGTGCCGCCACGGTTGCGGCGCAGAGCATCAGCCCGATTGCGAACGAAAGATGCGGTGCAGCGACGAAGCGTCTGCGCATGATGCTCCTCCACGCGACGTTGCGGGCGCATGCCGTGTGGGCCATGCCGTGTGCCAGTCCCGGGTATCGGGTATTCGAACTGCCTTGGCTCTTTCTTCCAACAATAGCGCCAGCCGCAGAACACCGTCAACCGCAAGTTGGTGGAGGGAATGCCGCGGACAGACCACCGCGCGCGCGAGCGGGCCGCGCAAACCCCTGTCATATCCCGCGGCACGAGCTGCTGCGCGCCGCTTAGCTGTGCGCGCTGCAGGGGCCCGGGGCGTGCGGATGCTATTCGAGAGCCGCGATCGCGGCGTCTGCAGCACAATCGACGCAATCGAGCAGCGTAGCTTCGCTCTCTGCCATCGCGTCTGCCATCCCGGCGAGCGCTGCGCCGCCGAGAATGATCGATCCCGCGCCGGCCTGCCGAGCCTTGCAGACAGCACTGTGAAGTCGGGTACGCCCGAGTGCCGGGTGACGCATTGCATCGAGGCCGGTCCCTTCGATCGTGAACACGTCGACGAAATGCCGCGTCGCTCCCATCGACTGCACCCGTTCACGCAGCATCTCGCACCAGGCCGCTCCTGCAGTGACGATGGCCCACGGGACCTGCATCGATTCTGCACGGCGTATGCTTGCCTGCGCCAGACCAATGACGGGTACCGGGCATGCAGCCTGAATCGAATCGATGCCCGGATCGCCGAAGCAGGCCAGAACGATCGCATCCGCCTGCCCTCGGCACTCTGCCGCGAGTGCGACGCCACTTCGAGCGCCCTCGTCGAAGGTCTCCCGCGAGGCGATGACGGCTGGGCCGTGCTGCGCCGTGCAGCCGAGAATCTCGATTCCGGCGGGCATCCGTGCCCGCATGCGCTCGACGACGGCAGAGGTCATTGCCGTCGACGTGTTCGGATTGAGGACGATGACTTTCATCGCTTCCGCAGGCGCTCGGCGCGCCAGGCTTTCTCGAGGACAGCGACGCAATCCCCAGCGAACCGCGGGGAAGTTCGAGGACGAAGTCGCGTCTCGACGAGCGAAAGATGGGAGTGCATCGATCGCAGCGCACCGCGGACATCACCCTCGCGCAACGCCTCCACGATCAACTCGTGCTCCTCGCACGCACACGACGAGGCGGCTTCCGATTCGAAGAACGCCACCAGCATCGAGGTTCGGCTCACGAGTTCCTGCAGTTGCCGCTGGATGAACTCGCTGCCGCAGTTTGCAGCAAGGAGGCAGTGGAACTCGGCGGATAGCCGGATCGAGAGGGCGCGATCCCCTGCTTTCAACGCGCTGCGTTCACGCTTCCCGTGGCTCGCGAGCGCCTTCAGATGGGCGGCCTCCATGCGGCCAGCCAGGCGCGCAGCGATACCTCCTTCGAGGATGCGTCGCGCTTCGTAGATCTCGCGTGCCTGCTCGAGGCTGGGGCTTGCAACGAAGGCCCCTCGATTGGGCACCAGGTCGAGTAGCCTTTCATGACCGAGGCGTTGCAGGACCTTGCGTATGCGTTCGCGCGATACCCCGAAGAGACTGGCCAGGCGCGTTTCGACGAACTGGGTGCCGGGGGCGAGTTGGCCGGACAGCAGCACGCGGGCGATCACCGCGTACACGACCTCCTCCGTGGCGCAGCTCGCGCTCACCGAGACGTGTGCTCGATCCAATGCCGAGCGATCTGCTCACGCGTCGCGATCCAGGCGCCGCCGCGTGCGGCCATGTGGCGCAGGATGGCGTCGACCGCTTTAATGCGCCCGGGGCGAGCGATCATGCGCAGATGCAGTCCGATGGAGAGCATGCGGGGGGCGCGTTCGCCTTCCTTTGCGAGCCAGTCGTAGGCGTCGGTGACGTACTCGGCGAACTCGGCGGCCGTCGAAAAACGCTGCGTGTGCTGGAACTGCATGTCGTTGCTGTCGAATGCATACGGCAACACGAGATGGCGCCGATCGGCGACGTCGACGTAGTACGGCGTATCGTCGTTGTAGGCGTCGCTGTCGTAAAGAAATCCCGCCTCCACGAGCAGGCGCCGAGTATTGCCGGAACTCGCTGACCGCGTGTGCCAACCCACGGGCCGCCGTCCGGCTGCGCGCTCGATTGCAGAAACCGTGGCGGCGATCGATGCGCGCTCGGCGGCTTCGTCCATACCGGCATGTTCTTCCCATCGATAGCCATGCGCCGACACTTCATGCCCGCGTGCGACGGCATCCTGCGCGAGCCAGGGGCTGCGCTCCACGGCGCGCCCGCAGGAACTCAACGTGAAGCAGGCGCCATGCTCAGCGAACAGATCCGCGAGGCGCCACCAGCCGACCCGGGTGGCGTACTCGAAATGGCTGTCGATGCAAGGATCGGCGTCGGGACGACCGGCGACCACTTCGTAGACGGACTCGTTGCGGCGATCGCCATCCGTGATCGTGTACTCGGCCCCTTCTTCGAAATTCACCACGAACGATACGGCGAGCCGCGCACCGCTGGGCCAGCGGATGGCAGGCAGTTGATTGGCATAACCTCGCAGATCTCTCATCGGTGCCTCATTCCACCTTGATTCCGCGCTCACGCGCGAGTTTGCCGAGCCGTGTGAACTCCGCCGTCAAGTACGCGGCTGCCTGAGCACGGGTCAGCGGCGATGTCTCGCCGCCGAGATCCTCCACCTTCGCTCGAAAGTCGGGGTGTGACGCCAGCGTGCGCAGATCCGCGTTGACCTTATCGAGGACCGCAGCCGGTGCCTTCGACGGCGCGAGCAGCAGGTACCACGATACCGATACATAGCCCGGAATCCCAGCTTCGGCAACCGTCGGCACGTCCGGAAGTTTCGGCGAGCGCTTTGGACTGGTGATGGCAAGGGCGCGTAGCTTCCCTGCGCTTACGTGCGACATCGAAGAGGTGATGATGTCGACGGAGAAGGGAATCCGCCCGCCGATGACGTCCTGCAGGGCCGCCGCCGCCCCCTTGTAGGGCACGTGCGTCATCGACACGTTGGTCATGGATTCGATCAGGGCTGCACCTACGTGGCTGGTCGATCCGGTGCCGGAGGTGGCGTATTGGATGTCGCCCGGCTTGGCGCGTGCAGCTTCGATGAGTTCCTTCAGCGTCGTTCCGCGAAATGACGGCCCCACCACGACAAGGCTCGGGACGGTCGCGACCATGCCGACAGCGGTCAATTCGGCGGCACTGTCGTAGGGAAGCTTCGCATACATGACCGGATTGATCGCGTGGCCGACCGTCACGACGAGATAGGTATATCCGTCGGGCGTGGCCTTGACGGCAGCCGTCGTACCGATGATTCCGCCGGCACCGGGCCGATTGTCGGTGACGACGGTATGGCGCCCTCCCCAGATCTCGGCGAGCTTCTGGCCGGCGAGACGTGCGAAGACATCGGCCGCACCGCCCGGCGGGAACGGAACGATGATGCGCGGTGCTCGGTCCGGAAATCGCGAGACGTCTTGTGCCTGGCCGCACATCGGTGCGACGAGACCCGCAGCCACGAGGACGCGTAAGGTGAGACGGGCGGTCGATGACATTGCACTCTCCTGGGGCAAGGAGCGTCGGCAGCGACGGGCCGCCGCACGCTTATTGCGCACGATCCTTTACTGATTGTGCACAATCCCCACCAAGTGCAAGCAACGTGCCATGACTTCCCGACCACCACCGCTCTCTGCGCCGCAGCTCGGTAGCCGTTGCCCCCATGCACGATGCAGGATCCCGCAAATACCGCGGTTCGCACCGACAAGCTCACTGCGCAGACTCGGCGGTGACACCTGCGGACCGGATCACTTCGCGCCACAGCACGAGGTCCTTGCGTATCAGATCACCGAACGCCTTCGGCGAACCGGGGGTCGCCACCAGCCCGTTCGCCTCCATTCGCTGTGCCGTCTCGGCGTTGCCGAACGCTTTCGCCAGCTCCGCATTGAGCTGCTCCACGATACCTTGAGCAATACCCTGTGGCCCGAGCAGGCCGTAGTAACCGGAGTTGTCGAAGCCCGGTACCGTCTCGGCGATCGCGGGGACGTTCGGTAGCGCGTTGAGCCGCTTCGGGTAGCCCACCCCGATCGCCCTCAACCGCCCCGCCTTTACATGCTGCACGATCTGCGGCACGCCCGAAAACACGCTTTGTACCTGGCCACTGATCAAGTCGACGATCGCAGGCCCTGCCCCGCGGTAAGGAACGTGAACCATGTTGATGTTTGCATGCACCAGCAGCAAGACCATGCCGAGGTGATTGGGTGTGCCGACCCCGGTCGAAGCGTAATTGAGCTTGGCGGGGTTCGCCCTCGCCAGCTCGATGAGATCCTTGACCGTCTTCACGGGCACGCCCGGATGGGTAAGCAATGCCCAAGGGGTATAGACAGCGAGCCCGATGGGCACGAGGTCTTTCAATGGGTCGTAGGGAATGCGCTTTCCCATCAACGCTGGGCCCGACACCAGCCCACCGAATGTACCGACCACGAGCGTGTACCCGTCCGGCGCTGCCTTGACCACGAGATGATGTCCCAGCGAGCCGCCCGCACCGCTGCGATTGTCGACGACGAATTGCTGCCCCATGGACTCGCTCAGCTTCTGCGAGATCTCACGCGCGGTGAAGTCGGTGGCGCCCCCGGGCGGATAGGGCACCACCAGTCGCACCGGTCGAGACGGATAGTTCTGCGCGAACGAGCCGCCCGACAACACCATCGCAACCGCGAACAGGAGGCCAAGCCGCAGAAAGTGAATCGCCCCTTTGCGCGCGTCCCCCTGATGCCCGCGCCGGCAAGCATGTAAATCTACTTTGTTCATCCTTCCCGTTCCTCCAGCGACGATGTCGACCCAATCGGTCCGTGCGAGCGGTTCTGCAGCTAGTCCCGGATCTGCTTGATCGTGGGTCGGGTGTGCGCCCCTTCGAGCACCATGACCCGATTGCGATTCGGATCGCCGCAGACGACGATATGCAGTATGTCGGGCCCTGACAAAATGCGCACCCTGTCCTGCGGACCTCCGAGAAACTCCGGTGGGTATACGCCGGCCTCCACCTGCGCCCGAATGGTCGTTCGCATGATCGACTGGTGACGCAGTATCCAGTCGAAGTTGCGCAGCGACAGGGTCGTGTTCTCATGCAGATGACGTTTGACATCCTGCTTCGAGTATCCCGCCTCGGCGAGGATCTTCGCGACCGTCGGCGTAATGAGCAGGGTGATCATGACGTGCTCGGCTTCCGGTCCGATTCCTGGATAGTTGTACAGACGAACCTTTTTCTTGATCTCGCGGCTCATCAATTCCAGGGCGGTATCCGCGCCACTCAGATCGTCCGTACTTGCCGCCCCCGGGCTGGGGCCCCAGTTGTTCGTGACGCCGACCGTTACCGTGCTCGCCTGCGCGTCGAAGCCTTGCTCGACATGAAAGGGCTCCCAGGGACTTTCGCTCTCGAACTCGCCGAAGGCGAACCCCTGCGGGTACCCGAACGTTCCCATGTAATTCAAGCCTGGCCGGAATCCCGCCAGATTCCTGATCATCAGTGACAGCGCCCGCCCCAGCACAGGATTCGCCCCCATCGACACCAGGTAGGGTCCGGACGCTACGCCAAGTCGGACGGCCGCCGGCCCATTGACGAAACAGAATGGAATGAGCCCCGAGGACGTGCCGATCATGTTCAGACCGCAACGAGGGTCTCCCAGCGCCTCTGCGATTGCAATGAGCAGGGGCATCATCTCCGCAGAACACCCTGCCATGACACCGTTCGCGGCGATGTTCCATGGTGTAGCCTTGAGGTTCTCCGGGAGCATGGTCGCCACCGGCTCGAATCGAGGTCGCGATGTGAACTTGAGAAAGGCCTCGATACGCTCCACGGTCGGCGCAACGATCGGCAGCCCCTCGGACCACCCCTGCTCGACGAAGTGACGATTGATTGCCTCGCTGGTGCCCGCATAGACCACGGCGGGCACGGAGCCAATATTCGAGGTCTGCGCATCGCGTCCTAAAGGCACATCCCGGGTCAACCCCTCGACGATACGCCCGACGAGCACATGCTCGACGTTCTGCAGGATACGTTCGGGTTCATGGATGCCGATCGGACCGGGGTACTCCGCCGTCGCGAGGTTGCCCACTCCGTTCGCCTTGCCTGCGAGTTGCGCAAGCTTGGTGAAGCCGCTGGTCGTCACCACGACGGTGGGGATACCCACCTTCTCGACAAAGGATGCCGACCGCGCCGCGGTCGGAGAGCACGTCCCTCAGGCACCGACGCCCGAAATGACGGCATCGCATCCCATCGCCTTGACCTGTGAGGCGATGGAACCCGCTCGCTCGCGCTGCCGCACCGGATCGTCGCTCACATGGGTGTGAGGGAACTCGGTGTAGGGAATGATGCGGAGCGTTGGATATTGCTGAAGGAGCTTTGCGCGTATCAACGGAAACGTGACGTCGCCCTTGAAATCCCCGTTCCAGATCTCCGCGATCACCTTGCCATCGAGATTGCCCAGACGCCTCGACGCACTCGACGTCACCGCTTCCGGCAATCCCACCGGACTCACCACCTGCTCTTCCATCATGGCGCCCCTCCTTGACGATCCTCGATTTCTGTTCCAGCGGGCAATGCCCGCCGTCCCAATGCGGCACCGGTCGATTGCGACGACATTTCCGGCGCGCCACACCCGATGCTCCGCGGCGGCTGAACGTGCTCGTCAGTTCAGTCGAATGTTTGCGGACTTGATGATCTTGCCGAACTTCTCCCGCTCGCGCGCCAAGAACACGGCGAACTCCTCCGCCGACGTCCCCCTGGGTTCCACGCCGTTTTCGCTCAATCGTTCCCGGACCGCTGGTTGCTGCACGGCACGAATCGCGTCCTGGTAAACCCGACGTATTCTGTCCTTGGACGTACCGGCCGGAGCGATCAGGCCAAGCCAGCTGGTCACCGAATATCCCGGATAGGTCTCGGCGATCGTCGGCACCTCGGGCAAAGCAGGAGAACGCTCCCGCCCCGTGGATGCGATCACGCGCACCCTTCCGGCTTGGAGCATACCCCGCGTGGTGAGCAGACTGCTGAAGAAAGCATTGACGTGTCCCGCGCCGACATCGGCGATCGCGATCCCGCCGCCCTTGTACGGCACGTGAACGAAGTCCAGACCCGCACGCTCCTTCAGCATCTCGATGCCGAGGTGAGGACTGCTCCCGTTTCCCGACGATGCGAAGGTGAATTTGCCCGACTGCGCTCGCACGAAGCGTTCGAAGTCCGCCAGCGAGAAGATCTTGAGCGAAGCATTCACTACGAGCAGCAGTGGATATTCCCCGACCAGACTGACCGGTACGATTTCGCTGTCGCTGTAGGGCACACTCTTGTTCAGAAGCGGGTTGATGACGTGCGTCGCGAGCACCAGACCGAGCGTATACCCGTCGGGCGTAGCCTTTGCCACGATGTTCGTCCCCGTCATCCCGTTGCCACCGGGACGATTGTCGATCACGACATTGTGGCCCCACGCGGGCGTCAACTGATCGATCAGGAGCCGCGCGACGGTATTGGTGACGCCCCCCGGCGGATACGGCACCACGAGCCGGACCACGCGATTCGGAAAATCCCCAGCCGATGTCTGAGCCCCTGCCGGCACCGCCGCGAGCAGCAGCGCCATGAATGCCCACTTGATTGAAGTCATGACGATCCTCCTCACGCTTGTGTCCGTACGATGCATCGACCCTGAATGGCACCGATGGGTGAAGGCGCATGCGCAGCTTGCTCCCGGACCCCGTCGGATCGAGTGCGGCGCGGCTGCCAGCCCTGCGACGCGATCCACGCAACTCGCGACCAGTATCCCGTTGCGCTGTTGCGCAAGGACCTGACCGAACGCCGGACCATGTTCGGACACGATCGATCTTCGTGTCAAGACTTAGTTCTAATCATAGGATTTTTCAGAAATGAGGCGAAACTGCACGGGACGTTCATTCTCATTCGCGCAAAGCACGAGGCCTTTCCCGTAGTATGCTTGGACGCCAAAGCGAGGGGGTACGGACGAAAGGAACCCGCGGCGTGAATCCCCGGTTCGCACGCACCGCACCAGTTCCGCGGGCTCACGGCAGGATTCGGTCTTTGAAAATGAAACAACCAGACGAGTCTTCCTCCATCGCCTTGTACATTCGAGTCGCGCGTGTATTTCGTGAGCGGATTTACCAGGGCCAGTGGCGCCCCGGCGAACGACTACCCACAGTGGATGCGCTCCGCACGCAGTTCAGTGTCGCCGTGGTGACGGTTCGACAGGCAATCGCCCTCCTCGTCGGCGAGGGACTGCTGCATAGCACCCGCGGACGCGGAACCTTCGTTGCGCCGGATGTGCGAGTCGCCATCGATGACCCGGCGCTACGATCTGCGATCAACGACCGCTACGAAGTCGCCCCTGGGCAGACGATCCGGGTATTGAATCGTCGCCGCAATCTGCGTTTGCCGCCCGCCCTGGCCCTTGCCGACAGCGATGACAATCGGTACACACGGATCCGGAAGATTCACCTTCACAACGGTATACCGTTCGCAGTGCTCGAGTCCTATGTCGAACAGGGCTTGTTCAGCAAGTTTCCGCACGGGGCAGACAGAAAGTTCAAGATCCAGCGCCTCATCAGGGAAGCGGGCGTCGAGATCTCCGCTGCCCGTCAGGAAGTCACGGTCAGCCATGCGACCCCGGACGTTGCCGATTTGCTCGACTATGTGATGGGCGGCAGCCTCATTCGGCTCAGATCGTGGCGCTTCGGAACCGGAGGTCACGTCATCTACGCGACCGTGAACCTGTATCGCGGCGACCTCTTCGTCCTGGACTACGTCGAGTCCGACGGCGCAACGCGCCCCTTGCCCTGGCTCACGCCGCTTACCCGATACCGATGCACCTGATGTTTGGATGGCAAGGCTCCATCATTGTCGACAACCGTCAGTCGGCAGCAACATCGGTGGATCGTCCGCCGATCGCAATGCCAAGGCGGTTCGCTCGTTGCATCCCACTGGGCCCTTCATTGCCGCCCCACCACCGTATCACCAGTGATCACAGCGCGCGGGATGCGTTCGAGAATGTGAGTGTCTCGGGCTGTCGATCTGCGCGAGACGCGGAAAAAACCGAAGCCAGGTTGATTCCCTGGTGCACAGTTCCGACTCAGGACACCAGGCAGCCTGCCGGACTGTTGTTCGCGACTGCGACGTAGTTCGCGATCGACCGCCCCCTCACTTTGCCGACGGACGCTTCCAGCCGAGCCAATCGACGATGGCCGCACCCATCACGAGTTCCAGGTCTCGACCTTTCAACCACGGCATCTCTTCGGTGTACATCGTGACGCACTGCCGCCACGAGACCGGCATGCGCGTGATGTCGGTCCCCCAGAAGCAACGGCTTGGCCCGAACGCGTCGATGATCTGCTTCAGATAGCCGTGGATGTTCCTGTACGGATAGGCTTCGCTCGAAGTGCTCGGCGCACCTGACAGCTTTACCGCGACATTGGGAAGCCGCGCGAGCGCGAGCATCTGCGGCAGATCCGAATAAACGGCGTCGTCGCGAATAGTGGCCCGCCCTCCGCCGCGACCGATGTGGTCGATGTGCATCTTCAAACCGGGATGCCGCTCGGCGATCCTGCCGAATGCCGCGATCGTCGGACCCGACACGAGGAGCCCCACGCGCAGGTCCTGCGTCTCGCACGCCTTCCAGAACCAGTCGAGCGTACCGTCCGTCAGCCACGTCTTCTGGTGCGCCTCGTTGAAGCTGAACCGGAATCCGAGCATGCCCGGCGAACGCTCGCGCCAGTGCGCGACGATCTCCTCGCGATCCGGGCTCTGCAGATTGAAATTGCCGAGGATGCAAAAGCGGTCCGGATGATGAGCAACGGCCTCGATGGCATAGGCATTCATGTGCTCGCCGATCGAACCCGGCGGATGGATCACGGCACCGTCGACACCTGCCGCATCCATCTCGGCCAGGGCATCCTGGTACGTGTACGCCGGATCCTGTCGGTGATGGGCGACCATCCGACCGTTGTTCCAGATGTGGATCTGTGAATCGACGATGCGCATCTGCTTCTCCTCCGTTTGGGGCGCGTGACGTCACTCGAGCCGATCGACACAGACGGCCACCTCGCCGGACCGAGTGTACGCCGGCAACGGCGGCCTGGTGCACCGATCAGGGAAACATCGCCCAACCCACGCGATCCGTCTGCGCCTTGAAGAAATGTCCGTTCGTGCTCGTGACGAAGATCGTCGTCATGTCCGGACCGCCGAAACAACAGTTCGTGGGCCGGTTTGCCGGCACGGGATGAGTCTCCAGCACGCGCCCCGAGGGCGAGAAGACGTAGAGCATCGGCCCCGAACCGGCGGCGTAGTACCCGGCCGTCGCAATGATGTTGCCCTCGGCGTCCAGGCACATCCCGTCGATGCCGCGATGAATCCCGCGCGCATCCTCGCCCCAGGTGAAGAGGGCTTCGTAAGGCCCCAGGCTACCGTCGTCCTTGATGGGATAGGCGCGCAGTTGCCTCGGAATCCCCGGCGTCGAACCGCTCTCCGCGACATAGAGGGTCGACTGATCCTGCGAAACGAGTATGCCGTTGGGTTGCGTCGTATCGAAGGTCACGCGGGTCACCGTGTACTTTCCGTCGGGCTGCGGATCGGCACGCAACACCGAGCGGTGATCGAGTTCCTCGACCTCCGTCTTGTCCCAGTTGCCCTCGTTGACGGGATTGGTGAACCAGATGCGGCCCTTGCGATCGATGGCGAGATCGTTCGGCGTGGAGAGTTTCTTGCCGTCCAGGCGATCGGCCACGACGACGTTGTTGCCATCCGGAGCGAAGCGCACGATGGAGCGGCCGCCCGAGCAGCATCCGAAGAGGCGACCATTCTCGTCGAAGGCCAAACCGTTGGTGCGGTTGGTGCCGGTGCGCCATACGTCGATCGCGTTCGACTTCGGGTCGTAACGCAGGATGCGGTTCTCGCGGATCTGAGTGATGTACAGGTACTCGCCATCCCACACCGGTCCTTCGGTGATCAATGCTTCGGTGCCAGGTTTGAGCAGCAGTTCGAACTTCCAGGCCATCGCGTTCTCCTCGGTGGGTTGCGTACGAAGGATTCTCGTCGAAGTCGGGCCCAGTGGGATGCCTTGTGGCACGTCGCGCTTCGAAGGCCACGCTCTCGCCACAGTGCGGGCGGCGTACGGTCCAGCAACACCCCATCGCCTTCGGTGGCCCGCCGACTCGGGCCGCCCCCCCCCAAGACAACCCCACCGAGGGAACGTCATCGAATTCCCGTGGCGGCGCTTACTGCAAAGTCCCCGTCATACCCAGATCCTGTATCAGAATCTGCCAGCGCGGGATCTCCTTGGCGATGAGACTGCCGAAAACGTCCGGCGGGCTGCCGACGGCCTCGCCGCCGAGCGCGCGTATCCTGCCTGCGAGGTCGGCGGACTTGGCGGCTTGGGCTGCAGCCATGCTGAGCTTGTTCACGATCGCGGGCGGCGTCCTGCGCGCAACTGCGAATCCGTACCATGCAATGGCGTCGAAGCCGGGCAGGCCCTGCTCCGCGATCGTGGGCACATCCGGCCATGCGGGGGAGCGCTGCGCACTGGTCACGCCCAGCGCACGCAGTTTCCCCGCGCGCACGTGCGGTCCGCCGCTGACGATGCTCGTGAGACTCACCTGAAGCCGTCCCCCGATCAGGTCGGCGAACGCGAGGCCCGTTCCCTTGTAGGGAACGTAGGTCACCTCGTTGCGTATGCCTGCCTCCGTGAGCAACAGCATCGATACCAGATGCGTGCCGGCACCGATGTTTCCCGAGCCCATGTTGAGACTGTTCGGCTTCGACTTCGCAAGCGCGATGAAGTCCTTCAAGCTGCGCGCAGGAATCCCGGGATAGACAGAGACCAGATACGGGTCACGCGAGAGGAGCGTGACCGGCGCGAACTCCTCGGGCCGTACCTGCACCTTCTTCACCAGAAAGGGGATGAACGTAAAGTTGGGCGTGATCGCGAGTACGGTATATCCGTCGGGATTGCCGTGCGCCACCATGACCTGTGTCGCCACCCCGGCGACGCCGCCCCCGGCGCGGTTGTCGATGACGAGTTGCTGGCCGAGCATTTCGCCCATACGCTGCGCGAACAGGCGGGCGACAGCGTCGGTCGTCCCGCCGGGAGGCTGCGGCACGACGACGCGTATTGGTTTGCTCGGGTAATCCCCGGGCGTCTGTGCCTGGCTTGACGCTGCAGCCGTCAATGCGATGCTCACCATGAGAGCGCAGCACGGTCGACCGCCTCCCCGGTTTGGTAACTGATGGCTCATGCTACTGCTCCTCCCTCGTTGATGGCGGCGAAGTTTCCGCCGACTGGCCCTCCACGCAACCGCATGGGTCACGGGGTTCCGGTGCCTTTGGCACTCATCTTCTTGTCGCGAGTTCTACCCGAATGATGCACCCGAACGCGTCGGGCATGTTCAGTTCGAGCCTCTCGACTTACCACCCCTCCGCCACGCCGTCGCGGCGGGCGTCTGCGGCGCCCAGCCAGCCATCTTCACGCCGCAGCAGGAAGCCCTGGCCGCTGCGCATGCTGCGCACTTCGATGTCATGCCCCTTGTCCGCAAGGACCGGCAACAGATCTTCGGCAGCAGTACCGCGCTCGACGCGCACCTTGTTCATCGGTGCGGCGCTGGACACATGCCCGCGCGCGAGCGCCTGCGCCGGCGTTCGGCCGTTGGCCAGCATCTCGATCAGGCTGACCGCAATGTAGTCAGGGATGTAGGGCCCGCCCGCCGAGCCACCCGCCGCCACCACCCGGCCCGCGGAATCGAACACGATGGTCGGCGCCATCGAAGTCGAGGGCCGCTTTCCAGGCGCCATCTGGTTCGCGACGCGCCGGCCCGGTTGCGGCGCCGAACTGAACAGGTTGAGCGCATTGTTGAGCACGTAGCCGTCGACCATCAGCCGCGAACCGAAGTTGAGATTGATGGTGGTCGTCATCGAAAGGACGTTGCCTTGCGCATCGGCGATCGCGAGTTGACTGGTGGCAGGCCCTTGCTCGTTGGTATCGGAGTCGACCTCGGCAAAGGTGGCCACGGGACTCCCCGGTGTCGGCCTCGGGTTCGCCTGCGTCATGTCGATCAGCTGCGCGCGCCGACGCAGATAGTCGCCGGAGAGCAGCGCGCCCACCGGCACGTCGACAAAGCCCGGATCGCCGACGAAGCGACGGCGGTCCGCCTGCGCAAGCCGCCCCGCCTCGAGGTACTGGTGCACGAAGGCGGGATCGTCGAAGTCGTAGCGTTTCACGCCGAGCGCTTCGAGCATCTGCAGGATCTGCAGCACGACCACTCCACCGTGGGAAGGAGGCGCCATCGCGCACACGCGGTAGCTCAGAAAAGGGGCGCACACCGGCGTACGCTCCACGGCGCGGGCGGCGTGCAGATCCTGCTCGGTCATCAGCGAGGGGCGGAACCCGCGCTGGGCGGCGGCAACGATGCGCGCGGCCCCGCCTTCGTCAAGCATGCCCTGTGGGCCTTGCGCAGCGATACGGCGCAGCGTCTGGGCATAGGCCGGATTGCGGACGACGGTGCCCACGGGAAGGACCTTGCCATCGGCTCCGAAATAGAGCGGCACCAAGTCGGGATGCAGGCGTGCGGCGTTGTCCGCGCTGAGCAGGCCATGCAGGTAGGGCGACAACGAAAAACCCTCCTCGGCGAGGCGAATCGCAGGCGCAAAAAGTGCCGCCCAAGACAGCTTGCCGTAGCGGTCGTGCGCGGCCTTGAGCGCGGGCAGCGCGCCCGGCACCCCCACGCTCCGGCCACCGCGGCGTACACGTTCGCGCGGCAACGGCGAGCCGTCGACATCCACGTTCAGGCCGGCCGTCACGGTGGCAGGCGCCACGGCGAGACCATCGAAACTGGTCAACGTGCTGCTCGCTTCGTCCCAGATCATCAGCAGCACGCCACCACCAATACCCGACGACTGCGGCTCGACGGCGCCCAGCACCATCTGCGCGGCAATCGCGGCATCCACAGGCGAGCCGCCGCGTTCGAGCATGGCGAGCGCTGCGCGCGTGGCCAGCGGATGTGCCGTAGCGACCGCGTTCGCCGCTGGCCTGCTCTCGATGCGGTGCATGACCGGCCGCGGTTCGCCTTGCTCGACGAAAGCACAGCCGCCGGTCAGCATCACCGACAGCAGCAGCGAGGCGATCAACCAATGAGAGGCTTTCAAGGATGCTCCAAGGTCATCGAGCTGGCCGAGTTCGGCGGCATGGAATACTGCGTCGGGGACGTTCTGGGGTCTGTCGCTCTATGGGATATGGCGCCGCCGGCGAAGCGTTCAACGGCCAGTGCCGGACGAAGACCGAAGGACGCCGCTCGCGCATCGGGGTCACGGCAACCGGATAATTTCGATCCAGTTCGGGCCGTCCGCCGTCGGATACTCCGCAAGCCTGGTCAAGGCACCGGTCGCGGAATCGATGCGGTACGAGGTCAACGTATTGGCCTGCAGGCCCGCCGCGAGCAGGTACCGTCCGAACGGATCGATGTTGAAGCCGCGCGGCTCCTTGGCGACAGGAACATGACCAACGGGCGTGACACGACCGGTTGTTGCGTCGACGCTGAAAATGGCGAGCGTCAGCGGATGGCGACCCGATGCGTACAGCCACTTGCCGTCCGGCGTCAGATGAATGTCGGCGGCGCGCACGATGCGCTCCCGGTCGAATTCCGGGGGAACGGTGCTCGATACCTGGAGCTCGGACAGCGCGCCGCTGCGCGCGTCGTAGCCGTAGCTGTAGAGGGAGCCGTCGTATTCGTTCAGCAGGTACATGTACCGGTAGTTCGGGTGAAATGCGAAGTGCCGCGGTCCCGCCTTGGGCTGGACGTGCACCGGGGGCAGCGGATCGGGATTCAGCAAGCCCGTCGCCGCGTCGAACGCATAGCGCACCATCGCATCGCCATCGCAGCTCGCCACGAAGGCGAAACGGTTCGAAGGGTCCGGCAGGATCGAATGCGTCTTGGGGGGTGTCCTTATAACCTGATGCGGAGGCTGGACGTGGCCATGCGGACCAATCGCGCTGACGCTGATCCACCCGGTTCGACGCCCGGCCGGCTCCGACTCGGGGTTGTAGGCGCCCAGCAGGAACCGGCCCGTGCGATCGGTACTGATGTAGGGCGCGCTGTCGGGTGCGGGCGCGTTTCCCAGATGAGTCAGCGTGCCGTTTGCGCCGTCGATTGCGAAACTCGCGATCGAATACGGCTGGGTGCGCAACGCGATGAACAGGAAGCGGCGGTCCGGGCTCACTGCCATCGGCATTGCCTTGCCGACGACCGAAACATCCTGGACCTTGCTCAATTCGCCGCTCGATGACAAGCGGTAGACCGAAATCTGCCGCGCACCCTGATGAGACACGTAAACATACATTTGGCTCTCGGCCATCACCATCTCCTTGTCGCCGGCACTGCAAAAAAAAAAACGCGTGAGGGTCTTTCCGAGCTTATGCGCGTTGTCTAGATTTGATGATATCGTGCATCGGCGACTTCTTGACGAATGAGGGACGGCATGCGATTCGGCTTGGCATGGAAGCACAAGGTACCGGTGATCGTTTTTGGCGCATTGGCCTCCGGTAGCGGGCTCGCGCAAACCACGACCCTCGCCTTTCCGGAACGACCGGTGCGGCTGATCGATCCTTACGCGCCCGGCGGCGGCTCGGGCGTGCTCGCTCGCATCCTGAGCGAGAGGCTCTCGCCGCTCTGGGGCAAGCAGATCGTCGTCGACAATCGTCCGGGCGCCGCAGGTGCACTCGGCACCGAGATGGCGATGCGCGCGGCGCCCGACGGACACACGCTCGTCATGGGAACGAGCGGATCAATCGCGATCAACCCGAGCATTTACCCGAAGCTGCCCTATGATCCGGTACGCGATCTCGTGGCGATCACCCAGACCAGCGAACAGGTGAGTGCATTGGCACTCCATCCTGCCGTTCCGGCGAACTCGGTGAAGGAATTGATCTCGCTCGCCCGTTCCCAGCCAGGAAAGCTCAATTTCTCGTCGGCCGCCCACGGCAGCACCGGCCATCTCTCCGGCGAACTCTTCAATCAGCTCGCCAAGGTGGATACCCGGCACGTACCCTACAAGGGCAGCGGCCCGGCGGCCGTCGCACTGATCGCAGGCGAAGTGCAGATGATGATCGGCAACGTGCTCACCCTCCTGCCTCACATCCAGTCCGGAAGGATCAAAGCGATCGCTGTGACGAGCCGGGAGCGCAGCCCATCGCTGCCGAACCTGCCGACGATCGCGGAGGCCGGCGTGCCCGGCTACGAGGCGATGGGCTGGAACGGCGTCTTTTCGCCGGCCAGGACGCCCCGGGCGATCGTCGAGAAGCTGAACGCCGACATCGTGAGAGTGCTCACCATGCCGGACGTCCGCGAGCGCCTCGCAGCGATGGGATCGACCCCGGTCGGCGGTACGCCGGAGCAGTTCGGCGACTACGTTAAGCGGGAGATCGAACGCTGGGGACGCGTGATCCGCGAGAGCGGGATCAAGGTCAATTGACGCGGCTGCCATCGCAGCCGCACGAGTCCGAACCAAGAGAGGACCTAGTGTCCTGTGTCGGAGATTCGTGCCATAAAAGCGCCGAGAATCGACGCCATACTTTGTCGGAAATCCTCGCCAGGTGCCCAACCTGGCTGCGGTTTCCTTCGCGTCTGGCGCCGATTTCGACACTTTTCCCACGCATGGGATCGATGTTAGCGACCCGCACTTCTGCTACGAATCTCCGACACAGGACACTAGCCATGCACGTCCCGAAACCGACGCACCGCAAAACGATCTCACCTTTGACCGCAGTGCTGACGACGGCGCTGCTGGCCAGCGTGGCGTCGATCCAGGCATACGCGGCATCGAGCGGAAGCTATCCGTCCCGCACGATTCGCATCGTGGATGCCTTTCCGCCGGGCGGCGGATCGGACTACGTGGTGCGCACGCTTGCGCCGAAGCTTGCCGAAGCCTTCGGCCAGCAGGTCATCGTGGATAACCGCGGCGGCGCCAACGGCATTATCGGCAACGAACATGTGATTCGTTCCGCCCCCGACGGCTATACGCTGCTCATCGTCACCGGCAGCTATGCCGCCAATCCCAGCGTCTACAAGCTGCCGTACGATCCGATCAACGACATCAGCATCCTCGGGCAGGTGGCCGCGACCAGCTTCCTGCTCGTCGTGCATCCCTCGCTGCCGGTCAGGACCGTCAAGGAGCTGATCGCCCTTGCACGCGCTCGACCGGGAGCGATCAACTTCGGATCCACGGGTACGGGCGGATCGACGCATCTGGTGATGGAGTACTTCAAGCTCGCCGCACAGGTCGATCTCACGCATATTCCGTACAAGGGCACCGGTCCGGCGGTGAGCGATCTCGTCGGCGGACAGATCCAGGTGATGATCGCCGCCACCGCGCCGGTCATGCCGCATGTAAAAAGCGGTCGACTGAGAGCCCTCGCCGTTACTGCCCCCAAACGCATTCCGGGTGCGCCCGAGCTGCCCACGGTGCTCGAGTCAGGCGTGCCCGATTACGACGTGACCTCCTGGTATGCGATCGTGGGTCCGCGCGGACTGCCGGGCGATCTGGTGGCCCGCTGGAATGCCGAGTTGCAGCGCGCCGTGCAATTTCAGGACGTGCGCGAGCGCTTCGCGGCAAGCGGCATGGAGGCCGTATCGGGGCCGCCTGACGCCTTCGCTGCCCTGCTCAAGCGCGACGTCGGCCGCTGGTCGCAAGTCGTCAAGCGCGCGGGCATCAAACAGAACTGATCGGAACGAGACCGCTCCCGCATGGAACCTTGTCAACTCACCGCTTCGGCAGCCAGCGCCCTCATCAAGGCGCGCAAGCTCGGCGCAGAAGAACTGGTCCGGTCATGCCTGAACCGCATCGACACGCGCGATCCGCTCGTGCGCGCCTGGCTCCACATCGATCCCGAGCAAGCGGTCCGCGCTGCCCGCGAAGCGGACAAGCGACCGCCGAGCGGCCTCCTGCACGGACTCCCGATCGGCGTCAAGGACGTGATCGATACGCAGGACTACCCGACCACACAGAACTCTCCGATCTATGCCGACCTGCAGGTCGGACGCGATGCCGCCTGCGTTGCACTCGCCCGCGGTGCCGGTGCGGTCGTGCTCGGCAAGACAGACACGGTCGAGTTTGCATCGAGCGGCCGTAAGGCGCTTACGCGCAACCCGTACAACCCGGCGCATACGCCAGGCGGTACCTCGTCCGGCTCCGGTGCGGCGGTTGCCGACTTCATGGTGCCGCTTGCGTTCGGTACGCAGACGAGCGGATCGCTGATCCGACCGGCGGCCTTCAACGGCATCTATGCCCTCAAGCCGAGCTGGAATCGCGTCAGCCGCGAAGGCGTGCGCATGTTCGCTGCGAGCCTGGATACGGTTGGCTGGTACGGGCGTTGCGTGGATGACCTCGTGCTCATGGCACAGGCCCTCGGGATCGCGGTCGAGGCAGCGCGCAGTCCGTCGCCGCGAGGCCTACAGGTGGGACTGTGTCGAACGCCGATGTGGCCGAGCATCGAACCAGCCGGCGCCATGGCCATCGATGCGGCGGCCCGGCGGCTGAGCGAGGCCGGCGCCGTCGTGCGGGAAATCGATCTGCCTGCCCCCTTCGCCGGTTTGCGCGCCGCGCAGGCGGTCATCGCCACCCGTGAAGCCGGTGTGGCGTTTCTGCCCGAATACGTGAACGCCCATGCGCTGCTGCACGACAATCTGCGGGCAAAGGTAGAGAATCGGACCGGCATCACCGATCACATGCTGCTCGAGGCCTACGCACTCGCAGATGCGTGCCGCCCGCAGTTCGATGCGCTGTTCGGCCCCGAGCTCGATGTCGTTCTTGCACCGGCCGCCCCAGGCGAGGCGCCCGAGGGGTTGGACACCACCGGCGACGCTGTCTTCAACACGATGTGGACGCTGCTTCACGTCCCGTGCGTTGCGATTCCAGCCGGACGCGGTGACAACCATCTACCCGTGGGGGTGCAGCTCATCGGTCCTCGGCTTCTCGAACCCCGCCTGCTCGCAATTGCCCGCAGCTTGGCACCGCTGATCGACGTCGATCCCGAGGCAGGGCGACGACAGCTTGGATAAGCCATCGGATGGGCACGAACGGAAGCAGCCCGATGACAGCGGTAGGAGCAGAGCTACACGCAGCCACTGGCGTCCCCCTACGCTCTCCTCAGTATGACCATCGCATCCGCAGCAATCACCCCATTGCCCTCTTTGCGCGTGACAGGTCGAACCAGCAGCGGGTTGATGTCCACCTCGCAGACCGTATCGCGCCGAACCCAGGCAAAGTGCGACACCTTCACCAGCGCCTGCGCGAGCGCCTCCACATCCGCCGGCGGCTTGCCGCGAACGCCTTCGAATACCGGCCAAGCGCGCAATTCCCGGATCATATCGCGCGCTTCCTGCTCGTCGAACGGCGCCACACGGTAGGACACGTCCCGCAACACCTCGGTCAGGACTCCGCCCATGCCGCACGCCACCACGGGCCCGAAGACCTCGTCGTCGACGATGCCGACCAGTGTCTCCACGCCGTCGGCAATCATCTCCGAGACCAGTACGCCCGTGAGCTTCGCCTGCGGCATGTGCCTGCGCGCATTGGAGATCACGGTGTCCCATGCCGCCTTCAGCGCCGCGCGGTCCTGCACGTGGAGCACTACCCCGCCCACGTCGGTCTTGTGGGCGATGTCCGGTGACACGATCTTCACCGCTACCGGGAAATCGACTTCCAGCGTCGCCAACTCCGACGCATCCACCGAGGACACCACGACGTCCTGCGTCACCGGCAACAAGGCGGAGATGATGCGTTTGCTCTGCACTTCGTCCAGCACGCTGCCCTGCGCGATATCGACGTCGGCAGCCGGCATCGGCCACGCGGCGGACGTGCGTGTCAACAAGCGTGCGCGCATGGCCGAGTAATCAGCCAGCATGGCCTGCGCCCGCACTACGCCATTGGGCGAACCCAGCACCGGGATACCCGCCTCCTCCAGCACCTGAAAAGCCTCGTGTGCGACCTCACGCGGTACCGAGGAGAAGGCGATCATGGGCTTGTCGCTGCGGAGGAAGATTTGCGCAAGCACGTCCGCCATCAGCTTCATGGGATGACCGGTCATGGCAGAGAACATGGGACAGATCTGGTCCACACCCGGATCCTTCAACAGCGCCTCCACGGCGCGCTCGTAGCCCGGTTGGCTGGCTTCGCCGAAACCGTTGGCGGCCAGGTCCACCGGATTCTGCAGCGTGGCCGCCTTGGGGAAGGCTTCTTCGAGCACCGCGCGCGTGGCTGCTGCCGGCGCCTGCAGTTCCAGGCCGTAGTGGTCCGCAGCGTCCGCATAGATCACCGCAGCGCCGCCCGAAGCGGTCACGACTGCGGTATTGCGCCCGCGCGGATACCTGCGGGGCGTCAGCGCCTTGACGAAGTCGGCTGCTTCGTCCATGGATTGCACCTCGATGATGCCGGACTGTCGCAGAGCGGCACGCCACACGTCGTAGGTGCCTGTCATGTTGGCGGTGTGCGTGGCGGCGCTCCGGATGCCCTGCCTCGTGTTGCCCGCCTTCCAGACCAGTACCGGCTTGCCGCGGGCCATCGCGCGCTCCCCCATGGCCATGATGGCACGCCCGTCGTCGGCGCCCTCCAGGTACGCGAGAATGATCTCGGTGCGCTCGTCGTCGACCAGTGCGTCCATGAGTTCGGACGCCTTGAGATCGGCTTCGTTGCCGCTGGAAACCAGCACGCGGAAACCCACGCCGGCCGCATGGCAGGCATAGGCCAGGCTGTTGCCGAAGCCGCCACTCTGCATGACCATCGACACGGGCCCCGGCCGCAGCAGCGGTGGGCGCGACAAGCTGCCGAAGGCGGCGAACATGCGCTCATGGATGTTGGCCACGCCAAGACAGTTCGGACCGACCAGACGCACACTGGCACGACGCGCGTTCTCCACCAGCTTCTCCTGCAACGCCGCGCCCTCGGGGCCCGACTCGCGAAAGCCGGCGCCGAGCACGATGGCATTCGGGATCCCGCGTGCCCCCAGTTCGGAGACCATGTCCACGACCACCGGTGCTGGGAGCGCGATCACCGCGAGGTCGATGTCGCCGTCGATGTCCATCACGGAGGCGTAACACTCCAACCCCTGGACCTTCTTCAGGCGCGGATGCACGGGAAGGATGCGACCCTTGTAGCCATTGCTCATCATGGCGTCGATCCCGCGACCGCCCGGTCGGGATCTGTCGTCGCTTGCACCCACGATGGCGACGCTTTGCGGAGAAAACAGCCTGTCGACTTCTTTCATCTTTATTCTCTTACTCGGCGAGCTTGAGTCCGGCGGACTTGAGAAACTTGGCCCAACTCTCGTACTCCTTGAGATAGGCCTCCCTGAGGGCAGCGGGCGATGTGCCACTGCCGAACTCGACACCATGGGGGGCAAGTTTCGACGTGACTTCTGGGGCGTTGACCGCCTCGGTGAATTCCCGATTGAGTAGCGATTGAATCGATGCTGGTGTGCCTGCTGGCGCATAGACCGAGTAGGAATTCGTAACGTTGTATCCCGTGACGCCCAGTTCGGACACGGAAGGGATATCCGGAAACGCGCTGGAGCGATTGAGGCTGGAAATCGCCAAGGGCCTTGCCTTACCGCTCCTGATGTGCGGCGTGGCGCTGGGCCCGGAAGTAAACAGCAGGTGGATGCGGCCGCTCAGCAAATCGGGCAACGCCTGAGCATTGCCTTTGTAGGGCACGTGCACCATGTCCACGCCTATCCGATTGGCAAGCAGTGCGGTGCCCAGATGGTTGACCGATCCCAACCCGGAAGAACCATAGTTGACCGTGCCCGGCTTGGACTTGGCATAGGCCACCAGTTCCTTGAATGTAGTTGCCGGCAGAGAAGGATGAGCCAGAAGCACATAGGGCTGAGAGGTGAGTAGCGCTACCGGATCGAAGGTCTTGCGAACATCATAGGGCAACCTCCCGGATACACCGTTGAGGAGAAGCAGATTACCGGAAAGTAGTATGGTGTAACCGTCCGGCGTAGCCTGAGACGCCGCATTGAGGGCGGGCAGGCCGTTGGCGCCGCCGCGATTCTCTATCACGAGAGGCATGCCCAGTCGCTCCTGTACCCTCGGGGCGACCAGCCTCACCACCACGTCGCTCGCCGCACCGGGAATGGACGCAACCAGGAAGCGAATCGGCTTATTGGGATAGCCATCGAGCGCTTTTTGAGCTTGGCCGTGAGCGTGCGAGGCGCTGGTGATGGTCAGCGTCAGGATCAAACCGATCCGAGCCACTTTATTGATGCTCATGGGTATCCTCCTCATTCTTTACGTTGCGACCCGTTCAACTATGGCGCACGACAGCCACCTTCGCACGGCCGAGTGCGTGCGGACCATTGCCGTCGAAAGCGAGTACGCGTGATGCAATCGCCCCGAGATCGATTTCCCGAGCACAAGCGTAAGCGCCGAGTCATCGAAGACGACACAAACGAAGTGCACAACGCCGCAACAACCGCGATGATCAATCGAGCCACTGGCCACTGGTGCGCATCATGCCAGATTCAGCCGACGACAACAGGCGCTACCTGCGCGCAAACGTGTCTGTCATCGTTTTCGCGGGTCGCAGACTGCCAGCAGTGGCGCCACCGATCCGAGGCCGGCAGTGCACCGCCGACATCGCTTGTACCCTGCTGGATCGCGCCCTGGCCAACGCTTGCCGAACGGTTGACGCAATCACACGTGGCCCGAGCAGACTTCGTCGCCCCGAACGTTCGTTGACTGTTGTATACCTGCCAGTCATCCAGTTCGGAATGTATGGCCGCGTGGGCAGAAAAGTTGCCAGTGCCTCAGCGGCGGTTGGACCGTAGCGCTGGAATTCGGCCTAGCGTCGAATATCAGCTTTGGGTCGGAGCGCAGTCGCGCCTTAATTAGCGTCGCGAAGGTCACTTGGTCTCTACACGCGCTGACTGCGTCGGCGATGGTGTGCTTCAGTCCCGCCTGGCTGAGCAGGAGGCTCGGGATCACCCGGTCCACGATGCGCAGCACCGGTATGAGCAGCTCGGGATGCACCGCAAGCAGGATGCGCAGCGGAATCGCAACTTCAACACCCGTTGCCTGGAGCGCACCCGCGGCATAACGCAATCAATCCGATACGCCGCCGTCTCGGGCATGCGCGTATCCCCCACGAGTGGCAGACCCCCCGTCGCTTGCACGAAAACGCAACCAACTTCTCCTGCGCACACCTTCTTCATCGGACTCTGCCTGAACAGTCAATCCGGCCAGAGAAAGTCCACTCCCGAATGTCTACCGAAAGGGGAAGCTTACGCAACCGTCGGCCTTTCCCCGCCATCAAGAATCCAGACCGGCAGTTCCTCCCACCTTGCCACGGCGGCGCCCTTGCGAGTCCGTGACCGCTGAACTGAAGTGCCGAGTTTTCTTTGTGCGCAACCGCACGGTAAGGATGGAACGACTACTCCATTGTTGCGCCTTGCTCATGAATGAGGAGCGGTGATGGGCCCCTTCAACCTCCACAGCCTCCTTGGCAAGCGCCCGGCACGGTCCCGCACGGCTACGCGCGCGCCGCGACGGGTACTTCTCGTCGCATCTGGCGGCGGCCATTGGGTTCAACTGCTTCGCATGCGGGCCGCGTGGGAGCATGCAGATGCCGCCTACGTGACGGTGCAGGAAAGCTACCGGCAGCAGGTTCCAGGCACCCGCTTCTATACCGTGCAGGACGCCACACGCTGGAGCCGGCTGTCGCTCCTGCGAATGGTGCTGCAGGTGACGTGGGTGGTGCTGCGTGAACGGCCCGACGTGATCATCACCACGGGTGCTGCGCCCGGGCTGATCGCCTTGTGGGTCGGCAAGCGGCTTGGCGCATTGACGGCCTGGGTGGACAGCATTGCCAACGTCGACGAGCTCTCGCTTTCCGGTCGACGGGCAGGAAGCTGCACGGACCTGCAACTCACGCAGTGGTCGCACCTGCAAGCCAACGATAGGCCCGCCCACCGGGGTGCCGTGCTTTGATCTTCGTGACCGTGGGTTCTCAGATGCCGTTCGGGCGACTGGTGCGCGCGGTCGACGAGTGGGCGAGCTGCAATCCGGAGGTCGAAGTGATCGCCCAGGTGGGTGACGACGACACATCCCAAGCCACGCACCTGCACAGCTTCTCGAGCGTGCCACCGGACCGATATGTCGAGCTCATCCGCACCTGCGACCTGGTCGTCGGGCATGCCGGTATGGGCACGGTGCTGACTGCGCTCGAGCATGCCAAGCCGATGCTGCTGATGCCTCGGCGCCATGCGCTGCAGGAGACCCGCAACGACCACCAGCTGGCAACACTGCGCTGGCTCAAGATCACCCCCGGCATCCAAGCGGTGGACGACGAATCTGCTCTCAAGGCTGCACTCGATGCCTGGCTCCTGTGCGGCCTGCCGCCGCCATCGGTCCAGGGGTTGCACTCCGGCTCGACCGGAAGATTGATCACGACGCTGCGCGATTTCATCGGATGAACCAGCATGCCCCGATCCCCCACCTCGCCCATGCGCCGCATGCAGCCTTTCGCACCGATCACACGATCGGCATCCGAGGCCTTGTGCGAGATGCCATGCGCATGATCGCACCGCGCGCTGCGTTCTCCGGCGCGCCCACGGCTTTGCCGATAACCCAGCGTCCCGCCTCAGACCTGGTCATTGCAGCCCTTGTGCTGCTCGGCTTCGCGGTGCTTTTCGTACCGACCTACATCGACCTGGCGCGGCGCGTTTGGCCCAGCGACGGACAGGGACACGGCCCGATCATCCTTGCCCTAAGCGCCTGGCTGATGTTCACCGAACGGCACGCCCTACTGGCGCTGCCGGCTGAACCGCGCGTTGCCGCTGCCACGCCGCTGTTCATCATCGGCCTTGCCATGTACGTACTGGGCCGGTCGCAGAACATGATGGTGTTCGAGGCGTCGTCGCAGATCGTAGTGCTGGTGGCTCTACTAATCGGGTTTCGCGGATTTCCCGCGCTGCGCCTGCTGTGGTTCCCACTATTCTTCCTGCTCTTCATGGTGCCGCTCCCCGGGTCGGTGGTCGCATCGCTGACGGCACCACTGAAGGCGGCCGTCTCTGCCGTCGCTGCAGAACTCCTGTATTGGGGTGGCTATCCGGTAGCGCGCTCTGGAGTCATCCTGAGCGTCGGTCCCTACCGACTGTTGGTCGCTGACGCCTGCGCAGGCCTGAATTCGATGTTCACGCTCGAGGCCATGGGCCTTCTGTACCTGAATCTGGTGCGCAGCACGTCCAAGGTACGCAATGTGGCCCTCGCCATCCTCATCATCCCGATCGCGTTCATCGCGAACATCATTCGCGTGACGATCCTGGTGCTCGTGACGTACCACTTCGGCGACCAGGCCGGCCAGGGGTTCATACACGACTTCGCAGGTATGGTTCTATTCGGCGTCGGTCTGGGGTTGACCCTGGGCGCCGACAGCTTACTGCGCGCTTTCGAACCGACGTCCGTGCGCACGGCGAACCCATCATGACGCGGATGCGATGGTGGGCCATGGCATGGACGCTGCTTATGCTGGCGAGCGCAGCCCTTGCACATATCGCAAGACCGACGGTGTTCCTGTCCAATCAGCATGGCGCACCCAAACTGGAGAAGGTGTTTCCAGAACATGTCGGAGACTGGCACGTCGATGCCAGTGTCATTCCCGTTCTGCAGGCACCGGACGTCCAGGAGCGCCTGGACCTGATCTATGACCAGGTGCTCAGCCGGACCTATGTGAATCGGCTCGGACAGCAGGTCATGCTTTCGGTGGCCTATGGCGGCGACCAGTCGGACGCCACCCGGGTGCATCTGCCCGAGGTCTGCTATCCCGCGCAGGGTTTCGACATCAGCGCCAATGCGCCTGCGACTCTCCCGATCCGCGGCGGGCAACTGCCTGTGCGAAGGCTGATGGCGCACCAAGGCCTGCGCCAGGAGCCCATTACCTATTGGGTGGTGGTCGGGCATCAGGTTGTGCTGTCGGGCATGGACCAGAAGCTCGCGCAACTGCGCTATGGCCTGAAGGGCATCGTAGCCGACGGCATGCTCGTACGCGTGTCCAGCATCGACAACGACATGGCGCACGCGCATGCGCTGCAGGCCGGCTTCATTGCCGGTTTGGCCGCAGTCCTTCCGCCGAACGACCGGTTGCGCATCTTTGGCCGATCGTCGCGTTGATCCCGTCAACGTACTCACACAAGTCACGGCTACCGCCGGAGCGGATGCTGGCGGTCCGCGCTCGAAGTTCCGAGACACCGCTGGTGCTCGGTCTGGCGTGGATCGTGGTATCCAGCCTGTTGGGATGGTTGGCGTCGATATCGGTGCTCGCATACATGAACTGGTATACCGCGATCTATCTCATGATCTTCATCGTCGTTCCGGCGGTCGGGCTGTGGTGGATCGCCAATGCGGGAGCGCGGGGCGGCATTTTCCTGCTGGCATTGGTGACGGCGGTGATTCTGCTGTCGGATCTGTCGCTGCGCGGCAGTACCAACCGCCTGGACGCTCAGAGCGTGCTCAAGTTCGGCTTGTGGACTTCGGGGCTCCTGCTGCTTCCCTGGCGGCCGCGCCTGGTCGGCTTCGCCCGGCACGACGGACCTACGCTGTGCCTCGGACTCTTCGGTGCGTGGGCACTGGCCGGCTCCATCTACTCGATCACCCCCGTTTACACCACCGCCGCAGCTCTGGCATTCCTCGGCCTGTGGGTGACAGCCGTCGTGCTGGCCACCAGCATCGACCAAAGCCATGCCCTGCGCTGGATCACGATCATCCTGCTGCTGATGGCCGCAGCATCGCTATGCATGCGGGCGGTTGCACCCACTGCAGCGATGGTGCTCTATGAGAACTCCACGGTACAGCGGCTCGGCGGCATCTTCGGCAATGCCAACGCCTTGGGCGGCGTATCGGCGTTGGCGTTGCTGCTGGTGGCGATCGCGTGGCTGGGCGTCCCTTATGCCGGCTTGCGATGGATGACCTGGTTGGTGGTGCCGGTGTGCACGACCAGCCTGGTGTTGACGCAAAGCCGCACGGCGATGCTCGGCATGGCAGCAGCGCTGCTGGCGCTCACCGTGCGCCGTTGGCCCTTCCCCCTGCTGCCCATGCTGTTGCTGGGTGCGGGGGCCGGCGCCGTACTGACGGTGTATCCGCAGGCCGTCGATGCCCTGGTAGCACTGGTGGCCCGTTCCAACCGTGTCGAGCAGGTCACGACCTTCACTGGCCGAACCGATATCTGGCGCTTCGTGATGTCGGCCATCGAGCAGGCGCCGGTGCTCGGCCACGGTTTCGCGTCCACTCGTGCGTTGATCCCGGCGGGATACTCCGGCCCCTACGGCTGGACGACGAACTCCGCGCATAACCTGTGGCTGCAGGTCTGGGTCACGACCGGCGTGGTCGGCCTGCTCCTGACCCTGACCATCGTGCTGGGATCGTTGCGACGAATGATCGTAGCGCCCGCACCGCTCCGCGACGGGCTGACGGTATACGTGCTGTTCGTCGGTCTGCTGGAATCGGGCCCCATGGGACCGTCTGTGAATCTGCTGACCTTTATCTGGATCTGGGCCACGGCCAGTAGCCTCCGCGCGCGCGCGGGTGCGCCGTGATCCGCCCTGCGGGAGTGCTGCATTTGTCGGGCGAGGTCAGGGACTCACTCAACGAGGGACGCAATTCGCCGGTGGTGCAGCGGCTGGTCGATGCACTGTCGAACCAATTGCCGCAGTGGCTCGTGTCGATCAATCGCACGTCGGACCCGCGCCGGGCCTGCAAGGTGGAAGACGCAACCAGGCATCTGGCGATGCGCTACCTGGCGCCACCCTACGGCTTGGGTCATCTGTTCTTCCTGGACCGCCTGGCCGATCAGATCGGCGCCTGGCTGCAAACGCGCGACATCAAGCCTGCCTTCATCATGGCCCACAAATTCACCATCGAGGGTGTGATCGCCGAGCGATTGGCCCGATCGATGGGCTGCCGCTATCTGCTCGGCTTCATGACCACCACCGACGACAAGCTCTGGCGCGCGTTACCCTGGTGCAGGAACCGCTTCGAGCAGGTTGCGGCCGGCGCGCAGGCCTGGGTCTTTCCGACGCCCGCCACCGCGCAGCGCTTCGTCGGTCGGTTGACTGCCCTGCCCCGACGGGTGCGCGTCATTCCGTACATCAGCGATGTCCCGCCCGCACCGCCCATGCTGCACGGTCCGTCCAACGCTCGGGCGCTGCTGACGGTCTTCAATTTCCAGATGCTGCGGCACAAGAACTTCGACCGCCTGGTGCAGGCGGTCATGCAGCTTCGCGCCGATGGGCTGGCGGTGACCCTCGATGTCGCCGGCGGCGGCAAGCCCGCCGAGGTCGCGCGGGTGCAGCACGTGCTGGAGCGTCACGCCGCCGGCGCGGCGGTGCGCTGCATCGGCCATGTGGCGTCGGCGGACATGGGCCACACGATGGCGCGTTATGCCGGAATGGTGTTGCCCAGCTTTCCAGAGAGTTTCGGCCTGGTCTACCTGGAGGCGCTCGCGGCCGGCACGCCCATCCTATCCAGCCGCGGCTATGCGCTGGACGGGTTCTTCGAGGAGGGCTTTCCCGGCGTACAGGTCGATCCCCGCTCGGTAACGAGCATTGCATCCGGTATCCGTGCACTGGTGCAACAGCGCAACAGCCTGGCGACGGCTTTCGGCGCCATCGCGCCGGAATGGCGACGCTTCACGCGTCAGCACATTCAGGCGACGTATACACAGCTGTTCGAGGAGATCGATCATGCGGCCTGAGCGAAGCAGCACGCGAAACTTGAAGGGCGGCCACGCGTTCCGCGCGTCGGCAGCGTTGGCCCTGATGATGGCATCGGTCGCGCCGGCAAGCTCGGCCGAGGTGAGCGCCTGCGCCTTATCCACGCTGATGACACAGAAGCTTTGGGCGGGAGAGGTCGCCGATTGGCAACGAGCCGACAGCGGTGGTTTCCACCAGTTCGGGGCTCAGAATCTGAAGACCACCCCCGACGGGCTGCAAGTCACCTACCCGCGCGGCTCGTACGACCCAGCCGCAGTGCGCACCGCGGGCGCGCCTCTCGGTGGCGCACAGTTCCGAACGGCGTTCGCCGCCATGCGTCTGAAGTCTGCCGACCAGGTCGGCATCAGCTACCGCGTGACGCCCGCCCCGAACTTCGTCTTCATGCGCGGCGGCAAGCTGCCGGGCCTCTACGGCGGCCGTGCCAATACGGGGGGCCGCGTGCCTAACGGCCGCGACGGCTTCTCGCTGCGCTTCGTCTGGCAGACCGAGGGCCGAGGCGCACTTTCAGCGTATCTTCCCACAAGTGCCAAATGGGGCACGCTCTTCGGTCTGGGCCGTTGGCACTTTGCCGCAGGACGCAGCACGGACCTCGCTCTGGTGGCGCGGATGAACACGCCGGGCGTAGCGGACGGGGTCATCGCCGCCTGGGCGGATGACGAGTTGGTGCTCTACGCATCCGACGTAACGTTTCGCACAGACCCTGCACTGCAGACTGACGGGTTTCTGTTCAGTACGTTCTTCGGCGGCAGCACGCCCGACTGGGCCACCCCGGTCGATACGCAAGCGCAGTTCGGGCGCATGACCGTATTTCAGGTCGATCTTGCCGCACTGGCTCGCTGCGCAGCGGGCCGTCGGGAACTGCAGGTCCGTCATGAAATCCGCTGAATCGATCGTGAGCCCGCATCCCATGAGTAATCCGCGACCGTCCGTTGAATCGCCCACCCGTCCTCTCCCGGTGATCCAGGGGCTGTGGTACGGTAGCCGTGTGCTGGGACAGATGGAGCGTTTGTCGATCGCCTCCTTCCTGCACCATGGCCACACCTACCACCTGTACAGTTACGACGAAATCGGCAACCTGCCTGCCGGAGCCGTGTTGAAGGATGCACGCACCATCCACCCGCACTTCGAGATGATCCGCAACCGTGACGGCAAGGTGCTCGGTGCAGCGTTCTCCGACCTGTTCCGCTACAAGCTGTTGCATGAACGCGGGAGCTACTGGGCCGACCTCGACGTCGTCTGCGTGCGCCCCTTCGACTTCGAAGACGAAGTGGTGCTGGCTGCCGAGCGACATCGACCGAACGTGAAATTGAAGGTGCGCATTGAAGGGACGGGTAACATCGGCATCAACTGCAATGTAATGAGGTTTCCGCGAGCAAGCGCGGCCATGGCGTTCTGCTACGAAACCGCACTGAACTTCGACCGCCGACTGCTGCACTTTGCCGAAATCGGGCCGGAACTGACCACCCGCTGCACGCTCGATTTCAATCTGCAAACCTACATCAAACCTCCGGAGACGTTCAATCCGATCGACTACTTCCACTTTCGGGACCTCGTCAATCCGCACCGCAAGCCGAAGATCGGACCGGACACGTACGCCGTCCACCTGTGGAGCGGTGCGTGGGGCAACCGCACCTGGAAGCAGCGACTGCTCAACGTCCTGCAGCGTACGCCGGCGCAGTTGAAGGACCACCGGTTTCCGGCAACGACCCTCTACGGCGAGTTTCTCGAACGGTATCTGTACTGATGCGGTGGCCCACCGCCCCGCGCCGGGCCACCCTGTTCGAGCAGGCGATCGTGGCAGCCACAGGCTTCCTCGCCATGTTGTTCTTCGCACGGCACCTGCCCACGGCCGACTGGGCGATGCTCAGCTTCGCAGCCGCCCTGATGCTGCTGGGGCAAGGCATGCAGGTAAGCATCGTGATCCTCCCGATGATCAGCTTCAGCCAGGGCCGCGCGCCCACAGATCACGACCAACTGCATTGGACGTGGCTCAACCGCGTGGTGCTGCTGGGGATGCTCGGGGCCAGTACGCTGGCCGGCGCTGCCGTGATTTGGTCCACCGACAGCTGGATGGGCTGGAGCTTTCTATACGCCGCGCTGCTCATGCCCCCGGCATTCGGCTACGAATTCCTGCGACGCCGACTGATTCTGGAGCGCCGGTATGCGGCCCTGGCCCGTGCCGGCCTGGCCTACGCAGCAGGCGTCGCAGTGGCCGTGGGAGGCCAGGGCGCGTTGGACGCACCGCACGTCTTGGCCGCAGCAAGCTTTTGGCCGGGCCTATTGTTGGCCATCGCCGTATCGGGGGTGCGCGATCCGCTGCGCTTCCGGGCGCCGCCCGCCACATGGCTGCGCCCCTTGCTGCGCTTTGCGGCACCAACGGTCGGCAGTTCACTTGCGATTGCAGGCTACACGCTGGCAGTACAGGCAATCCTTGGTGTGATCACTGGAGCAGCAGCGGTCGCATCCTTCAACGCTACCCGCATGGTGATACAGCCGGTGAACACTTTGATCGGTGCGTTCAACAGCCTCGATCTGCCCAACGCTGCTCGTGCCTATGCCCAAGGCGGGCGCGTCTTGCTGCAGTTCCAAACACGTGCGATCGCCCGCCTGGTCGCCTTGGGCGGGATCTATCTCGCGTTGGTCGCAGCGCTTTCCGATCGGCTGTTGGCCTTGCTGTACGACAACCGCTACGACGACACCGCGACGCTATGGTGCTGGTTGGGCGTCGGACTTCTGATGCTGGTGGCCACGCCCGTCGAAAATGTGTTCTACGTCACCGGGCGTCCGCAGTCGTTGTTTCTCAGTCGCCTGGTCGCTGCAGCGGCAGGCTGCGGCTGCGCGGCGGTGTTGATTCCGGCACTCGGTGCGATGGGCGCTGTACTGAGCATCGCGGCGGGTTGGCTGATTGCGCTTCTGGGCGCCGGAACCGCGCTCTGGGTTATGCAAAAGAACTACCGCGCCTAATCGCTCTCAAGTACAGGTGACGGCAAACCCACTGGCGATCTTTCTGGTCCAAGCCCATTACGAGTCCACACGGCTAAGCTTGGGTTCGATCACCAACGCGCTACCCGTTACCGGCGCATCTCCCTGCGAACATCGGGTTGCCAGGGGAGATGCGAACCGTCGGAATTTTATGGCGGTCGCAGATCAGATAGCAGATCGTGTGCGCTGATTCGAAACAGTCGCCTTACCTCCCGAGACCTCCGATCGATTGCCCTATCCATCAGGTCGATCTCATGGAGAACCGTAATGGTCTGGTGGTCGATCATCGGCTGGATCTGGCCACAGGCACGGCCGAGGGCGAAGCGCCGCTCGATATGTGGGCGTCGCAGGAGCGTCGGTGCGGACAAGGCCTACGACACCGCGGTCTTCGTCGAAGGCCGCCGTAGCATTGGGGTCACTCCACACCTGGCGCAGGACACCAAGGGCCGCCGTAGCGCAATCAATCGGCGTACGACGCGCCACCCGGGCCATGAGATCAGCCAAGTCACTCGTAAGCTAATGGAGACGATCTTCGGCGATGCGAAGCAGCACGGGACATTGCGTCAGTTGAAGTTGCGTGGTTTGGCGAAGGCACGCATGGTATTCAGCATGGTACTGACCGCGGTCAATCTGCGCCGCCTGCCCGCCTGATGACCGATACCGGATGAAGCACAGGGAAGGTGCGTCCAGAATTCGCCGATCAACCCCCAACACCTTCTCCGAGCATGCCAAACGGGCATCTCCGAGAGAAAATCTTGGCTAACGGCACATGTGCTCATCATCAGATACGCGAGAAATGTCCAAACCGACGGCTTTTTCAACGAACTGCGAGCAGAAATTGCGCACCAGGACCCCGCGCGTCATGACCTCTGGCTCAGTTGTAGTACGCGACGCAGTCTTTCGGAATGGCAGATGGTGCGCCTCCGAGATCGAAATCGGTCAATCCAAGCGACGACAACAGGCGCTTCCTGACGCCACCGTGTTTCCAAAGTGGGATGGAAGGATTCGTGGAGGGTCGGATACGGGGCTGATAGGCCGCTCGCGGCGGGAAGGTCGATCATCGCGTGGCGGATCATAGACATGAACGAAGCCCAAGTGCGGACGCTGGAGCAAGTGCGCCAGGTGGTGGCGGGAACTCAGGCGCTGCGGTTCAACGCGGCGCGGGGCGCTATGCTTGGATCGAAGCTCTTCTCAGGCGCCTCGATTATCGGCAGCTTAGACGAAAGGAGCCGTCGTAACCGTCGGTCTTGATCTGCTCGAACGACGCCAGCGCCATGCGTCGCTCAGGTTTCGGGCGCCGCGCATCGGCCGACAAGGCTCTCACGATCGTTTCGTGGAACGGCGTGACCTTCGTTGTCCTCGGCGTGCGTTCGTACTTCGGCTCCTGGACCTGCGCCATGCGCAGGCACCTGCGCACCGTGTTGCGCGACAGACTCGTCGCCTGCGAGATCTCGCGTACCGTCTTGCGTTGGAGAAAGTGCATCCGCCGGATCTTGCCAATCATCGACGCGGTGATCACTTCTTTTGCCCCCGCTGCGGTCTCTCAGAAAAGCAGCAGGGTAGCTTGAACACCC
>LNFM01001238.1_pt1 | contig 59269 bp, 58 predicted proteins | sample 596031 | NCBI WGS metagenome assembly LNFM01 (sample SAMN04254537, study PRJNA301005) | activated carbon metagenome | isolation source: dual media filters at the Ann Arbor, Michigan drinking water treatment plant | place: USA: Ann Arbor | reverse complement strand
GCATCGCGCTTGCGACTTCCATCGCGGCCTGGGTCAACGCATTTCTGCTTTGGGGTACGCTCAAGAGGCTCGGCCACTTCATCGCCGACAGCCGGCTCGTCCGAAACCTGCCGCTGATAGCAATGGCAAGCGTGGTTATGGGCGTGGGCGTCGTCGCGGCGGATTACATGCTGGAACCATGGATGCAATCGGCGTCGGGCCTCGCAAAGCAAGCCAGCGCGCTCGCAGCGCTCGTCACATTCGGTGTCGTGCTGTTTGGCGGCATCATTCTTGCGACCGGCGTCATGACGCCCGCGCAGTTCAAGCGCAAAATGCAGCGCTAAGGCTGTTTCGAAGGCGGCGCTTCCCGCTGGGTAACCGCCGGCCTTTGATGACCTGGTGCCTCAAACGAGACCTGTCCGCATGGCGGCCGCGGGCATAGCGCCTCGTTCGAGTGCGTCAGCACCCCTTTCCAGCAGCCCGCGGCAGAAACTAGGATGCCGGCAGGATCTTTCCGGGATTGAAGATGTTCTGGGGATCGAGCGCCTGCTTGATCGCACGCATGGCGGCCAGCGCCGGCCCGTGCTCAGCCTTGAGGTATTTCATCTTGCCCTGACCGACGCCGTGCTCGCCGGTGCAGGTGCCGTCCATGGCGATGGCGCGCTTGGCCATGCGCTCGACCAACACCTCGGCGGCGGCAATCTCTTTGGGATTGCTCATGTCGACCATGGGCATGGTGTGGAAATTACCGTCCCCGACATGCCCGACGATCGGCGCGCTGAGACCCGAGGCGCGAATGTCCTCCATGGTCTCGGCGATGCAATCCGCAAGTCGTGAGATCGGCACGCAGATGTCGGTCGCGATGGCTTCGCGGCCGGGATGCGCCGTCTTCACGGACCAGTAGCTCTCGTGGCGCGCCTTCCAGAGCCGTCGGCGATCCTCCTCTTTCTCGGCCCAGTCGAAGCCGATCGCGCCTTCACCGCGCGCAATCTCCTCGAAGATGCGCACCTGATCGCGTGTGCCGACCTCGGTGCCGTGGAACTCGAGAAAGAGCATGGGCTTCACGGGCAAGCTCAGCTTGGCCTGCTCGTTGAGAATGCGCACGTTGGCTTCGTCGATGAACTCCATGCGCGCGAGGCCGAGCCCGAGCTGAATGGCCGTGATGACGGAGTTGCAGGCACCTTCGACGCTCTCGAAGGGGCAGACGGCCGACAGGATGCTCTCGGGAATGCCGTAGAGCTTGACCGTGACCTCGGTCATGATGCCGAGCGTGCCTTCCGATCCGACGAGCAGCTTCGTCAGGTCATAGCCGGCGGAAGATTTGCGCGCACGACGCGCAGTGCGGATCAGCGTGCCGTCGGCCATGACGGCGGTGACGTTCAGCACGTTCTCGCGCATGGTGCCGTAGCGGACGGCGGTGGTGCCCGACGCGCGCGTCGCGCTCATGCCACCGATGGTCGCTTCCTCGGCGCCGGGATCGACCGGAAAGAAGAGCCCCATATCGCGCAGATGATCGTTGAGCTGCTTGCGCGAGACCCCCGCCTCGACAGTCGCATCGAGATCGCGGTCGTTGACCGTGAGAATCCGGTTCATGCGCGACAGGTCGAGCGAGACGCCTCCCTTGGGCGCATTGAGATGCCCTTCGAGTGAGGTGCCGGCGCCGAACGGGATGATCGGGACGCGATGCGTGCCACAAATGCGAACGACCTCCTGCACTTCCTCCGTGTTGTCCGGCCAGACAACGGCATCGGGCGGCTGGTTCGCTAGCCAAGTCAGCGTGTGGCCATGCTGGCGCCGTACGGCCTCGCCCGCCTGAAAACGCTCGCCGAAGCGCTGTCGGAGAATGCCGAGCGCGGTCGCCACATCGCTGGTGCCGGACAAGATTGTATCGGACATCGATGGTGCTTCCTCGCTGGTGACGGGCGCTTGGCGCGCTCTATCGTTTGCCGTCCCGGTATAGTCCGGGCGCCGCGCGATGTCACTTGGGTGTCACTGTGCGGCGAGGGCCTTGGCCGCTTCGGGCGCGAAATACGTAAGAATGCCGTCGGCACCAGCGCGCTTGAAGGCGAGCAAGGATTCCATCATCACGCGGTCGCCATCGAGCCAGCCATTTAGGGCGGCGGCCTTGAGCATCGCGTACTCGCCGGACACCTGATAGGCGTACGTCGGAACGCCGAACGCGTCCTTCACGCGGCGCACGATGTCGAGGTAGGGCATGCCCGGCTTGACCATGACCATGTCAGCACCCTCGGCAATGTCGAGGCCGACCTCGCGGAGCGCCTCGTCGGAGTTGGCCGGGTCCATCTGGTACGTGCGCTTATCGCCGATCAGCGTCGCGTTCGTGCCGATGGCATCGCGGAACGGCCCATAGAAGCCCGAGGCGTACTTCGCGGCGTAGGAGAGAATCTGGACCTCGTCGTGCCCCGCGGCATCGAGCGCGGTGCGAATGGCCCCGATGCGCCCGTCCATCATGTCCGAAGGCGCGACGCAATCGACGCCGGCATCGGCGAGCGCGAGGGCCTGCCGGCAGAGGATGCCAACCGTCTCGTCGTTCAGGATCACGCCGCGGTCGTCGAGCACGCCGTCGTGGCCGTGACTCGTGTAGGGGTCGAGCGCGACATCGGTGATCACGCCGACCTCGGGTACTGCGTCCTTGATAGCGCGGACGGCCCGGCACATGAGGTTGTTCGCCCTCTCGGCCTCGCTACCCCTGGGGTCGCGCAGCGGCCGGTCGACATAGGGAAAGGGCGCCACCGCGGGAATGCCGAGCTTGGCGGCCTGCTCGGCTGCGCGCTGGGCCTCGGCGATGTTCAGGCGGTCGACCCCCGGCATGTGCGCAACCGGTGTCCGGGCCTCCTGACTGTCCATGAGGAATATTGGCCATATGAGATCGGCCGTGGTCAGCACATTCTCTGCAACCAGCCGGCGCGACCAAGGGCTCTTGCGATTGCGCCGCATCCGGACGGCCGGATAGGCCCCGGGAATAGCTGGTGCCGGCGACGTACCGGTTATGGCAGGGCGCGGCGCCTCGGCGCGCTCCAGCTTCAACGGCTTCATGGGCTTGGCTCCCGGATGGTTGTAGGGCCGGCCCGGTGTAGCCCGACTGTGTGGCCCACCGGCATCGAACGGCCGAAATCATTCTTATTCTACGCCTGGACGCCCGGCTGTCCACGGGTCACGCGATCGTGTCGCGGCCCCGCCCCTTGCGTTGCAAAAAAGAGGGGCGTAGAAGACCGACTTTAATGAACACACAGGCACATGCTTCGGCATTTTACTTCCCCGGGCGCCACCTCCTCACATGCGAGGGTTTGAGCGCCCAAGAGATTAATTCCCTTCTCGATCTCGCCGACCGGGCCGCCGAAACCAGCAGACAGGTTAACAAGAAGCGCGACATCCTTCGTGGACGTACGCTCATCAACCTGTTCTTCGAGGCCTCGACGCGCACGCAGGCTTCTTTCGAGCTGGCGGGAAAGCGCCTCGGCGCAGACGTCATGAACATGCACGTCGCGACATCATCGGTGCAGAAGGGCGAATCGCTCATCGATACGGCGATGACGCTCAACGCCATGCGTCCCGACCTCCTGGTCGTACGCCATCACGCAGCAGGTGCCGTCGAGCTGCTCGCGCAGAAGGTCGACTGCTCGGTCATCAATGCCGGCGACGGCGCCCACGAGCATCCGACCCAGGCGCTCCTCGATGCACTTACCATCCGTCGCGCCAAGGGCCGCATTGCCGGCCTGACGGTCGCCATCTGCGGCGACATTCTCCACTCCCGCGTCGCTCGCTCCAACATCCACGTGCTGAACGCCATGGGCGCGCGCGTGCGGCTCGTCGCGCCTTCGACATTGCTGCCACCCGGCATCGACCGCCTCGGCGCCGAGGTCTACACGGACATGTGGAAGGGTCTCGAGGACTGCGACATCGTGATGATGCTGCGCCTCCAGCGCGAGCGCATGGAGGGGAACTACGTTCCCTCCTCGCGCGAGTACTACCACTTCTTCGGTCTCGATCAGGAAAAGCTCGACTGCGCGAAGCCCGATGCGCTCATCATGCATCCGGGTCCGATGAACCGCGGCGTCGAGATCGCATCGACGATTGCCGATCACTCGCGCAGCGTCATCCGCGAGCAGGTCGAGATGGGCGTTGCCGTGCGCATGGCCGTGCTGGAAGCCCTGGCGCGCCATCTGCCAAATCATTGAGTCGCGCACGGACTGAAGATCAATTCGCTACGCGAGGTACGAGCGTGAGGTCGCCATCAGGCAGGGATACTGCAAAGGCTGGCACTGAAGCCGGCACCAGCACCGTATTCATCAATGCGCGCATCATCGATCCGGCATCGGGCCGCGACGAGCCGGGCGGATTGCTCGTCTCCGATGGCGTGATCGCCGATGTCGGCGGACATCTGCGCCGTAATGCGCCTGCCGGCGCCACCGTCGTCGACTGCAACGGCCATATTCTCTGCCCCGGCCTCATCGACGCCCAGGTCTATACGGGCGATCCAGGACAAGAGCACCGCGAGACCCTCAAGACGGCCAGCTTCGCCGCGGCAGCCGGCGGCGTGACGACCATCGCATGCATGCCCGATACCGAGCCCGTCATCGACCAGGTCGCGCTCGTCGACTACGTGCAGCGTCGCGCCCGCGAGCGCGCCGTCGTCCATGTCCACATCATTGCGGCCCTGACGAAAGGCCTCAAGGGCCAGGAGCTGGCCGAGATCGGCCTCCTGCAGCGCGCCGGCGCCGTCGCCTTCTCGAATGGCAAGTCCTCGATCGCCAGTACGAGCGTCATGCGCAACGCGCTCAACTATGCGAAAGACTTCGGCGCGCTCATCATGCACCACACTGAGGATCCCTACCTCACAGAAGGGGGTGCGATGAACTCGGGCGAGGTCTCGACGCGGCTTGGCCTCAAGGGCGTGAACAAGGTCGCCGAGACCATCGTGCTCGAGCGCGATGTGCGCCTCGTCGGCATCACGGGCGGGCGCTATCACGCCTCGACCATCTCGTGCGCGGAGAGCCTCGCGGTCGTGCGCGGTGCCAAATCGCGTGGGCTACCGGTGAGCTGCGGCGTCTCGGTCAATCACCTCACGCTCAACGAGAACGACATCGGCTCATACCGCACGTTCTTCAAAGTGCGCCCGCCGCTGCGCTCGGAGGAAGACCGTGTCGCGATGGTGCGCGCGCTCGCGGCCGGCGACATCGACGTCATCGTCTCGAGCCATGACCCGCAGGATGCCGACGTGAAACGGCGCCCGTTCGCGGAAGCGGCCGATGGCGCGATCGGCCTCGAAACGCTGCTCGCAGCGGCGCTGCGCCTCCATCATGCCGATGAGATCGGCCTTCTGCCGCTGCTCCGCGCGATGACAATCAATCCGGCAAAGCTACTGGCGCTTCCGGGCGGGCGCCTAGAAAAAGGCGCGCCGGCGGATCTCCTGCTGTTCGATCTCGGCCAGCCCTGGGTTGTCGATCGCGAACAGCTCCGCTCGCGCTCGAAGAACTCGCCGTTCGACGAGCAAAAGCTGCAGGGCCGCGTGCTCAAGACCATGGTTGCCGGGCGCATGGTCTATCAGTACGGTTTGTGATCGCACCGCTGCACTGAGCTATCTCTTTCCGACCGGACCTTCACGAGATGTCCTCATCGCTTCTTCTACCCGCGCTGGCGGCGCTGGCGTTCGGCTATCTGCTCGGATCCATTCCATTCGGTCTGATCCTGACGCGCGCGGCCGGCCTCGGTGACGTGCGTGAGATCGGCTCGAAGAGCATCGGCGCCACCAATGTGCTTAGGACCGGCAACAAGAAGATCGCGGCGCTGACGCTGCTGCTTGATGGCCTCAAGGGAACGGCGGCCGTGTTGCTCGCCGCAGTGCTAGCCGCCAAGCTCAGCGGCGGTCAGGGTTCGGCATCGGAGGGTCTGCTAGCGGTGTTGCTCGTCCCGTGGATGGCGGGTCTCGGAGCCGTCCTTGGCCATCTCTTTCCTGTCTGGCTTGGCTTCAAGGGCGGCAAGGGCATTGCCACGTACATCGGGGTGCTCCTCGGCGCGTACTGGCCGGCTGCCCTCGTCTTCTGCCTCACCTGGCTCGTGATTGCCGTGGCGACGCGCTTCTCGTCACTCGCCTCGCTGATCGGCACATTCGTTGTCTTCATTTATTTCACGATCGTCGGCGGCCAGCTCGTGGTGCCGATCATCGCCATCATTTCCGCGCTCATTTATTGGAAGCACCGCGAGAACATCCGGCGGCTCCTCGCGGGAGAGGAGAGCCGCATCGGTGCCAAAGCCTGAGGCGTCACCGGGTGGGCAAGCTGCACCACTCCCCATCGCAGAGCTGGGGCACGCCGAGCGCGTGGCCTGCCTGCGCCTCATTCGCACGGAGAATGTCGGGCCTGTCACGTTTCGCGAGCTCATAAACCACTGCGGCGGCGCCGAGCGCGCTCTTGCTGCCCTCCCCGATCTCACGCGGCGCGGCGGAAGACGTCAGCCCGTCAAGATCCACCCACGCGACAAGGCCGAGTCCGAGCTCGAAGCGGCGCTCAAAATCGGCGCCCGACCGCTTTTCACCATCGAGCCCGGCTATCCGTCCATGCTCGTACACGCGGGCGTGCCGCCGCCGCTCATCTATGTAAAAGGCCGCACGGAGCTGTTCGATCTGCCGGGCGTCGCCATCGTCGGCGCGCGCAATGCTTCCGCTGCCGGACGCGCCATGGCGCGGCAGCTCGCCGTCGGCCTCGGCGCGGCCGGCATGGTCATCGTCTCGGGCCTCGCGCGTGGAATCGATGGCGCGGCGCACGAGGCGTCACTGGCAACTGGCACGATCGCCGTTCTCGCCGGTGGCATCGATCACATCTATCCACCGGAGCACGAGAGCCTGCACGCACGGATTGCAGCAGAGGGCTGCATCGTCAGCGAGCTGCCACCGGGCTTCAAGGCGCGCGGCAATGACTTCCCCCGACGCAACCGCATCATCTCCGGTCTGGCGCGGGGTGTAGTCGTCGTCGAAGCGGCCGTGCGCTCAGGCTCGCTCATCACGGCAAGACGCGCGGCCGACCAGGGCCGCGAGGTCTTCGCGGTGCCGGGCCATCCGCTCGATCCGCGGGCCGAGGGCACCAACATGCTCCTCAAGCAGGGAGCGACACTGGTGACCTCAGCGGAGGACGTGCTGGAAACTCTGAGGCCGCAAATGGAGCCCCAGACGGGATCCTTGGCGCGCGGCATGGCAGCGGCTGCCTCGACGCTGTTGGAGTCAGATCCGGACGCTCACGCGCCGCCTTCACTACCAACAGAGGCAGCTCAACTCGTGGTTCTGCAGGCGCTTGGCCCCGCGCCAGTCTCGATCGATGAACTCGCCCGCGCGACGGGCCTCACGATACGCGCTCTCAGGGCCGTGCTCATCGAGCTGTCATTGGCCGGACGGATCGAGCATCAGGGAGCGCAGCTCGTGGCCCTCAGGACAACCTCTGCAGGCCTCTGAGGACCGACTGGGCTGCCGCGCGTGTTACTTGCGCTGGGCCTGGATAATGGCCTCCCGATAGGCCACAACGAGCACGCTCGCGAGGGTCGCGCAGCCGAGGTTGTCCGCGATCTCCTTGAGTTCCAGCGCCAAGTCGGCGAGATATTCGAGCTGATCACCCCGCGAAAGCGTGTCCAGCGACCCGATTTCATCATCGATCATTTGATCAGCCATTTGATTAGTCACTTGCCGCGGCGCAGCCGCGCGCGATGTGGTGGGCATGACGAAAGCCTCCGCTTCGGAATACGCAGAAAATGGTTGTTCAATAAGAGTAATACAATCCCAGGTTGCGTCACAAGCCCGTCTCGCGTGGTTAAGCCGGGTTGTCCACATCGAGCTGCAAACGGCACACGATATCCGGCGCACTAATTTAATACATTGATAATGCGAACTAAATTAGATCTCCCAACGGACAACAGCGCCTGGACGGTTTGACACGCCCCGTGTCATCACCCATGTTCTCGCGCAATCACCGACCTGCGGCCGGTCGCATGTGTGGGGACTGCTTCGAGGCCCGCCGGAGCCGCAAAACGGCATTGGAACCCAATGAACATCGTCATTGTCGAGTCGGCCGCCAAGGCCAAGGCGATCAACAAATACCTGGGCTCGGCCTTCAAGGTCATCGCGAGCTACGGCCACATACGGGACCTCCCGTCCAAGGATGGGTCCGTCGAGCCGGATAAAGACTTCGAGATGCACTGGGACAGCGACGCTCGAAACGCCAAAGTCGTGCGCGAGATCGCGGCCGCCGTCAAAGGTGCCGACAAGCTCATTCTCGCGACCGACCCTGATCGCGAGGGCGAAGCCATTTCCTGGCACATATTGAAGGTGCTGGAAGAGAAGAAGGTGCTCAAAGGAATCCCCGTCGAGCGCGTGACGTTCAACGCGGTGACGAAGCAGTCCGTGCTGGATGCCATGAAGGCACCGCGCGACATCGACGCGCCGCTGGTCGAGGCTTATCTCGCACGTCGCGCCCTCGACTATCTCGTGGGCTTTACCCTCTCGCCCGTGCTCTGGCGCAAATTGCCGGGCTCGCGCTCGGCGGGCCGCGTGCAGTCCGTGGCACTGCGCCTCGTCTGCGACCGCGAGCGCGAGATCGAGGCGTTCAAGACTGACGAATACTGGACGATTGAGGCCCTGCTCGCGACGGCGAAGGGCGAGGAAGTGCGCGCCCGCCTGTCTGCTATCGCGGGCACGACACTGAAGAAGCTCGACATCAAGGACGGCGTCTCCGCCAACGCGATCAAGGCGGCCATCGAGAATGGTGATTTTGTCATCAAATCCGTCGACAAGAAGGCGACGCGGCGCAATCCGGCGCCTCCCTTCACGACCTCGACGCTGCAGCAGGAGGCCTCGCGCAAGCTCGGCTTCTCCGCCAAGCAGACCATGAACGTCGCCCAGCGCCTCTATGAAGGCGTCGATATTGACGGCGAGACGGTGGGTCTCATCACCTACATGCGAACGGACGGCGTGCAGATCATCCCGGAGGCTATCGGGCCGATCCGCCGCTCCATCGAGGACACGCTCGGCAAGCGCTACGTCGCGCCCTTCATCCGCGAGTACAAGACCAAGGCGAAGAATGCCCAAGAGGCGCACGAGGCTGTGCGTCCGACGGATGTCTCGCGCCGCCCCGAGGATGTGCGCCACCTCGAGCGCGATCAGGCGCGCCTGTACGAGCTCATCTGGAAGCGCGCGGTGGCCAGCCAGATGGCTTCTGCCGAGCTCGAGCAGACGACGGCCGAAATCGAGGTCAAGGGCCGCGACAGCAAGGTCTACGGCCTGCGCGCCACGGGTACGGTCGTTCTCTTCGACGGTTTTCTCAAGCTCTACGAGGAAGGCCGCGACGAGGAGGACGAGGAGAGCCGTCGCCTGCCACCACTCAGCGAGGGCGACCACCTCAAGGATCGCGGGATCGACGCCAAGCAGCACTTCACCGAGCCGCCACCGCGCTACACCGAGGCGACGCTCGTCAAGAAGATGGAAGAGCTCGGCATCGGCCGTCCCTCGACCTATGCCTCGACGCTCGCCGTGCTCGAAGATCGCGGTTATGTGAAAATCGACCGGAAGCGCCTCGTCCCCGAGGACAAGGGTCGCCTCGTCACGGCCTTCCTCGAAGCCTTCTTCAAGCGCTATGTCGAGTACGACTTCACGGCCAGCCTCGAAGAAAAACTCGACCTCATTTCGGACCATAAGCTCGACTGGAAGGAAGTCCTGCGCGATTTCTGGAAGGAATTTACGGGCGCGGTCGACGAGACGAAGGAGCTGCGCGTCAGCGACGTGCTCGAAGCGCTCAACGAGCTGCTCGGTCCGCACATCTTCCCCGACAAGGGCGATGGCTCGGATCCGCGCGCGTGCCCGAGCTGCGGCGAGGGGCGTCTCTCGCTCAAGACCAGTAGGTTCGGTGCCTTCATCGGCTGCTCGAACTATCCCGAGTGCCGCTTCACGCGCCAGCTCGCGGACGTCAACAACAATGGCGAGGAAGCCGCGAACCCCGACGGCAAGCTGCTCGGCTATGATCCCGATACCGGTCTTGCCGTGACGCTGCGCACGGGCCGCTTCGGCGCGTACGTGCAGCTCGGCGAGCAGGGCAAGGACAAAGAGGACAAGCCCAAGCGCAGCTCCATTCCGAAGGGCGTGGATGCCGCGAGCGTCGATCTCGAGAAGGCGCTGCAGCTGCTGAGCCTGCCACGCGAAGTCGGACTGCATCCCGAGACGGGCAAGCCGATTACCGCCGGTCTCGGCCGCTACGGCCCTTTCATCCTGCACGATGGCCTGTACGCCAATCTCGAGTCGATGGAAGAGGTCTTCACGGTCGGCATCAACCGGGCCGTGACGCTGCTTGCGGAAAAGGCTGCGGGTGGCGGCAAGGGTCGCTTCCAGCGCAACAAGGCGACTGTGTTGAAGGATCTCGGCGCGCATCCGGATGGCGGCGGCAACATCCAGGTGCTCTCAGGGCGCTATGGTCCCTACATCAACTTCGCCAAGATCAATGCCAATGTGCCCAAGGGCAAGGAGCCGACAGCGGTGACCGTCGAGGAGGCAATCGCGCTTCTCGCCGAGCGCGCGGCGAAGGGTGGCGGAAAGCCGGCCAAGGGGCGCAAGGCGGCAAAGGCGCCAGCCGAGAAGAAGCCTTCCAAGAAGGCGCCCGGCAAGCCGGACAATGCTCCCGAAAAGAAGGCGCCACCCGCCAAGAAAGCTCCCGCGAAGAAGGCCGCGGTTGCAGTTGCCGAGAAGACCGCTGCTAAGACAAAGAAGGCGACCCCCAAAGGCCAGCCCTCGCGTCGCCGTGATGCCGCCGAATAGGATCAGCCGAAAGAGCGCGCGTGCCGAAGAAGCAGAAGCGCCCTGACAAGCCTGATCGGCCGAGCCGGTCGGGCGAAACACGCGGCGAGAGCAAGCGAGCGCCGCTGCCGACGCGCGAGCAGCTCCTCGAATACCTCTCGAGCACGACGGAGAAGGTGGGCAAGCGCGAGATCGCGCGCGCCTTCAATATCCGCGGCGAGGATCGCATTGCGCTGAAGGCCCTGCTCTCATCGCTTGCGACCGAAGGCGCGATCGTCGGCAATCGCAAGGCTGTCAAGCCACGCGGCAAGCTGCCACCGGTCGGCGTGCTGGAAATCATCGCGCGCGACGATGAAGGCGAACTCGTCGCCGTCCCGGCGAACTGGGAGGCCTCCGAAGGCGAGCGGCCGAAAATCCTCGTGCAACAAGGGCGTCGCGCCATCGGTCCCGATGGCAACGGCGCACTCGCGATCGGCGACCGCATCCTGGCCCGCATCGGCCGCATCCGCGACACCGATCCCTTCGGCTATGCCCACGAGGCCGAGCCCATCAAGCGCCTGCCGCGCGAGCGTAAGCGCCTCCTCGGTATCTTCCGCGCAGCGAAGCGCGGCGGCGGGGGCATGATCGATCCGGTCGACCGCAAGGATCTCAAGGAGTGGCCGGTCCACTCAGGTAATGAAGGCGATGCTGTCGACGGCGAACTCGTGCGCTTTGACATCGTACGCCGCCATCGCGAGGGCGTTCCCGAGGCGCGCGTCGCCGAGCGGCTGGGGAATCCGCAAGACCAGCGCCAGATCAGCCTGATCGCCATCCATACGCACGGCCTTCCCGATGGCTTCCCCGAGACCGTGCTGGCCGAGGTCGAGGATCTGCCGCCCATTGAGGTCGCGGGGCGTCTCGACCTGACCAAGCTGCCGCTTGTCACCATCGATCCGGTGGACGCGCGCGATCACGACGACGCGGTCCTCGCTGAGCCCGATGGCGATCCCGCCAATGAGGGCGGCTTCATCGTGACCGTCGCCATTGCCGACGTCGCCCACTACGTCCGCCCCGGAACACGTCTCGATCGCGAGGCGAAGACACGCGCCAACTCCGTCTACTTCCCGGATCGCGTAGTGCCGATGCTGCCCGAGCGCATCTCGAACGATCTCTGCTCCCTGCGCGAGGGCGAGATACGCCCCTGCCTCGCCGCGCGCATGATCTTCGATCGCCACGGCGAGAAGCGGCGCCACACCTTTCATCGCGCACTGATGTGCTCGGCCGCCAAACTCTCCTATCAGGAAGCGCAAGCGGCAATCGATGGCAGTCCAAGCGAGCGGGCCGCGCCCATGCTCGACAAGGCCCTGAAGCCGCTGTGGGCCGCCTATGCCCTGCTCGCCGCCGCACGGGATCGCCGCGCACCGCTTGATCTGGACCTACCCGAGCGCAAGATCGAACTCGGCGAGGACGGCATGGTCCGGCGCGTGCACGTGCCGGAGCGCCTTGCTGCGCATCGCCTCATCGAAGAGTTCATGATCCAAGCCAATGTCGCGGCGGCCGAGACGCTCGAGCAGGCGCGCGCGCCTGTCGTCTACCGCGTGCATGACAAGCCGAGCACCGAGAAGCTCAAGTCGCTGCGCGAGCTGCTGGAAGGCCTGGACCTCTCCTTGCCGCCCGGCGATCACATCCGGCCGAAGCACTTCAATACCGTTCTCGCACGTGCCAAGGACCAACCCTATGCCGAGTTCGTCAACGAGGTGATCCTGCGCTCGCAGGCCCAGGCCGTGTACGACACGGCGAACCTCGGGCACTTCGGCCTGAACCTTCTGCGCTATGCCCACTTCACCTCGCCGATCCGCCGGTATGCCGACCTGCTCGTCCATCGCTCGCTTATCGCCGCGCTGAAACTCGGCGCCGGCGGCATGGCCCCCGAGGAGAAACCGGAGTTATCGGCCACGGCGAAAGCGATCTCGGAAGCCGAGCGCCGCGCCATGATTGCCGAGCGCGAGACCATCGATCGCCTGATCAGCGCCTTCCTCGCCGACCGCGTGAATGCGGAGTTCTCGGGCCGTATCTCGGGCGTGACGCGCTCGGGGCTCTTTGTGAAGCTGCGCGAGACAGGAGCCGACGGCTTCATTCCGGCATCGACACTTGGCGGCGGCGAGTTCTGGCGACACGCCGAAGAAGCGCACGCGCTCATCGGCGACCGCAGCGGACGCGGCTTCCGCCTCGGCGATTCAGTCGATGTGCGCCTCGTCGAGGCGATTCCCATGGCCGGTGCACTGCGCTTCGAGATGTTAACCGAGCCCGGCCCCATGCCGGGCCATGCCGGTCGCGGTGGCGGCTCGCACAGGCGCGGGCCCCGCATCGGCAGCCGGCGCCATAGACGGCGCTGACAACGCTATAGATTTAGCCAATGCGCGTGCGCGCGTGCCGCACCCGCCATGCAGTTTGCACCATGGACCTCAGGGCGCTTAGCTACTATCTCGACGGTAGGCGATATGCTGACAGTCCGGGCAGCGCTGCTGCCGCAGATCGCCAGAGGGAAGCGCAACCGTGACCCACACGCATCATCATTCTTCGATACGCTCTGCCGATCCGCTCGCACCCCGCGACACGGCTCAGGCCATATGGCGCGGCACCATCGGCAAGTGCCCCAATTGCGGCGAAGGACATCTCTATCGCGCGTATCTGAAGGTTGCAGATAAATGCGATCACTGCGGCGAAGAGCTCTATCACCAGCGCGCGGATGACGCGCCGGCCTACTTCACGATCTCGATTGTCGGGCACATCGTGATTGCCGGCGCCCTCATAATGGAGCGTGCGTTCTCGCCGGCGACATGGATCCACATGGCCCTGTGGCTGCCGCTGACGCTAATCCTCTGCCTCACCATGCTGCCCGCGGTAAAAGGCGCGCTCATCGGCCTGCAATGGTCGAAGCGTATGCACGGTTTCGGCGGCGTGGACGATGAGCACGAACCCGAGCCCGTAGCCGCCGCAGCCGATGCCGGAGCACGGCGTTGAGCGAGAACGAGTCCTTCAAGGCTCTCGTCGCCGAGCGTGCCGCTGCCAAGACGGCCACGTCCGGCGCTAAGTCCGCGGCGCCAACCCTCAAGCCGCGCGATGCCGCAACGCTGATCATCATCGACAGCGAAGGTTCAGCACCCCGCATCCTGCTCGGCAAGCGCCGCGACGATCTCAAATTCATGCCCGGCAAGTACGTGTTTCCGGGCGGCCGCCTCGATGCCGACGACAAGATCATGACGGCGGCGCGCGAGTTGCGGCAGAGCGAAGCCGATAAGCTCATGCTCGACATGAAGGGCCATCCAAGTCCTGCCCGCGCGCGTGGCCTCGCCATGACGGCAGTGCGCGAGACCTTCGAGGAAGCCGGCATCATCATCGGCGGCGCCGCAGCGGCATCCTCCGCCGTGCTCAGCCCGCCCGTAGAGAACCCTTCGCTCGAGAGTCCCACAGCCAAGACGTGGCGCCAGTTCCAGGCACACGGTTTCATGCCCGATCTCGCACCGCTTACGTTTCTCGCGCGCGCCATCACGCCACCTGGCCGCCCGCGCCGCTTCGATACGCGCTTCTTCTGCGTGAAAGCCTCGGACATCACCAAGAGCACGGACCACAACGACGGCGAACTCTCGGGGCTCGTCTGGATGACGCTCGCCGAAGCCCGTGATCTCGATCTGCCGCCGATCACGCGCGTGATCCTCGAGGATCTCGCCGAACGCATCGCCAAGCGCACGCTCGATGATGCGAGCGTACCTATTCCGTATTACTTTAATCGTCACGGCACCTTCCGCCGGGAGATGCTACACCTCGCCGCGCCAAGCTCCTGATTTCACCCCACTTTTGGACACATTCCCGCCGGGCCTTATGGTCCGACGAGCCATAACCTGCTGTTTGCCCAGCATTTCGCAAATGGTGAATGCCCCGTATTGCGACTTCGAGACGCAGGAAATGTGGCCAAATTCAATCATCTGTTGAATCGAATTCACACGTCGCGGTTGACGCTGCACCCCTCCCCTGCTTGTGTTCAGGAGCCAGAGACGCGGGGCAAAGCAATTCCCGCGACTTGTCAGCCGGCGATGGGGGACCATCTGGCGGTCCGAGAGAGGGAGCACAGCACCGAAGTCCGGATGCAATGCGGTAGTCGCCTCTGAGCGGCTCACCTTCGGGTTCCGGTGCCTTGCGCGTGCCAGCCTCCACCGAGGGACTGCGTCCTGCAGCCCAAATCGCCCTTCAGAATACCGGAGGTCGCATGCGTATTCTGCGAGTTCTGCCGATCGCGATCGGCATGACCATGGCTGTGCTGAGTGCAGCACCAGCTTCAGCAGATAGCGTTTATAGTTTCGGGGGCCGTAGCGAATATCGCGACAGCGTCTCGGTCAACTCCTACCGTCGTTCCAATCTCGGTGCCATCGACGCGCGTCCATCGCAGCGGGTCGAGCGCCAGGAGCGGCGCAAGAACCGCACGGCGCGTCGTATACGTGATGACGACGAGCCGCGGCAGACGCGTCGTGCCTCGCGCCGCGGCGCGAGGCTCGCCTCGCTCGGCAATGACACCGGCTCGAGCTGGAGTGGTGGCGGCGGCAGCCACGGCATTGCGTCGTACTATTGGCAGCCCCAGCGCGTCGCTTCTGGCGGCTGGTTCAATCCGAATGCCATGACCGCGGCTCACAAGACGCTGCCCTTTGGCACGAAGGTGCGCGTCACGCACGCCGGCAATGGCCGCTCGGTCGTGGTGAGCATCAATGACCGCGGGCCCTACATCAAGGGCCGGATTATCGATCTCTCGAAGGCTGCTGCCGGCGTCATCGGGATGCACGGACAGGGCATTGCGCGCGTGCGCATGGAGGTTCTCGGGCGCTGAACCCGGGTCTCGCCAACTGACAGGCAGCGGCGCGCCCCATCCGGCGCGCCGTTTTGCTATTGGTGCACGCCTCCACAGCGTTCGCGGCAGGCTCATACGGAAGTGAAGAGCTTGGCCGGGTTCCCATGGCACGCTACGCTCCCCCAAAGAAACGAACTCATCCGGGAGGCACGCACATGGCGACGTTCAAATGGGACCACATTCACCTGCGCAGCCCTGATCCTGAGGCGACCGCAGCGTTCTACGAGCGCATGTTCGGCGCCGAGATCATCCGCACCATGCCGCAGGGCAAGCCCCGCATCGATCTCAAGATCGGCGGCGCCAACGTATTCATCGCACCGGTCACGGCGGGTGACGGCGTCGCGTCGCCGCCAAAGACGCCCTACCAAGGTCTCGACCACTTCGGCCTCGAGGTGACTGGCATCGATGCCGTCGTCGCCGATCTCAAGAAGAAAGGCGCCGAGTTCACCATGGAGCCGAACACGATCCGGCCCGGTACGCGGATCGCCTTCCTGCGCGGCCCCGAGGGCGTGTCCATCGAGCTGCTCGAGCGGAGCTGATCCAGCGGGCCGCACCGAGAGCCGGCACGCCCTCAGCAGCGCTGCTTGATCTCGGCATCGAGCTCAGTGCGCACCTCCGCGGCGAGTGCGGCAACGCGAGCGCGCTGGGCAGCGTCCATGCCCTCGACATCCCGGCTAAAGGTGTCCAGCGCCCAGGCGAGCTCGGCGTCGGCAAAACGCAGCTTACCGCAGTCGAGCGTCTTGCGGAGCGCGCGATAGGCAAAAAGCCGCGTGCCGTTCGAGAACTCCATCGCCGTCGGCGCCCGCATCATCCACGACTGTTTCGGGTCGGCCACCATCGCGCGCAGGGCGGCAAGGCAATCGACACCGACACCGCATCGCATGGTGTCCTGCTGCAGGTCGCCCTCGGTCAGCGCCTTCGGCGGCGCAGGCGGCGGGCGAGCCACGGGTGGTGCGGAGATGGCGAGGTCGGGCGGCGCCCGCTTGGCCTTCGGCACCGGTGGCGCTGCGGGCGCGGTCACCCGCGGCGCAGGCTGAGCGGGGGCCTCGGACTCTTTCCTCGGTGGAGCGACGTGCGCGGTCTTGGCCGCCGGCGGCGCTGTGAGATGGACGGTCGTCGCCCTGTCCCAAGTATCCTTGAGCGACAGGCGCTCCTGCTCCGCCTGGCGCTCGACTTCGCCTGTGTAGCGCTCGGGTGGCGGCTCCTCGGCGCACGCCGTCACGCCGACTGCGATCAGCGCCGCGAGTGTGGTTCTGGCAAGTCGACGGCACTGGCGCGTCACCGTGATTGGCAATGGCATCCCGGCATGTCCGGACGAAATGAACAATTCGTCCGTAAGCCTAGGGGACAGCCATTAAGTCACTCTTAATGCTGTTGGGCCGAACCTCAGTTGTATCTCACAACACCGTAGAGGCGGATCGTACGGCCGGGCTGAAGCACCTCGTCCTTCTTGAAGGAGACGTGGTTGCGCACGTCCTCGTCGAGCAGGTTCTCGCCCCTGAGGCCGATCGTCATCTGCGGCGAGATCCTCCCGCTCTCGGGCTGCAGCGCGAACGTGTACGAGAGATCGGCATTGAGCAGTGTATAGCCGTCGGTCGGCGTGTCCTTGGAGTCCTCAAGCGAGACATTGTCCTGATCGAAGGCATGGAGCGCAAACACGCGCGCGAGCCAATTCGCGTCGCGATAGTAGATGCCGGCGCCCAGACGGTGCGGCGGAATGCGCGGGACATAGCCGCCACCGCTGAACTTGGCATTCACGAAGTCGTATTGGCCCTCGAAGCCGATCACGCCGCGACCGAACTCGAAGGCATCCCACTGAGCGGACAGCTCGACGCCTCGGAACGTCGCGTCGCGCTGTGAGAACACGAGCTGGTCCAATTCGTCCTCGACGCCGCAGGTATCGATGGTGTCGCCACACCCCACGCCGGTAAAGCGCTTGAAGATGAAATTTTGGAAACGGGTCGCGTAGGCGGTTGCATCGAAGCGCACGGCGCCGCGAGAACGCTTGAGGCCGAATTCAATGGTCTCCGCCTGCTCGATTTTCAGGTTCGGATTGCCGATCTCGAACGTGCCCGTCGCTTCATGCACGCCCTTGGAGAACAACTCCGCAACGTCCGGCGCCCGCTCCGAGTATTGTCCATTAAGTCGAGCCACGACACCGAGCGGCAGCTCGTAGAGAAATCCAAGACTCGCGCTCTTCGGTGCAAACGAGTGGCTCGACCCGAACGGCACGAGAGGATCGATCGGATCACTCAAGTCGACGCCGGTCCCCTTGCTACGCGTGCTTTCGATGCGGCCCGCAGCCTGGAAGCGGAGCGCACGCGTCAGCTGAAGCTCCTCGAAAAGAAACGCTGCGACGCTTTCGGAGCGGGCTGCCGGGTCCAAGAGGCCGTCGACCGGCTCATCGACACCAAAGCCTCGGACACGCTTGTTGCCCCACTGCACACCCACGGCGCCGCGCAGCTCACCCATCCGAGTGTTCACCGGAAGATGCTGGATCTCGAGTCGGGCCTCATTCTCACGATTGGTAAACCGCGTGCCGATAATATCGTGCCCTTCGTCCTCTTCGAACACAACCTCGTTGTGGCCATATCGTGTGTTGCCGAACCAATAGCGGATGGCTTCGATGCCATAGTCGTTCACGCGCCACTCGCCACGCGATTGGATCTTCTCCTGCTCAAGGTCGATACGAGGGCGATGGTCTTCCGCCTCCTCGCCGGGAATGCCGTAGAGGCTGCTGAAGCGCGTATAGGAGACGCCGACGAAACCGCTCTCGCCGACGATCGATGCGCCGAGCGAGTATCCCGAGCTATCGACGAAGGAGTTGGCCTGGCGCCCGTGCGGCGTCCTGTAGTCCTCAGTCTGGCGCCGGAAAGCATCGGCATAGAGGACGATGTTGCCGGCGCCTGCCATGACCTTGAATCCGCCGTCATGGCCGCTATCAACGGAGTTCAGGCCGCCCTTGAGCACGGCACTGAAACCATCCTTGGGCATTGACTGCGGAATGCGATCGTTTGAGACATCGACGACGCCACCGATGGCGTTCGAGCCGTAGCGCAACGTTGCCGGCCCGCGGATGATCTCGATGCGTTCGGCCGAGAAGGGATCGATGGGCACGGCATGATCCTCGGACAACGCCGAGACGTCATGCGAGCCAATCCCATTCTCCTGGATACGCACCCGATAGTTGTCCAGGCCACGAATGATCGGTCGGCTCGCTCCCGGTGCGAACGTCGAAGCCGCCACGCCGGGTTTCTGCGCCGTGACATCGCCGATATTGGAAACGGTGCGAGCTTCGATCTCCCGCTCGCTCATGATCGTGACCGGGACAAAGGCGTCCTCGTCTACGAGAAGTGTCCCAGGTAAAGGCGCCGGTGCCTCCACCGGCTGGACCGGAGCGGCTGCGACCGCCGGTTGCTGCGTGCGCGCTGGACGAGGGCGCTGGCGCTGAACCGGGCTCGGCGCAGTAACGACGATGCCTGGAAGCTGGATCTGAGCCTCGGCTCGCTCAACGAGCGCCAGGCTCAGCGCGAGCACCGCTCCCGCCCATGCAGAACCTCTGATCAAACTACCCATCATTCCCCGTCCCCACCTCTCGCTGGTACGCTATAATGTTACAGTTATAATGTTACGTCTAGGAGGCCGGCTCGAGCTGCGCAAGACCACAAGCGGCACTTGGACCGGTCGCTCATCAGGTTCGCAAAAGCCTGTTGCCTGACGGGCACGCCCCTTTCAGTCGCGCCGGCGGCCTCCCAGATGGGATGCGATGGGGCGGCCGCGCCTCTTGATTGGCGCAGCCGAACATGTTGGAGAGCAGGGATTGATACGCGCACGGTCGCCCGAGATGTCCGACGGCTCGCCATTGCCGCCGCTGCCACCGCTCGGCGACACCCGTCCGACGCGCTCTGAAGATGTGCTCGCGGAAGTCGCTGGCGCGACGACGCCCCTGCTTCTGGATCCCGACCGCCAGCCGGCGTCTGGCGTTGCTGCATCGGCCGACCGCGCGGAAATTCCGCTGACGCTGCCACCTGGCGATCCCGCGCGCGCACCCGCCATCGTGGTGCGCCATCCCATCCGCCACACGGCTTCCGTCATCGCGGCGTGTGGCGCACACGTTGCCGTGCTGCTGGCACTCGTCTCGACGCCCCCCGTCGAGTTCGGCTATGGTGGCACGGAATTAGACGCGATCAGCGTGTCGATCGTCCCCGCAAGCGCCATCGCCACGCGCCAGCCCGCGGACGAAGCCGCACAGGCAGCCCCATCAAACATTGCTCCCAACCCCGGCGAGGACAGCACACCGAGCGCACCAGCCCCGGAAAAGGCCGCGTATCAGGAGACCCCGAATGAGCAGCCACGCCCCGACGAGGCTGAACTCGGTCCGAAGCTTGCGGCACCCTTGGAAGGGGCGCCCGTAGCAGCGCCGGAAGAGGCTCCCCGGATCACGAGCCCACCAAAGCCGCCGGAGGAAACCAAGCTCGCCGTCGTCGAGCCGCCCCCTGCTCCTGCGCCTCCCGAGAAAACGATTGAGGACAAGCCAGAGGAGGTAGTTCCGACGCCCCCGTCGCCCGCCGCCGTCGCTGCTGGCGGTGACGCTTCTCATGGGACGGCGCCGGATCAGGCGGTACGGGCGGCTGGCGCAGCCGCAAGCCCCGGGGACATCCACGCCTATGGCGTCGCCGTCCAATCCGCCTTGCTCGCTGTCGATCAGCGTGATGCCAAAGCGCGCGCCTCCGCCCTCCAGGCCAAAGGCACCGTCGTTGTCAGGCTCACGCTCGACGACCGTGGCGCGCTCGTCAAAGCAGAGATCGTGAAGTCGAGCGGCCGTCCGCAGCTCGACGACGCTGCCCTCCTTCTCATTCGGCTGGCCGCTTTCCCACCACCGCCACCAGGCCTTACCGCTGACCAGCGCGCCTACATCGCCCCCATCCGCTTTCAATGACCCGCGCGCTGGCGCGGCAACCTATGCTGCGCTGCGAAAGCAGCGCCCTCGCTTTTGCCACGGTCGGCCATTACACTTCACGGGCTCGTGAAGGCGGCACCCTGAACTTCCAACGAGCACCAGCCGACGTCACGCCGAACGCCGGGCGCGTGACACCTGGGTTGAACGACGATCCAATAGGCTGGGACGCAGCATCACTGCCGCATCGTCTCCCAGTTCCGCATTAGAGGCGCCCGGCAGGGCACACAAGGGACGAACGGGCATCCCCAAATGACGGCGTCCAGCGGCGACACTCCCGACGCATCCAGTTCCGCGCCGGCCGCGCCGAACCTCGACCTGAACTGGCGCGTCATCCGCGCCTTCGGTCGCTTTGCGACCGGCTTCTGGCAGGGCGAGGGCGCGCGCCGCGCCTGGGGCCTGACCGCCGCGCTCGGTATCTGCCTCCTGCTCAGCACCACGGCCACGGTCGCGCTCAATCATTGGACGCGGTGGTTCTTCGACGCGCTCGATGCCCGCGACGCGCTCGCGCTCTGGGAGTCGGTGCTCGTCTTTTTCGCCATCATCGCGTCGATGGCTGCCATTGGCGTCGGCATCGTACTGACGCGGGAGCGCCTGCAGGTGCATTGGCGCGCCTGGATCGTCGGCGAGGTCGTCTCGCGCTGGCTCGGCCGTCGGCGTTTCTATCATCTCGCCCAATCCGGCACGCAGCCAGCCAACCCCGAGTACCGCATTGCCGACGACTCGCGCTGGGCGAGCGAACCCCTCGTTGATCTCGGCATCGGCCTCGTCACGGCCATCATCTCGGCGGCCGCGTTCATCTCCATTCTCTGGTCCGTCGGCGGCGCGTACACTCTGACCATCGGCAACAATCAGTTCTACATACCAGCCTACATGGTTCTGCTGGCGGTCGCCTATGGTGTCATCGGCTCGCTGCTCACCATGTGGGTCGGCCGCCGTCTCGTCGGCTCGGTCGGGCGCAAGAACGAGGCGGAAGGCGACTTTCGCTTCGCGCTCATGCGCCTCCGCGACAATGCCGAGAGCATCGCCATGATGGGCGGTGAGCAGAGCGAGCGGCGAATACTCGCGCGCATCTACGAGACGGTCGTCCAGCGCTGGCTACGCATCGTCCAGCAGCACGGCAGGCTCACCTGGATCACGAACTCCATCGGACCTATGACGCCGGTCGTGCCCCTGCTCTTCGCGGCGCCCAAGTATCTCCAGGGCGAACTGACGCTCGGCGAGGTGACGCAGCTTGCGGCCGCTTTCTCGCAGGTGCAGATGGCCATCTCCTGGGTGGTCGACAACTTCAACCGCATTGCCGAGTGGTACGCCTCCGCGCGCCGCGTCATGGACATGGTCGATGCCTGCGAGGATATAGACCGCCGGCACGCCGAGGGACCGCGCGGCATCGCGATCTCGCCCTCACCGAGCGAGGGCCTCGCACTCGATGGGCTCGCCGTGCATGATCCCGGTGGCCGGCCGCTCGTGGCCCGCGCCGATCTGATGGTGCCGCCGGCAACATCGCTTTCGATCTCGGGCGACACGAGCTCCGGCAAGACGGCCATCGTGCGCGCCATCGCCGGCCTCTGGCGCGGAGGTCACGGCACTGTCCGTCTCGGCGAGAAGGCGCGGATCATGATCGCGCCGCAGCAGGGCTATCTGCCGCTCGCCACGCTGCGCGAGGCGCTGATCTATCCGGCCGACGGCGCGCCACCCTCAAGTGCCGAGATTACTGCGGCGCTGGACGGCGCCGGCCTCGCCCATCTTACTGAAATGCTGGACGACACCGGCCGATGGGATCAGCACCTTTCGGCGGGTGAGCGCCAGCGCGTCGCCTTCGCGCGCCTGCTGCTGCACCGTCCCGACGTCATCATTCTCGACGATGCCATGACCGCACTCGACGAGAGCGCGCGCGCGGACCTTCTGGCAGCGCTGCGCGAGACGATGCCGGAAGCCGCGATCCTCAATGTCGGGCAGTCACCCCGCCTGCTTCCTGGTGCCGGCCGTGCGCTCGCCCTCGAAAGGCGAGCAGGCGGCACGGTCCTCGGCGACCCACCGCAGACCTATGATCCCAAGCGCCCGATGACGGCGGACATGTAGTCGCAGCCGAACGTGTCCGACTACTTCCAGAACTAAATAGATATTCATCTGCGGCGCCAGATCGCTCCCGAGTCGGGCGCCCGGAATGAATATTCGACAACAAAGCTCAGGGTTTTTACTTGTCTAGTGCATGTCTTACATGAATTTCTATTGATTGCGGCATTCTATATAAGTATTAACGGCGATTTGTGCTTGCAGGTCACGCGTAAGCGCATGTAGAGCGGTTGATGTCACGCATGGGGATGCGCGCACAAACTTGGAACTGTCTCTGTAGGACTCCATGACTCGTCTGCTTGCTGCTCTTGGTACGGCTGGTCTTGTCGCCATCGCTTCGGCGCTGCCGGCTGCGTCTGCTCCCGTCCTCTCTTCGGTCGCCGGCGTCTCTCAGTCCGACGTGACGCAGGTCCAGGACAAGAAGCCCGCGAAGAAGACCGCAAAGAAGAAGGCTCCGGCCAAGAAGGCTGAGCCGAAGAAGGGCTGATTGCCGGGCGACGGCGCGTCGGCGCAAAGCTGAGACGCGCGGCTCAATTCAAAGCCGCATCGGGATCACCTCCCGGTGCGGCTTTTATGTTGCCCTGCCTTGCTCCCGCGCCGCTGGAACGGAGCGCCTCGACCCGCTACACCCCCATAGCAGGGCCGCCCTTGCGGCGTGCCGCATTCAACAACGACGAAACCACGGGAGGAACCATGAGTACGCCGTCCATCGAAGTCCTGCACGAGCTGGTCAAGCCGGCACGCGAGGCGCTCTCAAAAGAGACGTGGGACTATCTCATGGGCGGGGCCGACACCGAGACGACGCTCGAGCGAAATCGCCTGGCTCTGGAGGAGATCGCCTTCCGCCCGCGCGTTCTGCGCGATGTCTCGAATGTCGATCTCTCGACCACATTCCTCGGACATAAGCTACGCCTACCAGTGATTCTCGCGCCGATCGGCTCGCTTCAGGATCTTCATGCAGCTGGTGGCATCGCGCCGACTAGGGCCGCCGCGGCCTTCGGCGTGCTTCACATGCTGAGCTCGGTCTGCAAGCCGGGCCTCGAAGAAGTCGCTGCCGCCGCGCCGGGCTATCCAAAGCTCTTCCAGCTCTATATCCGCGGTGATGCCGCCTGGGTCGACGAGCGTGTCGCCGCCGCGGTCGCAAACGGCTATGCCGGTCTCTGCCTGACGGTCGACCTCGACTATTACGGTCGCCGCGAGCGCGATATCGCCAAGCGTTACAAGCCGACGGCGCGGCGTGCATCGGGCAGCTCAGGCGTGGGCGATCCCTTCCAGCAGGCTTTCACCTGGGTCGACATCGCACGCATCCGCAAGAAGTGCCCGATCCCGATGATCATCAAGGGCATTGCTACGGCCGAGGACGCCCGCATCGCCGTCGATCACGGCGTAGACGTCGTCTATGTGTCGAACCACGGCGGTCGTCAGCTCGATCATGGTCGCGGCAGCATTGCCGATCTTCCCGAGGTCGTCGATGCCGTGAAAGGCAAGTGCCATATCGTCGTGGACGGCGGCTTCTATCGCGGCACGGACATCGTGAAGGCCATCGCTCTCGGCGCTGACGCCGTTGGGATCGGCCGGCTGCAGGGCCTGGCGCTCGCGGCAGGTGGCGAGGCTGGTGTGATGAGCGCACTCGAACTTCTCGAGGATGAAACGCGCCGTGTGCTCGGACTTCTCGGCCTCACGAGCTTCAAGCAGCTCGACCGCAGCTTCCTCGCCGCTGCCACGCCTCTTTCGCGCCGCGGCTTCGACAGCCCCTTCCCGCTGATCAAGGAAGGCTATTGAGGGCACTCTACTGCGTGCGCGGTGGATATGTTCTCATATTGTTCTTGCGCACAGCCGTCGCCTCGAATAGCCTGCTGCCATTGATACCGCGGCAGGTGCCGCGGCATTCGGGGGCGTCATGTACGGGCAAATCTCTACGCTCGCGTTCGTCGGAATCGAGGCGCGTCCCGTCGAGGTGCAGGTCCGGATCAGCGGCGGCCGGCACGTCTTCGCGATCGTCGGCCTGCCGGACAAGGCCGTAGCCGAGAGCCGTGAGCGCGTGCGCAACGCGCTCCACGCCGTCGGGCTCGCGCTCCCCTTCCGGCACATCACGGTCAATCTCGCGCCTGCCGACCTGCCCAAGGAAGGCAGCCACTTTGATCTCGCCATCGCGCTTGCGTTGATGGTGGCGACCGGCGCCATCGCACCCGATGCCGTCGAAGGGTATGCGGCCGTGGGCGAGCTTGCGCTCGACGGATCCATCCGCGCCGTGCCGGGTGCCCTTCCTGCAGCGATCGGTGCCAATGCGCTCGGCAAAGGCCTCATCTGCCCCGCTGCCTGCGGTGCCGAGGCAGCCTGGGCAGCGGAGGACATGGCCATCCTCGCGGCGCCACACCTCCTCTCGCTGGTCAATCACTTCAAGGGCACGCAGGTCATGGCCCGCCCCGAGCCGGGTGGCCCCGCCGGCCCCGACACCATGCTCGACCTCGCCGACGTCAAAGGTCAGGAGAGCGCGCGACGCGCACTCGAAGTGGCTGCCGCCGGCGGACACAACCTCTTGATGGTCGGTCCGCCGGGGTCGGGAAAGTCGATGCTGGCGGCCCGCCTGCCCTCGATCCTGCCGCCCCTCGAACCAGCAGAGATGCTCGAAGTCTCGATGATCAAGAGCCTCGCCGGCGAACTCGGCGAAGGGCGCATCGCGCGCTCGCGGCCTTTCCGCGCACCGCACCACTCCGCGAGTATGGCCGCCCTTGTGGGCGGGGGTATGCGTGCGCGTCCGGGAGAGGTCTCGCTCGCGCACCTCGGCGTGCTCTTTCTCGACGAGCTTCCCGAATTCCAGCCCAATGTGCTCGACGCTCTGCGCCAGCCGCTCGAAACCGGCGAAACCGTCATCGCACGCGCCAACCACCGCATCACCTACCCGTCGCGTTTCCAGCTCGTCGCCGCCATGAACCCGTGCAAGTGCGGTGGCGGCGGTCCTGGCACGACCTGCAAACGCGGCCCGCGTTGCGCGGACGACTACCAGGCCCGCGTGTCCGGTCCTTTTCTCGACCGCATCGACATGCAGATCGAATTGGGACCGGTCTCCGCCGCCGATCTCGTCCTGCCGGCACCGAGCGAGGGTAGCGCCGAGGTCCGAATGCGGGTCGCCGCGGCACGCACGCGCCAACGCGATCGCTTCATGCGCCTCGGCGCGCAGCGCGTGCGCACGAACGCCGATTGCTCCGGCCGCCTGCTAGATGAGATCGCCACGCCAGACGAACGCGGTCTCGCATTGCTCCGCTCCGCGGCCGAGGCCATGGGCCTTTCCGCCCGCGGCTTTCACCGCACGCTCAAGGTCGCGCGCACAATCGCCGACCTAGACGGCGCGGAAAGCGTTGCGCGCCCCCACATCGCCGAGGCCCTCAGCTACCGCGGTGAGGCTATGCGCGCGGAGCGCGCCGCGTGACAAACCGCGCGGAGCGCGCGGCTTGAGATTTCGTGGCCGACACGGCAAGTACCGTAGGCGACGTAGACGTGGAGAACGCTATGAGACTGCTGGGCCAAGGCCTCTACTGGCAGGAAATGCCGGTCGGCGCGAAGTACAAAACCTTCGGCCGCACGATCACCGAGACCGATATCGTCAATTTCATCTCCTGCACCGGTTTCCTCGAAGTGCTCTTCACGGACATGGAGTTCGTGAAGCACCACTCGGCTATCCAGGGCCGCGTCGCGCCGGGCGCCTTGGTCTATGCGATTGCCGAAGGCATGACGATGCTCGGCACCATTCAAGGCACCGGCCTCGCCTTCCTCCACATGGAACTCGACGTCAAAGGCCCAACCTTCGCCGGCGACACCATCCACTGCGAGATCGAAGTCATCGAACAGCGCGCGGCATCAAAAGGCGGTCGCGGCCTCGTCCGCACGCGGAACACCGTCGTCAATCAGCGCGGCGAGACCGTGCTCGTCTACACACCGCTGCGTATGATGGCTGGGCGGCCAGAGGCTTAGGGGATCGCGCTTTCAGCGCGAGTGGGGCCTCGGCCCCACGCCCCGATCGGGGGGCACCCCCCGAACCCCCGTCTTTTATCGACTGGGAGTTCGCCGAAAGGGACTTCGTCACAGAGGCTGGTGGGTCCGGGAGGGTGTCCCTCGTCGCGCCGAAGGCGCGCCCCGAGAAACCAGGAGGGCTGGCCCTCGTCGCGCCGCAGGCGGGAACTACAGAGACCGTCCAATATTGAGGAAGCGATCCTGCCGCTGCTTTCGGAGTTCGTCCGGCGACATCTTGTCGAATGCGGCGAGCGACTTGGCGATAGCATCGCCGGCGCGGCGCACGGCGCCTTCCTTGTCGCGATGCGCACCCCCAACCGGCTCGGTCACGATCTCGTCGATGACTTTGAGCTCGTAGAGATCCTGCGCGGTAATCTTCATGCTGGTCGCCGCATCGACCGCGCGTGTCGAATCCCGCCAGAGGATGGAGGCCGCGGCCTCCGGCGATGCCACCGTGTAGACGGCGTGCTCGAGCATGAGAATGCGGTTGGCGCTCGCAATCGCGATGGCACCACCCGAGCCGCCTTCGCCGATCACGACGGCGATCATGGGCACGCCAAGCGAGAGGCAGCGGTCCGTCGAACGCGCAATCGCCTCGGCCTGCCCACGCTCCTCGGCGCCGACGCCCGGATAGGCGCCCGCCGTGTCGACGAGTGAGACGACGGGAAGCGCGAAGCGCTCCGCCATATCCATGAGGCGCACGGCCTTGCGGTAACCCTCGGGGCGCGCCATGCCGAAGTTGTGCTTGATGCGCGTCTCCGTGTCGTGGCCCTTCTCGTGGCCGATCACCATCACGGAGCGCCCGCGGAATTTGCCGATGCCCCCCATGATTGCGGCATCTTCGGAAAAGTAGCGATCGCCCGCGAGCGGGGTGAAGCTCTCGATGAGCTGCTCGATATAGTCGAGACAGTGCGGGCGGTCGGGATGGCGCGCGACAGTGGTCTTCTGCCAGGGATTGAGCCCGCTGTAGGTCTCGGCGAGAAGCTGAGTGGCGCGCCCCTCGAGCTTGCTGATCTCATCGCTGATCGCCGTGCTCTCGTCGTCCGTGGTCAGCGCGCGCAGCTCCGCGACCCGGGTCTCCAGCTCGGCAATAGGCTTCTCGAAGTCCAGATATGTGGCCATGCCTCGGCGAGCATCCTTCAATGGGCCGCACGGCCCCCGCTGGAGCCATGCACCTATGATTTGGGCGGGACATTCCCTGCGGCCCAACCCGGTGTCAAGTTAAGGAATGTGCCGGAAACGGCTTATGCTGAACGCGGCGCCGCGCGACAGAGCCGTGCGAACACGCTAAGAGGGTGCCAACGCACCTGAAAATGAGGCTCTGCCTGCCATGCGGCTCCTGCTGCTCGCGGCGGTCGGTGGCGCGCTCGGCGCCGGCGCCCGCCATCTCGTTAATGTCTCGATGCTGGCGTGGCTCGGCTCTACTTTTCCGTGGGCGACGTTCACGGTGAACGTGGTTGGGTCGCTGCTTATGGGCATTGTGGTCGAAACACTCATGCCTTTCAGCGGCGCTTCATCAGTCGCCTGGCGGACGTTCCTGGCGACGGGCATTCTCGGCGGGTTCACGACCTTCTCGGCTTTTTCACTCGATGTCTGGGTTCTCTACGAGCGCGGTCAACTCCCGGCACTCTTCTTGTACGTAGCACTGTCGTTCATTCTATCCGTTGCCGCGCTCCTTCTCGGCATGGCGCTCGTGCGAGGTCTCAGATGAGCAGCGCCGTCGAAACGATCAAGGTTGCGCGCGATGAGGCGGGCATGCGCCTCGACCGCTGGTTCCGCGTGCACTTCCCCGCTGTTGGCCACGTCTATCTGCAGAAGCTCCTGCGCAGCGGTCAGGTGCGCGTCGACAGCCGCCGCGTCGAGGCGAACGCGCGCCTCGAAGCCGGTGCCGAGGTGCGTGTCCCGCGCATCGTTCGCGAGCCGCCGAAATCGACAGCGAGCGAGGCCAAGGCCGCGCCCACCGCAAACAGGGCCGACCGCGAGCTCATCGAGAACGCCATCATCTTCGAGGATGACGACATCCTCGTGATCAACAAGCCGTTCGGCATTGCCGTGCAAGGCGGCACGGGCACGCGTCGGCACATCGACGGGATTCTCGCCGGTATGATCGATCGCTTCGGCGATCGTCCGCGCCTCGTGCATCGCCTCGATCGCGACACGACCGGCGTGCTGCTCATCGCCAAAAAGCGCGACATTGCCGCCAAGCTCGGTCGCACCTTCCAGACACGCGCGGCGGCCAAGACCTACTGGGCACTCGTCAAGGGCCTGCCGACGCCACGCCAGGGCAAGATCGAGGCGGCCCTCGTGAAAGCCTCGGGGCCGGATGGCGACCGCGTGCGCAAGGCCGAGGCCGGCGAACAGGACGCGGCCATGCACGCGACGACGCACTACTCGGTCATCGATCGTGTCGCCAATCGCGCGGCGTGGGTTTCCCTCAAGCCGGTGACGGGACGCCAGCATCAGCTGCGCGCGCATATGGCCATGATCGGCCATCCCATCATCGGCGACAACAAATACGAAGGCGGCATCACGCAGATCATGGAGGCTCTCGAACCGAAGCTCCATCTCCACGCGCGCCGCCTCGTCCTGCCCCATCCACGCGCCGGCAAGCCGCCGATCGACGTGACGGCGCCGCTGCCTGAGCACATGCTGCGGTCGTTCGCGCTCATCGGTCTCGATCCAAACCAATTCCAGCAGGGCGAGGAAAAGAGCGCAGCCAAGCCGCAACGACCGCGGTAGTGGGATCGCGCTACGCGGCGAGCGACGCGCGTGTCTCTGTGATCATGAGCGCCGCTCGTGCCGCCTCACGCCCTTTCTCGACGAAATGCGCGCGGAAAATGTGGTTGTGATGCTCGTCATCACGATATTGCTGCGGCGTCAGCGAGACAGAGAGCACGGGCACGCCCGTATCGAGGCCGGCCCGCATCAGGCCATCAACGACTGCCTGCGCGACGAACTCGTGGCGATAGATGCCGCCATCGACGACGAAAGCTGCTGCAGCCACAGCGGCATAGCGGCCGCTTGCCGCAAGGTCGCGCGCGAGCAGCGGCATCTCGAAGGCGCCTGGCACATCGAAGACATCGATACGATCGGCGGGAATGATCTCGCAGAACCCTTCGAGCGCGCGATCGATGATATCGGCGTGCCAGCGGGCTTTGATGAAGGCATAGCGGGTGTGTGTCACGGTGATACCCCTTGGTTTGGACACGTCACCCAAGGCGATCACGGGCATACCCACGCGCCGAAGCACGCCGGGTCTGCGCCTTCTCTTTCATCCGGACTATGACCGTCGGCCCAGGCCTCTCACCTGATCTGCTGACCCTTCCGCTTTGGAAGGCGCTCGCGGGCTCGCAGCTCGCGCTGCATACCGCCGGTGGGGATTTCCGCCCCGCCCTGAGAACAGAGCGAAGATAGGCGCGCACATGATCACGCGCAACGCGTGGCGCGAGGCAATTGATGATGGCTGGAATGCGAGAGAGGCCTATTCCGCCGCTTCGCGACCGCCGAGCATTCCCGGCAGCTCGTTGAAAAGACGGCCGACGACCGTGCGCAGATGGCGCTCGACAACCGCGAAACCCGGCTTCTTCTCGAACGTGCGCTCATTGAGATAAAGCGCGCGATTGATCTCGATCTGCAGCGCGTGCAGGCCGCGCTGCGGGCGGCCGTAGTACTCGGTGATGTAGCCGCCGGCATACGGGCGATTGAGATGCACCGTATAACCGAGCGCCGTCAGCTCCTCGCGCAAGAAGCGCGTAAGGCGACCGTCACACGATGCGCCGAAGCGGTCGCCCAGCACGAAGTCCGGCCGCTGCGGCCCGACATAGCCCGTCGACGACGAGGGCATGGAGTGGCAGTCGATGAGCATAGCAGCGCCGAAGCGGCGCGCCGTCGAATCGATGAGCGAGGCGAGGGCGCCATGGAATGGCTTGTAGAGCCGCTCGATGCGCTCGAGCGCCACGGCGAGCGGCAGTCGCTGCTTGTAGATCTCCTCCGCATCGGAGACGACGCGGGCAATGGTGCCGAGCCCGCCGGCAACACGGATAGAGCGGCTGTTAGCGAAAGGCGGCAGCGCTTCCTCGAACAACTCGGGATCGAGCTCATAGGGCTCGCGGTTCACATCAACGTAAGCGCGCGGGAAGCGGGCCGCGAGGAGCGGCGCGCCGAGTGTCGCCACGCCGGCGAAGAGGTCATCGACGTAGCAGTCCTCGGACTTGCGCAGCGAATTTGCGCTCAGGCGGGAGGCCGCGAGGAAAGCATCGGTATAAACGCGCCCCGAATGCGGCGAGCAGAACACGAACGGCACGGTCTGAAGACGTGGCACCGCCAGCAGATAGGGCGGCGACAGGTGCTGCTCGATAGCGGTGCGCTCGGATTCCAGCATGGGCTTTTGGGTCGCTCGAGTCACGTCGTCGTCTGCCGCGTTGTCATATACCGCGTGATCTCTACCATCGATCGCACCGCGTCAGCGGAATTCGCGTGCGCCGGTCTTCCATCTTGCCTGCATCAAGATTGCCAAGGCTAACCGTCACTGTCCATTGCTAGCACGAGGCTTTGCAGAGATTATGATGGACTTGGGCCGAAGTGACGCAGATATCTTTGGTTTCAAAGAATTCTAAGCACTCCGTACGCGATCGGTACAGCTATCGTTAGATCGCTATCACACGTTTGCCCTAAGTGTTCCACACGTTCTCGCGAGTGATCTCACCATGAGTACATCGACGATGAATTGCTGTGCATTCACTTGCAGTTTACCAAATTGGCGTCAGATTCGGTCGTCACCAGCTTGCTCGGTGCATACTACCCCGGATCTTGGGACCGGGATGGATTGGGGGCTCGAGGCATGACGGCGAAGGTATCGGCACTTTCCGCGCAGCGCATTCTGCTCGCGGAGGACGATGATTCTATGCGGGGGTTCCTGACGCGCGCGCTGACGAAGGCCGGCTACGAGGTCGTCGCGTTCGCCAATGGCGCCGAGGCCTATGATCGCCTCAAGGAAGAGCCCTTCTCGCTGCTGCTGACGGATATCGTGATGCCGCGCATGGACGGCATCGAGCTGGCGCGACGGGCGAGCGATCTCGATCCCGAGCTGAAGATCATGTTCATCACCGGCTTTGCCGCCGTGACGCTGAACAGCGACAAGCCGGCACCGAAGGACGCGCGCGTTCTCTCCAAGCCCTTCCACTTGAAAGACCTCGTTGCCGAGGTTGAAAAGGTGCTCACCGGCGGCTGATATGCCGCGAAAGGGCCACACGGCCGCGGCCTCGCGAGGTCCTCAACTTTTGTTGCACCGATTTGGCTGCACGGTTTTCTGGCCGCCCACTTCTGCTCGCGCTGCGACAAACCTTTGACAAGTACCGCCCTCGCGCGCCACACTGTTTTTCGTAGGTGGGGTCCAACGTCATGGGGATGACGTTGACGGGTGCCACAAAGGCGCCGCTTTGGATTCCGAATTAAAGGACGTGCCTCGACCTCGGGGGAACGGCGTGCGCTGCCGCGAGGAAGAGTTTGTGGCACTAGCGTATCGGAAGCGAGTAACGTGCGTTCCATATTCAAGAAATCCGACTACGCGGATGCGCCAACGATTGCACAAAGGCGCAGCCCCGCGGGTAATGCAGCTCCTGTCCACATCATGGCGATGGCGGAGCGCACATCCGGCCATGACGAAAGCCTTGGATCGCTCATCGGCGACATGCGCCTCGCGCTCGCGATGACGCCGGGCGAGCTTGCGCTGCGTCTCGGCACGACCGTCGATGTCGTCATGACACTCGAGCAGGGCCGCCTGCGCGCGCTGCCGCACTGGGAAGAAATCCAGCGCGTCGTCGGCGGACTTTGCGCGCTCCATCGCGTCGATCCTCGCCCGATCCTGCAGCGGATTTACGAGCAGACGAACGCCACGCATCTCGGCGCGCCACCTGAGCGCGGCATGGGCACCTTGCAACGGTCACCCGCCCGGACCGGCGGCCGGCCGAGCACCAAGGCCGGCCCCCCTAAGGCTGCCACCCCTCCTCCCGAGCCGAAGGCGCGTCCGCGCGTGGCCAAGCGAGCCCCGGAACGAGTACCGGAGCCTCCGCCGCCGCCGAAGAAGCGTTCGAAGCCTCGTCGCACGAGCAGGCGGGGACGTGGACGCGCCCTCATGGGAGTTGCGGGACCGATGGTCATCATCGCCGCCGCCGTGTGGACCGTGCAGGCCCAGCCGCGCGCGCTTCGCGAGGCCATCTCCGTCCTGCCGGCCTCGGTCGCGCAGCCCATGCTGAGCGGCCTTGATAGCCTGGCCGTCCGCCTTGCCCCGCGTCGTGACGGCATGCGGTGGATCGAGGTCGCGGATCCGAGCAGCCGCAAGGCCGACAAGCTCATAGTCACTGCCAAATAGCACCCTCCGACTGCAACTTAAGGCCTGTACGGCCACCTCGACGGGGCGGACGCCCCGTGCCGACGCGGTTCCCGGTTGCATCCTCGCGCGATACGGTCGAGAAAGCGCGTTCCCCGCTCCCAGCGAATGATCGTAAGAAGGGCGCATGTCTATCCCGCAGCAGAAGCTCGACCGGCTGGTCGAGCGCTGGCACGTCGTGCAAGCCCAGCTCAACGCCGGGCCAAGCGCTGCTGACTTCGCGCGTCTTTCCAAGGAATTCGCTGAGATCGATCCGGTCGTGCAGGCCATCGAGGCCCTCCGGCGCGCCGAGGCCGAACGCGACGAGCTTCAGGCCATGATCGAGGCGAGCGCTGCCGACCGGGAAATGGCCGCGCTCGCCGAGGACGAGATGCGTGCCGTCGCGGCCCGCCTCGAGACGCTAGAGCACGACCTCAGGATCCAGCTCCTGCCCAAGGACGCCGCTGACGAGCGCGATGCCATCCTCGAGGTTCGCGCAGGCACGGGCGGCGACGAGGCTGCCCTTTTCGCCGCCGACCTCTTCCGCATGTACAGCCGCTATGCCGAGAATCATCGCTGGAAGATCGAGATCATCTCCATGTCGGAGAACGACCTCGGTGGTTACAAGGAGGTGGTGGCCTCCATCTCCGGCAAGGGCGTGTTCGCGCGCCTCAAATTCGAGTCGGGCGTGCATCGCGTCCAGCGCGTGCCGGCAACCGAAGCAAGCGGCCGCATTCATACCTCGGCGGCAACGGTGGCCGTCCTGCCGGAGGCCGAGGAAGTCGACCTCGAGATCAAGCCCGAGGAACTTCGGATCGACACCATGCGGGCAGGCGGCGCCGGAGGCCAGCACGTCAACAAGACCGAGTCGGCCGTGCGCATCCTCCACATCCCGACGGGTATCATCGTCGTCTCGGCGGAGAAGTCGCAGCATCAGAACCGCCGTCTCGCCATGCAGGTTCTCCGCTCGCGCCTCTACGAGATGCAGCGCCAGCAGGCGGACGACGCACGTTCGGCCGAACGCAAAGGGCAGGTCGGCTCAGGCGATCGTTCCCAGCGCATTCGCACCTACAATTTCCCGCAGGGGCGCGTCACTGACCACCGCATCAACATGACGCTGCACAAGCTCGACGAGCTGATCGAGGGCGGCCCCGCCCTCGACGAGGTGATCGACGCGCTCACTGCCGATCATCAGGCGAACCAGCTCGCAGCTCTCGCCGGCAGCACCTGAGGCAGACGTTTTGAGCGACGAGCGCCACATCGATGACGGCGCATACCGAACAGTGCGCGAAGCGCTGCGGGCGGCGACGGCTCATCTCGAGGCTGCCGGCGTCCCCGACGCGGCTGTGGATGCGCGCTATCTCGTGGCACATGCGCTGGGCGTCGAGCGCGCGGCGCTGCTGCGGGCGCCGGAGCACATGCTCGACGATGATGTACGACGCGGGCTCGTTGGCCTGCTTGCCCGTCGCGCCGCCCGCGAACCCGTCTCACGGATCATCGGTGAGCGTGCCTTCCATGGTCTCACACTCGCACTCAACGCCGATACGCTCGATCCGCGCCCGGATACCGAGACGCTCGTGAATGTCGCACTTGCTCTCGCCGCGGACATTCACGTGCATAGCGGACCATTGAAGATCCTCGACCTCGGCACCGGCACGGGCGCTATTGTGCTCGCGCTTCTCGCCGCACTGCCTGACGCTGAGGCGACCGCAACGGATATCAGCACCTCGGCGCTCGACATGGCGCGCCGGAATGCCGAGCGGCACGGTCTCGCGGGCCGCATCCGTTTTGTTCAATCGCGCTGGCTTGACGACGTCGATGGCCGCTACCAGCTAATAGTCAGCAACCCCCCCTATATCCCCAGCGCCGAGATCGCCGGACTGGCCGCCGAGGTGGCCCAGTGGGATCCGCGCCGGGCGTTGGATGGCGGCCCTGATGGCCTCGACGCCTACCGAGCCATCCTTGCCGAGGCACGGAGAGCCCTGGAACCCGATGGATTGGCCGTATTCGAGGTGGGGCACGATCAGGCGGCCCGGGTCGCCGCACTCGCCATAAACCACGGCCTCGTTCCGGCCCCTTTGGATTGGCCCCTCCTGCGCGACCTCGGTGGCAACACCCGCTGTGTTGCGGCTGCCACATCTGGTCGCAACTGGAAAATAAATCTTGGAATCGCCGCGCAAGGAGGCTAGCTTACGTTCCAGGCAAAGCGCGTGGCGCGTCCAGGCCAAGTCGGTTTTGAACCGCAGGCAGAAGGGCGGGCCCAGCTGGTGAGAGGCAGAGCACGGGGCGTTAGCACCAAAGGCTGCCAGTCCACCTTAACTCCGTGATCGAGACGTGTGTCGCACCTTGGGGCCTTGGGTCGGGGGCGGTGCGTAGAGGATCACAGGGAACATCTCTGATGTAGGTCAGTGTTGTGCGGGCCTCGTTGCTTGGTGTCGTGGCGATATGACGGAACGTCATACGTCCGGTGCCGTGATGAGCCTGCTCGAATTGGAGCCACAGATGGATGGCTCCGGCGTGCATGAACACGCACGAACCCTTCGAGGAAAGAACGGGAGCCTATGAGGCAGGGTCAGCAGCATCGCCGTGGGCGTAGCCGCGGCAGCAGCGGTGGCAATGGCAATCACAACCACGGTCATCACCACCGCAGCAAAGGGCAAAACCCGCTCGCGCGCAGCTTCGAGTCGAACGGCCCGGACGTGAAGGTCAGGGGCACGGCAGCCGACGTCGCAGCCAAGTACATTACACTGGCCAGGGACGCGCATTCCTCGGGCGATCCCGTCCTCGCCGAGAGCTATCTCCAGCACGCCGAACACTACAACCGCATGATCATCGCCTACCGCGAGCAGCAGGCTCAGCAGGGCGGCGATGCGGCCAACGGCAACGGCCAGCGTCGCCCCATGCACGGCTCGGACCTCGGCGATCAAGGTGAAGACGGCGACGGCGATGTCGGCGATGCCGGGATGAGCGATCAGCCCGCGATTCCGCCATTTGTGCGCCATCCAGGCCAGGAGCCGCAGCCCCAGCTACAGCAGCGCCATGAGAATGGGCGCCACGATGAGCGGCGCGACGATCGCCGCCCGCACGGCCGTCAGCAGGAACATCGATCCGAAGGCCGCCATGAAGGTCGCCCGGAAGGCCGTGAAGGCCGTGAAGGCCGTCATGACCGCGGGGACAATCCACGCTTCCGCGACCGGCGCTTCGAGCGCCCCGATTATCGCAGCGAGCGGATCGAGCGACCCGACCGCGGAGATGCCGGCGACGAGCCGCGCGTACCCCGTGAGCCTGCCGCCGCACCCGTCGAGCAGCCCCAGCCTGTCATCGAAGCCGTTGAGGCGGCCCCGGCGCCGCGTGAGCACGCGCCGCCCCGTCGTCGCGAGCGGCCCGACATGATGAAGGACCAGCCCGAGTTCCTGCGTCGCCCCGTTCGCCGCCCGCGCCGCGAAGAGGCGTCGGAAGATAGCGAACCGGATACCGGCGGCACCCAGGAGAAGTCGGGCGCCTGAGCACGGCAGAGATCTGAAATTCCAAGGCCGGCATCCTCGGGTGCCGGCTTTGTTTTTTCCTATTGCCCTCGTCTTGCCGGCCGAATCGTGCCTCTGCTCTCTTGAGAGTTGCATGAGCGGACAATGAGGGTTGCCATGGCCGAGCAGACGAGCCTGCGATCAAGCCGCGGTAGCGGCGCCAGTCCGAAGCCGCAGGCCGCGGGGCCCAGCACCTCCGCGAGCAAGTCCAGCTTCGGCAAGAAGACCATCGCCCTCGTCTATGATTTCGACGGCACGCTCTCGCCGCGGCCAATGCAGGAATACACGTTCCTGCCCAAGATCGGCGAAGACCCGAAGACGTTCTGGCGCGAGTGCAACCGGATCGCGCGGGAGCAGGAAGCCGATCCGCTGATCACCTACATGCACCTCATGTACCAGAAGGCCAAGGCGCGGAATGTCCGCATCGACCGCGCCGACCTCGTCGCGCTCGGCCGTGATGTCGAGCTCTTTCCCGGCGTCGAGGCATGGTTCGGCGAGATCGCGGAATACATCCGCATTCGCGCGGAAAGCCAGGGCGTGGCGCTGCGCCACTACCTCATTTCCTCAGGGCTCGTCGAGATCATCGAAGGGACGCGCATTCGCCCCCACTTCCACAATGTATTCGCATCCGAATACTGGTTCGAGGCCTACGACCTCCCGTATCCAAAGCGCGTGATCACCGACACGGGCAAGACCCAATATCTGTTCCGCATCAACAAGGGCATCGAGAGTCTCGGCCAGTCCATCAACGAGCACATGCCCGAAGACGCCCGCCCCATCCCCTTCTCGAACATGATCTACTTCGGTGACGGCGACACCGACGTCCCCTCCATGGCGGTCATGCGCAAGAACGGCGGTCATGCTATCGCGGTCCACACGCCAGGGAAATCGCGCACGAAATGCGTCGATCTCTTCAAGGCCGGTCGCTGCGATTTCTTCGCGCCGGCCGACTACAGGCGCGGCTCCGAGCTCTTCCGCCGCACGACGCTGCTCATCGACCGCATTCTCGCGAACATCCGCCTCGAGGAAGAGGCCTGGCGCCTGCGCCGCGGCATCGAGCGCAAAGGCGCTGACTAAAGCAACGGACTTGAAATTCACCTCGTTTCGAGGCGGGGCGGGGAGTGAATTTCAAGTCCAAGGTTGCTTTAGAACGTTATGCCCTAAAGCGTCTCTGGACATTAAATGCGACTTTGAGACCGGCCCAGGCGTGGGTCGCATTTAAGGTCCGACGCTTTAGGGCCGATAACCCTCGAAGACCGGGGCATCCGCCCATTTGGCGGCAATGGCGCGCTCGCGCTCGGATCGCACTGTCCACGTGAAGAGCGGCAAGCCAAGAGCTTCGCGCGTGAAACGGGTCACCGGCGTCGGCAGCGCACGGACGTGATAGGAAAAGAAGGACGGCTCGGCCTCACGGCTTTCGAGCAGATACGTGAGGCTGATGGCGCGCGCGGTGTCGATCCTGTTCGGCCACCAGTTGTGGACCGTATAGTCGGTCGCGATGATACCCCGCGGAATATTCGGCGCTAGCGCCCGGCAGCGCGCCATGACCGCCGGATCGAACGATTTCAGACAAATGGGACCCTTGTAGGCGATCGTCGCTGCCGCAATGGCCTCCAGGAAGCCGGCCTTGGGCGCGTCGAAGTCGCTCTTGACCTCGACGACGAGCGGCACCTTTCCACCGACCAGCGCGAGGAAATTCGCGTACGTCAGGATGGGCGTGTCCTGACCGCGATAGCGCAGCTTGGCGAGCTCGGCCGGGCTCAACTCATCTATCAGCTTGTCCGAATCGACGAGGCGCTTCAGTGCCCGGTCGTGAAAGACCATGGGCGTTCCATCCGATGCCGGCTGCAGGTCGCACTCGATCCCGTAGCCACCTTCGACGGCCGCTGCGAAGGCCGGGCCGGTGTTCTCGAGCACGCCGGCGTTGCGGTCGTGCAGTCCGCGATGGGCAATCGGGCGGATGAACTGAGCGCGGTCGAGCGTGGGACCCATGGATTTCAAGCTCCGAGTGCCTTGAGGCGCGCCTGGGCATCGAGCAACTCATCGGCCAGCATGAGCGCCGCCATGAGAAGCAGACGATCATCTCCGGCGGCCGAGAACTCGCCCGCGAGGTTGTCGACGCGCTGACGTACGATATCAGACAGCGCAAGCAAACGCGCCTCCTCGCCATCAGCGCATTTCAAACGATAGGTCCGACCGTTGATCGTGATCGTCGCCTGCCCCATACGGCCCCCGCCGCCGTCCTCGCCTGCAGTGGATGCCGCTTCAATTATTGTTCGGTTTCTATGAGGCTGCGTAGTGAATCGATCACCCAATCAATGCGATTGAGCACCTGATCGCGCCCTTCCTCGAGCTCGCGAATGCGGCTCCGAGCTTTCTCGAGCTCGCTTTCGAGCTGCGCGACGCGCGCCAGAAGTGCGGGCGCCTCAACAGGCGGCGCGCCTTCCGCAACGGCGCGCTTGGCGGGAGCCTTGCTCTTTCCGGGCGTGGCGGTCCGAGGCTTTCTGCCCGATCCGGCAGCCTTTTTCGGCGCCGCTGTCTTGGCGGCCAGTTCCTTCGATGCAAGCGGCTTCGAGGCCGGTGACTTGGAGGTCAATGATTTGGAGGCCGGTGACTTGCGCGATTTAGCAGCGCCACGCTCGTTCATCTCGAACCTTCCAGTCAGCGGACAGTGGCGCCCGTGCGCCGCGCAATTTTCCGCCGCTCGAAACTTAAGTGGCACGCCGCCTGCGCGTCAATCACGATGAAAGTCGAGTGCGCACGCTACAACGCGTGCGTGACACTCGTGCACGCGGAGCGGTTGGCCGTCAGCGCGCCGGCTCGCCAGTGGGAATCGCAGAGATGATGACGATCGCCTGCGCCATCGGAAAATCATCGGTAATTGTAAGATCGATACGCGCTTCATATCCAGGTGGTGTGATCCGCGCGAGCTGAGCCGCAGCGCCGCCTGTGAGCTTCAACGTCGGCCGGCCGGAAGGAAGATTGACGACGCCCATGTCGCGCCAGAACACGCCCTTGCGCAGGCCCGTGCCGAGCGCCTTCGAGCAGGCCTCTTTTGCCGCGAAGCGTTTGGCATAGGACGCCGCGCGTTGGCGACGCCGATCGGACCTCAGTCGCTCTGTTTCGGTGAAGATGCGATTGAGGAAGCGATCACCATATAGCTCTATCGTGCGCTCGATACGGCGGATGTCGATGACATCGTTGCCGAGACCGAGGATCATGGCGCGCGCGCCTCACGCATGAGCCGGGCCATGCGCTCGATCGCAGGCCGGAGGCCAATCATGATCGCCTCGCCGACGAGAAAATGCCCGATATTGAGCTCGGCCATTTCGGGCATTCGCGCGACTTCGGCGACCGTATTGTAAGTGAGGCCGTGCCCGGCATGGACTTCAAGCCCGGCGGCGTGCGCATCGCGTGCGCCCTGCGCGAGGCGCTGGATCTCGTGCTCGACGCGTTGCCAGTCGTTGGCAAGCGCGTGCTCGCAGTACGTGCCGGTGTGCAGCTCGACGATGTCGGCACCGAGCTTCGCCGCCGCCTCGATCGGCGCGCGATCCGGCTCGATGAAGAGCGAGACGCGAATGCCGGCGGCCTTGAGCTCACCGATGCAGCGTTCGAGGAAGCTCCCCGCGCCAACCACATCGAGGCCGCCTTCGGTCGTACGTTCCTCGCGCTTCTCCGGCACAAGGCAGCAGGCGTGCGGCACGGTCTTCAGCGCGATGGCCAGCATCTCCGGCGTCGCCGCCATCTCGAAGTTGAGCGGGCGGGTGATCTCGGCCTTGAGTCGAGCAATATCCTCGTCGCGGATATGGCGGCGATCCTCACGCAAGTGCGCCGTGATGCCGTCGGCGCCCGCTTCGATCGCGAGGTGCGCCGCTCGTACGGGATCAGGATGATGCCCGCCTCGAGCGTTTCTGACCGTCGCGACGTGGTCGATATTCACGCCGAGGCGCAGTGCCGCGGGCAACGGTCTCGTATTGGGCATGACTTGCTTGCTCGTCTCATACGGCCGGCGCGGCCGTATGGGCCTCGTCGAGCCTGCTACTGGTGGCGGGTGTTGAACACCTCAACCGCCCGGCGGCCTATGAAATAGAGGGCGGAGCCGGAAATCAACCCCAGCACCAAGCTGCCGACGAAGAGTGGTTTAAGGATTGGCCACAGGAGCTTACCGACCGTATCCAGCATGCCCAAAGGATCCATGCGGGACATCGACGTCTCCGCGATCCTCGACAGCGTACGCTCAAGCTCTTCGATGCTCATTGCGCCCGCTTCGCCGAGCAGCATGATGCCGAGAAGGTATGAGCCGATCCACATGGCCGGCCACGTGAGCGGGTTGCCGGCCCACGTGCCGAGCACGGCTGCGCCCACATTCGCACGCCCCGCCCAGGCAATCGCCATGGCCACGACCATCTGAACGCCGAGGACAGGCAGAAAGGCGACGAAAACACCCGTTGCAAGGCCGAGCCCAACGGCGTGCGGCGTCGTATCAAGTCGCAGCACGGAAGCCCACGCTCCGCGCAGGCCCGCAGTGCCCCTCGAGCTGTTACGGCTCGGGCTGGCAAACATCCCGCCACGCTCTGGGATCCGCAACTTCATGGCACTGTACCTGCGTTGGATAAGTAGTAGTTGCATGGGCGCCTTTTGCGGCCCCCTTGTGACGCAACGCATGTACGGAAGACACACCTCAAACAAATACGCGCTCAACCTTGCTGACGACTGACTTGCCCTTCAACCCATTGATGATGCGGTTGAGGTGGGCCAGGTCGAACACCTCGACCTCGATCAGCATCTCCGTGAAGTCCGCACTACGGTGCAGCATCTTGAGGTTGTCGATGTTCCCGTCGTCTTCACCGATAACTTGCGCGATCTGCGCGAGTGTCCCCGGCTCGTTCAGCACTGTCACTGAGATGCGCGCCGGAAAACGCTCGGGCGCCTCCTGGTTGATATCCCAGGTGACGTCGATCCAGCGCTCATGCTCGAACTCGCTCAGACGCGGAGAATGGATCTGGAAGATGCGGATTCCCTCCCCAGGCGTCAAGACGCCAACGATCCGGTCGCCCGGCACGGCGCCGCCGGGCTCGAAGGAGACTGGCACATCATTGCGGATGCCGCGGATGACAATGCCCTGGCCGGCGCCGCTCCCTCCCGCACCGCTACTCGTCGGCCAGCGAAACTTCAGGCCGATGACCTTGGAGAGATTGAACCAGCCTTCCTCGCCGCCGCCCTCACCCTTCTCGTAGCGGTTGCGCGGCCGTGCGCGGCCTCCTGCTGGCAGCTGCTCGGCTGCCTCGGGCGCGATCGCGCGAATGACATCGGCAATGGGCAGCTCACTCCGGCCGACGGCGGCGTGGACGTCGTCGACGGTCTTGTGTGTGAGGCGCGACAGCACACGCCGCAGTTTGTCGTCGGAGTAGTCGACGCCGATCTTGGCGAAGGCCGAGCTCAGGAGCCGCCGGCCGAGCTCGGCGTACTGGCGGCGCAGCGTGTCGCGAGCGGCACGCCGGATGGCACTGCGCGCCTTGCCCGTGACCGCGATCCGCTCCCAGGCAGCTGGCGGCGTGCGGCTGGACGAGGTCAGAATCTGCACCTCGTCGCCGTTGCGCAGCGCCGTCGAGAGCGGCATCTGGCGGCCGTTGATACTGGCGCCGACGCAGGAGTTGCCAACGTCGGTGTGAACCGCATAAGCGAAGTCAATCGGCGTTGCACCCTGCGGCAGCGCAATGAGCCGTCCCTTCGGCGTGAAGCAGAACACCTGATCGTGGAAGAGCTCGAGCTTGGTGTGCTCGAGGAACTCTTCGGAATTGTCCCCTTCGAGCAGCGTCTCGACCAGACGGCGCAGCCAGATGTACGGCCCCATCTCGCGCATGGTCTCGGGCGTCGCCGCCTTGCCGTTCAAGGGCGAGAGATCCTTGTAGAAGGTGTGCGCGGCAACGCCGTATTCGGCCGTCACGTGCATGGGCTCCGTGCGGAGCTGCAGCTCGACGCGCTGGTGTCGCGGGCCCACGATCGTCGTGTGGATCGAGCGATAGCCGTTCTGCTTCGGCGTCGAGATATAGTCCTTGAAGCGGCCCGGCACGGCGCGCCATGTCGTGTGCACCACACCGAGCGCGCGGTAGCAATCCTCAAGATTGTTGCAGATCACACGGAAGCCGTAGAGGTCGGAGAGCTGCTCGAGCGAGATCTGGCGGTTCTGCATCTTCCGCCAGATCGAATAAGGCTTTTTCTCGCGCCCGGTCACCTCAGCACTGAAATTAGCCTCAGCAAGCTTCGCGACGAGACTCTGGCGGATCTCCTCGACGAGCCCCTGGTTGTTCTCGGTCAGGCGGTCGAGGCGCTCGCGCACGGTGCGGTACGCCTCGGGATGGAGCCAGCGGAAAGCAAGCTCCTCGAGCTCCTCGCGCATAGCCTGCATGCCCATGCGGCCGGCGAGCGGCGCGTAGATCTCGAGCGTCTCCTCACTGTTGCGGCGGCGGCTCTCGGGCGACATATGCTCGAGCGTGCGCATGTTGTGGAGGCGGTCGGCAAGCTTGACGAGCAAGACGCGGATGTCGGTCGAGATGGCGACCAGTAACTTCCTGAAGTTCTCGGCCTGCTCGGCTTTCTTGGAGACGAGATCCAGGCGCTTGATTTTAGTGAGACCGTCGACCAGCACACCGATCTCGGGGCCGAAGAGCTGATCGATCTCGGCTCGCGTCGCCTCGGTGTCCTCGATCACGTCGTGCAACAACGCGGTCGCGATGGTGGCATCGTCGAGCTTGAGATCGGTCAGGATCGCCGCGACTTCGAGGGGATGGGAGAAATAGGGATCGCCGGATGCACGCTTCTGATGCCCGTGCGCACGCATGGCATAAACGTAGGCGCGGTTGAGCAGCGTCTCGTCGGCCTTGGGGTCATAGCGGAGAACGCGCTCGACCAGCTCGTACTGACGCATCATGGCGCTTCAAGCCCCTGATCCAAGACCGCCGAGGCCTGCCGAGCGCGCGCCGGCCACCGCGCTGCATCATCTCCTAGTGGAACATAAGCATGAGTCTTCGCCGCAGCTAGCTTCGTGCCCCGGCGCCAGACCGAACATCATGGATGAAGACGAGGAGCGCCCGTCAGCGGCCGCGCGATCCGCCGCTGCCACCACCACCACCGCCGCCGCCGTTGGACGAGGGCTCGATTGGCGCCATGCTCTCCATGGCGCGCAGGAGCTGCTCCTCCGACATGGAGATCTGGTCGATCGCGTTGTCCGCCGACTGGTCGTCGCGGCCAAGCTGCTGGCGGCTGCGGTCGGCGCCGATGAGCGGCGCGGCACCGGCTTCGGGCTCGTCGATCTCGACGTTCTTCTGGATGGAGTGGATGAGGCTCTCGCGTAGATCATCGGCCGGCACCGTCCGCTCGGCCACTTCCCGGAGCGCGATGACCGGGTCCTTGTCATTGTCAGGCTCAACCGTCACATGCGAGCCCGAAGCGATCGCGCGCGCGCGATGGGCCGCAAGAAGCACCAGCTCGAAACGATTGGGGACCTTGTCCACGCAATCTTCAACCGTGACACGCGCCATCGTCGTTCAATCCTCGATTGTCAGATGTCTGTAGGCGCGCGACCTTGGCGCCACCGGAGGCTCTTGCCCATTTGCTGCGTCTAATGCCACGATTATCACGGTGAATCAAGCCGGCGCGATGCCGCGGCGAAGACCCGGATTGCGCCTGAGCAGCGCCCCCGCCGTGAGCCCGAGAACGGGATGGCGCCAATGGGGCGCGACCTCCACAAGCGGCACCAGGACAAAACCCCGCCTGTGCATGAGCGGATGGGGCAGGACGAGGGGGCCGCCTGAGCGATTCGGTCCGGGCCAGTTCAGGATCCGGCTTCCATAGTCGATAAGATCGAGGTCGAGAGGGCGGGCACTCCAACGCGGTCGGACCCGCCGACCTGCTTTTCGCTCAATCGACTTGAAAAGGCGGAGAAGACTCCCAACTGGTAGATTAGTATGGACCGCGACAATAGCATTGTAGAATTCCGACATAAGACCCGCGCCGAAATGGGGCTGAGTGCGATAAATTAGCGAACGCTCGATAATATAAACTTGGTTTTGCTCAAGTATGCTCAGGGAGTTGCAAAGTGTAGCGGGGGGCTTTCCCCAAGCGCTAGGCGCATTAGCTCCAAGTGAAATCAAGCAGTTTACCCCTGCCAGCGCCTTGATCGCGTTATGCGAATCAATCTGTGATGTAATCGAATCACGCATTGGCGGCTGCCTGTTAAAGGTCTAGGATGTGGCGAAGTATCACTTCATTTCGCGCGGCGTGCTCTATATACGGATTGACAACCTTAGGAGCCCGAGCCGCATGGTCGGCGTAGCGCCCTGTCTTACGTAACGTTCCAGTCTTATCACGTCCGATCCTAGGGTCGGGCCAACAATGAAAAGGCAAGTCTGCAATGTTTTTCTACCCGACGGAGCGCATAGCGCTGTTTATCGATGGGGCGAACCTCTACGCCACAGCCAAAGCGCTCGGCTTCGATATCGACTACAAGAACCTTCTCGGCGTATTCCGGAGCAAAGGTTATCTTGTCAGGGCGCTTTACTACACGGCACTTGTCGAGGACCAGGAATATTCGTCAATTCGGCCACTGATCGACTGGCTTGACTACAATGGTTACACGATGGTGACCAAGCCCACCAAAGAGTTCACCGACGCGTCCGGCCGGCGCAAGATTAAGGGCAACATGGACATCGAGCTGACTGTCGATGCCATGGAGCTAGCACCGAAGCTCGATCACGTCGTCCTCTTCTCGGGTGACGGCGACTTCAGGAGCCTCGTTGCCGCACTGCAGGCCAAGGGACTGCGCGTCAGCGTCGTCTCCACCCTGCAGACGCAGCCGCCTATGGTCGCCGACGAACTGCGCCGCCAGGCCGACCAGTTCATCGACATCGCCGACCTCGAGAAGGACATCTGCCGCGATCCGAGCCAGCGCATTCCACGCGAGGCCAGGGAGACGCGTCTCGCCCAGTTCCGTGCGCAGCGCGAGGGTGTCGGCTCGCATCACGGCCATGACGACCCGATCGATAACTGACGGGCCGCTCGACTGAAACGCGACCGCGGCGTCGAGTGCATTGGCTCGGCGCCGCTTTGCGTTTCAGCGCGCCTTCCGGCTGATCAGCTCGTTCAGCCACGCGAGCACTTCGCGCGGATGCGCATCGGGCGGATGCACGGGATAGAACGTGCGCGCGATGCGGCCGTCATGGATCGCGAGCGTCAGGCGCGCGAGGTAGGTCGTGCTGCCCGCCTCGAACGTTGGCAGTCCGAGCGCTTCCCGCAACCGCCCTTCTGCATCACTTGCGATCGCATAGGGCAGGGACAAGCGCTCGGCGAATTCGCGCTGCCAATCCGTTGTCTGCCCGGAAAGACCGAGCACGCGAACCTGCATCTCGTCGAACGCGCGATGAAGATTGCGGAAGCCCTCTGCCTCGGGCGTCGAGCCGTGCGCGCCGGGCATGTCGTCCCAACCAGGTGGATTGTCGAGGCCTGGCCGCCCCGTCCAGGGATAGACGAACAGGATCGTCCAGCCTTCGAGGCGACTGAAATTCACCTCGTCGCCCGTTGTCGTCGGCAATGCGACGTCCGGCAGGCTCAAGCCGCGCACCAGATGTCGCGCGCCGCCATCATCGTTCAGAGCCGGGAACGGCCATGTCATCGCCCGCTGCCCTCTTCGAGATAGCGATAGTGATAGGTGCCGGCCGCTGTGTAGCCGAGTGCCGCATAGAGGCCCTGCGCCGGCATGTTCGTCGTCACGGCTTGGAGCCCGATCGTTCGCGCGCCCTGTGCAGCTCCCCAGGCTTCGAGTGCGGACATGACCATCGAAGCCGCACCCTGCCGGCGCGCGGATGCCGCCGTGCCGACGCACTCGGCGATGACAGCATTTTCATGCAGCACCCCGAGAGCTGTCGCGATCGTCTCACCATTGCGCCGGGCCTCGGCAAACACGCAGGGCGCCGGCACGCGCGCGAGGATGGCCTCCGCAAATGGCCGGCGGTCGAGCGAGATATTGCTGAGGTAGACCGTCCGCCAGCCTTGTGAGGGCGTCGCGCTGAGCGACACGTTCTCCGGCATGGCGACCGCGGCCACGGGCTTCACCAGCGTCGTCACGGGATCGTGGATCACATAGCCGCGCGCTTCGAGGCGCGCGTCGAGATCATCAGGCTCGGAAAGCGGAAAGCCGACCTGGAAACGCACGGGTGCCGCACGCTCGCGGTACAGTTGCTCGATCGCGTCAATCGTCCGCTCGACATTCGTCCCGCGATAATTGAGGGCCGAAACGGAATTCGCACGCTGCGAACCACCGCCCGAATAGCGCCAGAGCCAGCCATCCACGTCGCGCGTTTCACCGGCAGGCCATGCGCGCACCGCGGCGTGCTCGATGGCGAGCAGGCGCGCGCGTTTGGAAAGCACTGCCGAAAGGCCTGTTCCGCTTTCCCCCGCCCCTGCCATCAGCCCTTTTCCCGCATGAGCCGTGCCTTTTGGCGCTGCCAGTCGCGCTTGGCCGATGTCTCGCGCTTGTCGTGCACCTTCTTGCCCTTGGCGAGCCCGAGCCTGAGCTTCGCGCGTCCGCGCGCATTGAAATAGATCTCGAGCGGAATGAGCGTCATGCCTTCGCGCTGCACGGCCTGCGAGAGTTTGTCGATCTCGCGCCTGTGCAGAAGGAGCTTGCGCGGCCGCCGCGGGGCGTGCTGGAAGAAATTCCCCGCCATCTGGTACTCGGGGATATGGGCATTGACGAGCACGAGGCCACCGTCCTCGGCTGCAGCATAGCTCTCCGTGATATTGGCCTGGCCGCGCCGCAGCGACTTCACTTCAGTCCCGGTAAGCGAAATACCGGCCTCGTAAGTGTCCTCGATAAAATACTCGAAGCGGGCGCGCCGATTCTCGGCGACCACTTTGCGGTCGTCATCATCCTTCTTCGACATGGTTCAAGTTCTCATCGGCGGCCCGAAAGAGTTCGGGCTGCCCACATTATATAGGGGCAGCCCGATCCATTGGGCAGTAGTCCGTTACTAGGCCTGGCCCTACTCGGCCGCTTTGATCTCGAGCAGGCCGGCATGGGCCAGCGCCGCATCGACGGCCTTCTTGCTCGCGTCAGTGAGCGGCGCAAGCGGCAGGCGGCAGTCCGGGCTCTCGATCACGCCGAGGCGCCAAGCGGCATATTTCACGGGTGCCGGGTTGGTCTCGCAGAAGAGCGCGTCGTGCAGCGGCATAAGAACGTCCTGGATTTCCAGTGCGCGCTTGAAATTACCCGCGAGGCAAGCGTTCTGGAACTCCGCGCAGAGCTTCGGCGCTACGTTCGACGTCACCGATATGGCTCCGGTCCCACCGTGCGCCATGAAACCGAGTGCTGTCGCGTCCTCGCCCGTGAAGGCAGCATAGGGCTTGCGGATCAACAGTCGGTGCTGCGACTGACGTTCCATCTTCGACGTCGCATCTTTCATGCCGCCGAAGTTCTTCAGCTCCGAGATCCGCGCCATGGTCTGTGCGGATATGTCGACGACCGTCCGCCCCGGCACGTTGTAAACGATGAAGGGCAGATCCACCGCGTCATTGATCGCTTTGAAGTGGAGGAAGAGCCCCTCCTGCGTCGGCTTGTTGTAGTAGCCGGTCGAGTGCAGGGCCGCATCGGCACCGGCCTTCTTGGCGAACTCGGTGAGCTCGATGGCCTCCTCGGTGGAGTTTGAGCCGGCCCCCGCGATTACGGGGACGCGCTTTCGCGCCGTCTTGATGCACAGGTCAACGACATGCATGTGCTCGTCATGGCTGAGCGTCGGCGTCTCGCCCGTGGTCCCAACCGGCACCAGACCGTGCGAGCCCTGAGTGATCTGCCAGTCGACGAAGCGCTGGAAGCTCTGATCGTCGACTTTGTTGTTTTTGAAAGGCGTGACCAGCGCTGTGAACGAACCTTTGAACATGGTTTTTCCTCCGCTCGCTGCTGCTGTTTCACGCCGCGTCACCGCTCCCCTATAGCAAAAGTGCTAAGGCGATTGATCGCTCATCCCGTAAGGTGCCCCACGGGATGACAAGGCGCAGCACACGCCGACGTGGGCCTTGTATGTCACATTTCACCCTTGCCCGAAAGCCTGCACGTTTTGCCCTTATCCTGAGAAAATGCCCAGAGATAACGAATCAATGAGATCTGCGGGGGAAACGGACGGGATGTCGGACACATCGAAGCCTGGACGGCCCCTTCGCGTGGTGCATGGACGGCTGCGCCCGTGGCCACTGGTCACCGCCCTGGCGGCCCTGCTCGCGGCTGCGCCGCTCGCCTTGCCGACCGCCGGCTTGGACGTTGCCGTCGCCCAGAGCGACAAGAAGAGCGCGATGTCCAAGACCGCGCCGAAGAAGGAGGCACAGTCCAAGAAGAAGGACGCGCAGACGAAGGCTGCGCCGCCCCTGCCGGATCCGAGCCCCAAACGGGTCGCCGATGCGCCATCAGCAGCCGAAACAATCGAGGATGGCGGCCCTGTACCCCCGACCAAGGCCACGTCCAGCGTGCGGGCTGCCGTCCCGAACTCGCCCGAGGCCGAGTATTTTGCCGCCATGGACAAGCTCATCGCGCCCGCGCGCGACGTCAGGCTACCCGCCGCGGATGTCCAGCGTCTCAAGGATGCCCTCAGCGCCGTCGACAAGAGCGATCCTGGAGAAGCCAGCGCGCATGCCGCCAAGATCGGCGAGCCCGCCGTGCGGACGCTCGTCACGTGGTACGCCTTGCGCACCGGCGCGGCCGCGCCAGCGGACTACACGAGGTTTCTTGCAGAGCACCCTGCTTGGCCGGATGCGGCGTTGCTCAGGCGCCGCTCGGAGCAGCAGCTTCTCTCCTCGGGCGGACCCGCGAAGGAGATCCTCGCCTTCTTCGGCACCAATCCACCGCTATCCGGTGCCGGCACGATCGCACTCGCGTCCGCGCACCTCGCACTCGGCGACGAGGCGAAGGCGAAGGCACTCGCTGTGAAGGCCTGGCGCGAGCACGATATCCCCGCGACGTCAGAGACGGGCTTCCTCACGCGCTTCGAGCGCTTTCTCACGCCCGCCGACCACCGCCGCCGCCTCGACGTGCTCCTGATCGACGAGGGACGGTTCGCAGCTCAGCGCGCGCCGCGCGTCGCGGCCGCGCGACGACTGCTGTCAAAGTTTCAGGATGTCGAGCGCAAGAAGGCCGAAGCGCGTATCGCCATCTACGCCCGAGCCGGCAATGCGGCGAAGCTCATGGCGAGCTTGCCCGCTGCTGCAAAAGAGCCGGTCTCTGCCGACTGGGGCCTGCTATTCCAGCGCATCCAGCTCGCGCGCAGCCAGGACAAGGACGACGAAGTCGCGCGCCTTCTCCGACTCGCACCGACCGAAGCCGACGCGCTGATCGATCCCGATGCCTGGTGGCTGCACCGGCGCTGGGTCATCTATGAATACCTCGGCGCGGGCCGCTTCAAGGAAGCCTATGACATCGCGCGCGCACCCGGTCCCCTTACGATCAATCCGATCAAGGATGCGACCTTCCTCGCGGGCTGGATCGCGCTGCGCCACCTCAAGGATGCGAAGGCCGCTGTCCCGCATCTCGATGCGTCGCGCCAGAACGCCGATGGCCCGCTGAGCGCGGCCCGCGGCAACTACTGGCTCGCGCGCGCGCACGAGACGCTCGGTCAGAAGAAGGAGGCGGTCCGCTTCTACGAGGAGGCTGCCGCGCGGATCGATACGTTCCACGGTGCGCTCGCTCGCCAGCATCTCAATCCCGGCCCGCAGGATGCACCCATGCCCCTGCCGGCCATGCCGTCGGCAGCTGTCGCCGAGAGCTTCAATGCTAATCCGGTGGTACGCGCTGCCATGCTCGCACACCATGCCGAAGTGGGTCGCGGCCTCACGCGCATCATCGTCGCGCACTTGCGCTCGAGCCTGAAGAGCGAGGCCGAGGTTGCGATGCTCGCACATCTTGCCAATGCGATCGGAGACCATCAGATGGCCGTGCGCGTCGGCAAGACGGGCGTCTCCCGCGGCATGAACCTCTATGCCTACTCCTACCCCGTGCATCCCTTCCCCGAGTATAAGCCGCTCCGCCAATCGCCCGAGCGTGCCTTGCTGCTCGCCATTGCGCGACAGGAAAGCGAGTTCAATCCCGAGATCATCTCACACGCCGGCGCGCGCGGTCTTCTCCAGGTCATGCCGATCACGGCGCGCCACATCTGCCGCGATCACAAGATCAAGTGCGACATCCCGCGGCTCGTCACGGACACGAGCTACAATGCCATGATCGGCAGTGCCTATATCGGCGATCGCAAGCAGGAGTTCGACGGCAGCTACGTGCTGACGTTGGCGGGCTACAACGCGGGGCCGGGGCGCGCGCGCCAATGGATGCGCCGCTTCGGCGATCCGCGCTCGAAAGATGTCGATCCGATCGACTGGATCGAGATGATCCCATTCGAGGAGACACGCGACTACGTCAAGAAGGTGCTCTCTAACGTGCAGATGTACCGCGCCCGCCTCGGCGAGCCAACGCCTGTGCGTCTCGTGTCGGATTTGAAGCGCTGAGCCCCTCTTCCCCTTCTCCCCGTTCTATACGGGGAGAAGGTTGGGATGAGGGGCGGGAACTTGCGCGACGTTAGAGTATGCCGCCGCCCCTCACCCTAGCCCTCTCCCCGCGCGCGGGGAGAGGGGAAAGTTAGCTACTTACAGCGCGAGAATGAGCCGCGGTCGTAATGGAAATGATCGCGATGGTACGTGTTGTACTCGGGCCCGATGGCGACGCGGAAATAGCGGCAAGCGCGCGCGTGGATCTCGCGGAGGAAACGCGCCTCGGGTCCTGAGCCGGACCAGTTGCGCAACACGCTGATCCGGCGGCCGTTGGCGAGCGTGAAGCCAGACACGTCAAGCGCGTTCGCCGTCGCGTGCTGGCTCCGCCCCGGAAGCCACGATCGGCGGCCGATAAAATTCCTGCACGCGTACGTTCCCATATGCTGGACGGACGTCACGCGCGAGCCGAAGATCTCCTGCGCGAGCGGCTGCACGTCATGTGCCATCCACATGGCAACGCCGGCCGCGACCTCGCACGAGACCGTTCCGATGCTCAGCGTCGCGCCGCCGGCGCGCGAGATGCGCACGGCATTTTCCCAGCCACAACCATCCTTCACTGGATTTGCGCCAATGGCAGTCGCCGTGATCATCGGCTGGCGCAGAACGCGCTGGCACAGCGCACGACTGCGTCCGACTTCGGCAATGCGCCAGTCGACGAACCAGGCATTGGGGACGCTGAGATCGAGGGCCGGCAGCGGGCTCAGCCACGTGGGCAGCACGCCCTGGCGGAATACAACGAACAGGGCAATCGCCAACACGACCAGGGCTATTGATTGTCGACGCGACGGGCGGCGAGGTCGCGGCTCCGATTTCTGCTCGCCATCCACCCTGTCGCGCGCCCCCGCATCCCCGATGGCGATCAGTAGCGCGTGCCGCCGTAGAGACACAACGGGTCGAGCACGGGCGTCTCCCGCGGCCCTTCCTTGCGAACGGCGAGCGCCAGCAGCTGCTCTCTCAGCTCGCGCGCTGCGATCGGCGGTTTGCCGTGCTGCGCGCACGCCGCGAGGCCGGCCGCGAGTGCCACCGCCTCCGTGGCATCGGCGGCTGTCGGCACGATGCCCGGGAACCACGAGCCGCCCCGTCCGAGCATCAATGCATCAATGCGCGGCGCGCCTGGACGCGCGAGCGTGCCGCGCTCCATGGTCTCGTTCGCGGCCGCAACGATCAGCGCGCTCTTGAGATTGAGTGCTGCAGGAAACTGCTGCCGCCCTTGCGCGACAGCGTCCGCGTCACCGGCGGGCAGAATAATCAGATGGTCGGGCACCTGCTCGGCAGCCTGCTCGAAGAATTCCCAGGTCTCGCGGGCCTCACCCCAGAGTGGTACGGCTACGATCTTCGCCGGCGTCGCCGCCGTGAAGGCAAGTGCGCGGGCGAGCATGACCTTGTCGTTCGGATTGACGCGCACCGGCACGAGCCGCGCGTGGCGATAGGTCGAGAGAATGCGCCGCGCGAGGAGTGTATCGACGGCACCTTCGTGGTTATCGGGAAGGTTGGTCGCCGCGTAAGGCCTGTGGTCGTTGTCGACGAGGTCGAAGCCGATCACCTCTCCCTCGCCATCACGCGCGAGACGGTCCTTGATGTCCGGATGCGTGTAGTCGATGCCCGTCGCGATGAGCGCAATCGCAATCCCGCCGGGATCGACGCCCTTCGGCACTGGCGGCTTATCGCGTGCGATTTGAGCAAGTGCCGTCTCGCAGAGCGCGAACGCGAGCACGATGGCCGCGAGCGTGCCCGCGAAGCGCCGCCGCCGGCTCAGCTCGAAAGCCTGGCCCTCGCTCATGAGCGCGCCTCGCGGGATTTCTCCGGGCACTTCAAGTGTTGCATCAGCTTCTCCGCCTCGGCGAGATCCGCCGGGGTATTCACATTGAGGAACGGATCCACCGCGCGTCCCCAGATTTGAAGCGGCGCGAAGTCGATGGTCGACATACCCTGTATCTCGACCCAACGTTGCACCCGCCGCTCACCCGTCGCCAGGGCGCGCTCGAGATCGCTAGCGATGCCAAGCGGCCACAGTGCGGCGACCGGGTGCGGCCGTCCGCCCGACTGCGCCACCACGATGCCACGTCCACCCTCGCCGGCGAGCCGTGACACGAGGTCCAGGGGTATGAACGGCGTATCGCTCGAAACGGTTGCCAAGTGGGTGGCCCGAGCTGGGCCTGCGGCCGCCCAGCGCAATCCCGCGAGAACGCCGGCCAGTGGCCCCGGATAGTCAGGCATCGGATCGGCGATCACCGGCAGTCCGAATGCAGAAAACCGCGCCGGATCGCCATTCGCGTTGATCGCGATATCGCTAACCTGGTGGGCAAAACGCGCGATGACATGGGCCAGCATCGGCCGCCCCGCAAGATCAAGGAGCGCCTTCTCGCGCCCACCCATACGCTGCGAGCGCCCGCCGGCCAGCACGACGCCGACAATCTCTGTGCTCACCACTCGGTTCATGAACGCATTCTACCAGCGCCGGCGTCCGGCCCATACCCACAGAGCCCCTTATGGCAGAACCAGGGTAAAGAAGCATTTACGCCACAGGTCAGCGGGCAGGTCGTCTTGCGCCAGTCGCGCACTTCGCCGAGAGTGACGCGCCCTCCTGGATCGGCCCGCCTCCCAGCATCGGACTGCACTTCATGCCGACGACCGCCGCGCTCATGCAGCACTGGTATTTCCATGTGCCCAACCTGATCCTCGCCGCGCTCATGTACCTGATGGCCACCTATTTCGTGCTCATGCTCGCCTTCGGCTGGTCCATGCAGGCGCAAGGCGCATTCCTGCGCGTCTTCCACGTCGTCGTCGATCCGATCCTGCGGTCGGTGCGCTTCCTCACACCGCGGATCGTGCCGAACGGGATCATCCCCGTGCTGTCCGTCGTCTGGCTCGCAGCGCTGCGCCTGCTTCTCTACTGGGGCGTCTCGTTGGCAGGCATCCGTCCGAGAATCTGAGCCCGAGCATGTCTCACACGCGCGACGAGCCCCAGTTCACTTTCATTCGCCTCGTGCTGCTCGCAGGCGTCGTTGCCATTGCCGTCTTCAACGGCCGTGGCTTCTCGCCAGCCTTCGATCCCCTGCTCTATCTGTTGACGCCCTTCGTGCGGGGAACGCCGCTCGGCACGCAGATGGGCTTCTACTACACGACGTCCGTCCTGCTCTCGCTGCTGACATTCGTCTTCTCAGGACTTCCGGCCGCGCTTTACGAGCGCGTGCTCCGCCACCGCACGAGCTCGATCGTCTCGATGCTCATCTGGCTCGCCGTCGCTGCGCTTCTGACTTACCCCGCCTACAAGGCGTGGCAGGACATCTTCTGATCCGTTCAGCTCGCGAGCCGCGCCGCGGCCCGCGCGACGATCGCCGCACGCTCCGACTGACGCTTTGCGGCTGACGTGCGTGCGTGCTCGGTAATGGCCGGTCCGGCGCTTTCAGGGGAGCCCGCGTTGAAGGGCGGATGTGGGTCGTACTCGATGCCGAGCTGGATGGATTTCGCCAGATCCTCGTCGAAGGCCTCGGCGGCGACACGCAACGCGAAATCGATGCCCGCTGTCACCCCGCCGCCAGTGATCACGTTACCATCGACGACGACGCGCTCGGCGACCGGTGTCGCCCCGAACGCGGAAAGCATCTCGCGGCTCATCCAATGAGTCGCCGCGCGCCGTCCCTTGAGCAGACCCGCCGCACCGAGCACGAGCGCGCCCGTGCAGACGCTCGTCACATAGCGCGCGCCGGCTGCCTGTTTCTTGAGGAAGGCCAGCGTCTCGGCATCTTCCATGAGCGGATTCATGCCGGCACCACCGGGCACGCAGACGAGATCGAGCTGCGGACAATCCGCAAAGGTCGTATCGGGCACGATGCGCATCCCGCCGCCGGCCGTGATCGGCTCCAGCGTCTTCCAGATGAGCCGTACCTCGGCATCGGGAAACTTCGTGAAGACCTCGTATGGCCCCGTCATATCGAGCTGGGTGATGTCCGGAAAGAGCAGGAGGCCAATGCGGAAGGGCATGATCTGTCTCCTTGATCTCGTCGCTACTCAGGGCAACAATCCGCGCGGCCAGAGACAACCACGAACAAGCAGACTGGAGCAAGGCCCATGGCGAGCACAATGGCAACTACGGAAGACATCCTGCGGCGCGAGACCAGGGCCCTCGTCTTCGATCTTTATGGCACGGTCGTCGACATGCAGTCGGGCCTCACCGCGACCGTAACGCCGTTCCTGAAGAAGAAGGGCTGGGAGGGAAACCCCTCGAGCTTCGTCACCTGGTGGCGGCGCACGCACTTCGACGATAGCATGATCGATGCCCTCCTCGACCGCGGCCACACGCCTTATCGCCAGATCGGACATCGCGCCGTCTCGCAGGTCATGGACCGCTGCGGCATCGCGCATTCGCAGGACGACGTGACGTGGCTCGTCTCGCAGATCGAGCAGCTCAAACCCTTCCCCGACGTGATCAGAGCGCTCACCCAACTTCACAAGCGCTACAAGCTCATCATTCTCTCGAACGGCGATCGCGACATGCTGGAGAACGCACGCCCACACATCGGCTTCCCCTTCGACCGCTTCATCTCCGTGCAGGAAGCCGGCTACTTCAAGCCGCATTTCGCGACCTATGACGCCGCCGAGGAGATCATCAACGCGGAGTGGCCGACGATCGAGCGCTCGGGCATCATCTTCGTCGCCAATCACGCCTTCGACTGCATCGGTGCGAAGGCACACGGCTTCCGTACGGTCTTCGTCGACCGCCGCAAGCGGCCCTTTGGCCAGTCACCCCATCAGCCCGACCTCATCGTGGCCAACTTCGCCGAGCTTGCCGCGACGCTCGCGCCACAAGCCTGATCGCTCACGGAGCCACCTCCCCATGCCAACGTTACCGCCGGCCCTGCCCGGGATGCCACTTTCCGAAGTGGACACGCCGGCCCTGCTCATCGATCTCGATGCCTTCGAACGCAATCTGAAGCGCATGGCCGATGCGGTCTCGAAGGCCGGTGTGCGGTTGCGCCCGCACGCGAAGACGCACAAGTCGCCGATCATCGGCCAGATGCAGATCGCGCACGGCGCCGTCGGCCTGTGCTGTCAGAAAGTGTCGGAGGCGGCGGTGATGGTCGAAGGCGGCGTGCAGGATGTACTCGTCTCCAACGAGGTCATCGGCGCGCGAAAGCTCGACCGCCTCGCCGCGCTGTCGCGACAGGCGCGCGTCATCGGCGTCGTCGATAATCCGTTCGGCGTCTCCCAAATGGCTGCGGCGGCGCAGCGCCACGGAACGCGCCTCGATGTGCTCGTCGAGATCAACGTCGGCGCAAGTCGCTGCGGCGTCGATCCGGGCCAACCTGCTGTCGAACTCGCGCAACTCATCGCACGCGAAAAGCATCTGCGCTTTGCCGGCCTGCAGGCCTACCAGGGTCGCGCACAGCACTTCCGCTCGATCGAGGAGCGCCGCACGGCCATCGACGAGGCCATCGCGCGCAGCAAGCAGACTGTGCAGGCGCTGAAGGCCGCGGGGCTTTCGTGCGACATCGTCGGTGGTGCCGGCACCGGCACGTTCGAGCTCGAAGCCGCGAGCGGGGTCTACAATGAGCTGCAGGCCGGCTCCTACATCTTCATGGACGCCGACTATGCCCGTAACAAGCGCGCCGACGGCGGACCCTACGACACCTTCGAGCACGCACTCTTCGTCTATGCGACCGTGATGAGCATGACACAGGCGGACCGCGCGGTGATCGATGCGGGCCTCAAGACCTTCACGTTCGAGTCCGGTCCGCCCGAACCCGTCGGTTTTGCCGGCGCCATCTACGAGCGTCCTTCCGACGAGCACGGCAATCTCAATCTGGCGCAGAGCAACGCGCGGCCCGGTCTCGGCGACAAGGTGCGGCTCATTCCCGGCCATTGCGATCCGACGGTGAACCTGCACGACTGGTACGTCGGCATTCGTGGCATGGATGGTCCCACGCCCGTCGTCGAAAGTGTCTGGCCGGTCGCGGCGCGCGGCGCGGTGTTTTGAGTGGAGTGAAATGATGGCCGGCAAGGCCCCTAAGAAATCGGCAAAGGTGGCGAAGAAGCCGCCTGCAGCGAAGTCCGCCAAGCCGACAACAGCAGCGGCGCCAAAGCTCCTTTCGGGCGGCAACCCGCAGATCGCCAAGGGCTTCGGCGATGCCCCGATACAGGCCTATATCGCCGCCATGCCCGATTGGAAAAGCGATGTCGGGCGCCGCCTCGATACGCTCATCGTTCGCGCCGTTCCAGAGGTGCACAAGGCCGTCAAGTGGAACTCGCCCTTCTACGGCATGGACGACAAGCACTGGTTCCTGAGCTTTCACTGCTTCGCGAAGTACATTAAAATCGCGTTCCTCCGCGGCGCGGAGCTGAAACCCGTCCCGCCCGTGACGTCGACGCAAAAAGAGGTGCGCTATTTCCACATTCATGAGGGTGACAAACTCGACGAGGCTCAATTCACTTCGTGGGTGACGCAGGCGAGCAAACTTCCGGGCCTGAAGATGTGAGCGTGGTTATGAAGAGTGAAAAAGAAATCTCGGCCTCCGATCTCATCGATGCCCGTATCAAGGAACTCGCCGATTGGCGCGGCAAGGCGCTTGCGCACGTGCGGAAGCTCATCAAGCAGGCTGACCCGCAAGTGATCGAGACGTGGAAGTGGCGCGGCGTTCCCGTGTGGGAGCACGACGGCATCATCTGCACGGGAGAGACGTACAAGACCGCCGTGAAGCTCACCTTCGCGAATGGCGCTTCACTCGATGACCCTTCGAGGCTCTTCAACGCCAGTCTCGAGGGAAACGCGCGACGGGCGATCGACATTCACGAGGGTGACAAACTCAATGAGAGTGCCTTCAAGACGCTCATCCGCGCGGCGGTAGCCCTGAACACGGCGAAGAAATTGAAGCGCAAGTAGGGCGGGTGCTGTGCGCGCCGCGTGTGCTCAAGTCCATAAAAGACGGGGGCTCCGGGGGTGTCCCCCCGGGCGGGTCATAGGGCGGCAGCCCTGTTCGCGCCGCAGGCGCGACGTCGTTTCCGCGTGCACAACGACCGCGTCCCGGCTACACCGCGCACCGGAAACCACGCACACAGGCAAGTCCCATGCAACGCGTCCGCATCACGATGGACGACACCGGCGCCGCGCGCTCCATCGCGGGCCTCATCGAGGAGTCGGTCATCCGTCCGCCTCTGGCGGTCACCCTCTTCGAGGCGCCTGGCGATGGGTGGGTCATCGATGCTTACTACGAGGACGCGATCGGCGTCGCGGAGGTCGCGGACCTCATTGATGGCGGGCCTGCTGTCCGCAGCGCTAATATCACGATTGAAGCCGTCCCCGACGAGAACTGGGTCGCGGTCAGCCAGGCGGGCCTGCCGCCGGTCGTGGCCGGGCGCTTTCTCGTCCACGGCAGTCATGACCGCGCGATCGGACGGTTGAAGCGCGATGCCATTGAGATCGACGCCGGCGAGGCTTTCGGGACGGCCCATCACGCGACCACACTCGGCTGTCTCACCGCGATCGACCGGCTAACGCGGGCGCGCGCCTTCACGCGTGTCCTGGATCTCGGGTGCGGCTCGGGCGTACTGGCCATTGCGGCCGCGCGCGTGCTCCCGAAAGCCGCGATCATCGCGAGCGACTTCGATCCGGAAGCCGTCCGTGTTGCGGGCGAGAACGTGCGCAAGAATGCGCTCGCCGGCCGGATAGCACTCGTCGCGGCACTCGGCCTGGATCATCCGGCGCTGCGACGCCGGGCTCCCTACGACCTCGTGATCGCCAACATCCTCGCGGAACCGCTGATTGCTCTCGCGCAGCGCCTAGCGGGTGTGATCCCGCCGCGGGGCGTCGTCGTGCTTTCGGGCATCCTCCAGTCGCAGGCGGCGGCCGTGCTCGCGGCCTATGGTGCCGCCGGCTTCGCCCGTCAGCGGGTCGACTGGCTGAATGGTTGGGTCACGCTGACGCTCCGGCGCCGGGCGGAGCACCCCGGTCGCGCCTGACGGGTTGCGGCCGGGGTTGCGCCAGGGTGCGACGCTTGATAAGAGGGGCCTCCCAGCGCCGGGCCCGGCCCCGCGCTTGTTGGGGGATCGTCTAATGGTAGGACTGCAGACTCTGACTCTGCCTGTCTAGGTTCGAATCCTAGTCCCCCAGCCA
>LNFM01001250.1_pt1 | contig 59314 bp, 52 predicted proteins | sample 596031 | NCBI WGS metagenome assembly LNFM01 (sample SAMN04254537, study PRJNA301005) | activated carbon metagenome | isolation source: dual media filters at the Ann Arbor, Michigan drinking water treatment plant | place: USA: Ann Arbor | reverse complement strand
CGCTGCCGCGCAGCGCCGCAAGCGCCTGATCCGCCAGCATGCAGCCGCCGGCGGCATTGCCGAACAGCCGCAGATACGGTGTGGCGCCGGCCAAAGCCGCTGCCGATGCTTTCTGCGCCTGCAGCCATTCGGTCGCGCGCGCCAGGCTCTCGACCGCGTCGCCGAGTTTCTCCGCCGTGGCGCCAAACGCCGGCGCGTTGCTGGCCTTCACCTGCGCGACGGTGTCGCGCAATTCATCAAGGTAGACGGCGACGGTACGGCCGCCGTCGAGCGGCAGCTTGCGCGCCACCAGATCGAGCGCCTGGATGCCGTTGGTGCCCTCGTAGATCGCGGCGATGCGCGCATCGCGATAATGCTGCGCGGCGCCGGTTTCCTCGATGAAGCCCATGCCGCCATGCACCTGCACGCCGAGCGAGGCGACCTCGATGCCGATGTCGGTGGCGAAGGCCTTGGCCACCGGCGTCAGCAGCGAGGCGCGCTCGAACGCCGCCTTGCGGGCGGGCTCGCTCTTGCCGCGGTGGGCGCGGTCGATGGCGACGCCGGTGGCGCGCATGGTCAGCAGCATGCGCTTGACGTCCGGGTAGTCGACGATGGCGTGGCCGCTCTGCTTGCGGTCGCGCGCATAGCTCATCGCCTGTTGCGTGGCGCGGTCGGCGATCGCCACGCCCTGCAGCCCGACGGCCAGGCGAGCGCGGTTCATCATCGTGAACATCGCCGCCATGCCCTTGTGCTCCTCGCCGATGAGGAAGCCGGTGGCGCCGCCATGGTCGCCATAGACCATGGTGCAGGTCGGCGAGGCGTGGATGCCCATCTTGTGCTCGACCGAATGCGCGCGGACGTCGTTGCGCGCGCCCGGCGTGCCGTCGGCGTTGAGCAGAAACTTCGGCACCAGAAACAGCGAGATGCCCTTGGTGCCGGGCGGCGCGTCGGGCAGGCGGGCGAGCACGAAGTGAATGATGTTGTCGGTGAGGTCGTGCTCGCCATAGGTGATGAAGATCTTCGACCCGGTGAGGCGGTATGTGCCGTCACCCGCGCGCTCGGCCTTGGCGCTGAGAGCGCCGACATCGGAGCCCGCCTGCGGCTCGGTGAGCTGCATGGTGCCCATCCATTCGCCGCTGACCAGCTTGCCGAGATAGGCCTGTTTGAGGTCGTCGCTGCCATAGGCGGCGAGCGCGTCGATCGCCGCCATGGTCAGCACCGGGCCGATGCCGAAGGCCATCGAGGCGGCGTTCCACATCTCGATGCACGCGGCGTTGACCGCATGCGGCAGGTCCTGGCCGCCCCATGCCTCAGGGGCGACCAGTCCGTTCCAGCCGGCGGCGGCCCAGGCGCCGTAGGCCTCTTTCCAGCCCGGCGGGGTGGTGACGGCGCCGTCCTTGAACGGGGTTCCAAAGGTGTCGCCGATGCGGTTGAGCGGGGCGATCACTTCGGTGGCGAAACGGCCGGCTTCCTCGAGCACGGAATCGACCGTCGCCTCGTCGAGATCGCCGTAAAGCCCCTCGGCCAGCGCCGCTTTCAGGCCGGCGGCGTGTTTGAGGGCAAAGGCGATGTCGGCAACCGGCGCGCGATAGGTCATGCCGCATTTTAACCGGGGCGCCGGGGGCGTCAAAGCGAGGGCGGTGGGGGCGAAAATCGGCGCGGAATTAGCGGCCGCCGGGCGTTGATCGGACCGGGCGGCATCGCTATGGTCCGCCGCGTTGGGGCGTAGCCAAGTGGTAAGGCAGTGGATTTTGATTCCGCCATCCCCAGGTTCGAATCCTGGCGCCCCAGCCATGCCAGTCCGAGATACAGAGAGTTTCCTACTTTGAGCGAAAAGGGCCCGCAGAATGCGGGCTGCTTTGTCCGCCTCAAGGTCTCTGCGTGGCAAGTTGGAAGATAGCGGCCGCCATATTGGCGAAAGTCTCCGCGAAACTATTGGGAAATTCCCGTTTTCTGGAGTCTCGTGCCGGAGACCGAAGAATAGCTTCGGCGTGGCGGGGTATTCAGTTCAACGTCGGCAGGGGAAATCTTCAGCTTTATTCGTTGCTGGCATACCGCCAGAGATGACCGACTCGGGTGAAATGCTTGTGCCTTTTCACGGAATAATTCTGAAGCGCGGCGCAAAATTATCAGGGGGCGCGGTCGGGGAGCATATCCCTGCGACCGCGCCGTTGCTGAGTGCTTGAGTCCAAGTCTTGCTTGAATCCAAGTCTTACTTGACTCCAAGTCGCTTCTTGGCTGCTTCAAGAGGGCCCAGGTCCACGTAAGGCTGGACCGCCACCTTCTGCTTTATCACGCCAAGCTCTTGCATCAGATCGATGTTTCTTTGCAGCGCCGAGATGTCCGGAGTGGCCGTCGGGCTGCGGTAGAAGTCTTGCTTCGTGAATGCGTATCCGTACACCGATGCCGGTCGCTTGGTGAACTCTGCGGTGATTTTGACGGCCTCGGCATGATTCTTCGGATCGAGAAACCAGGTGAGGCCGATTATGTAGTCTTCCAGGAAATCCTTCGCGACTTCCGGGTTCTTTTTGAGGAACTGCGAACTTGCCACGAGGACAAGAGACTGTACGTCTCCCATCGCATCCTCCGGCTTGAACAGCCGCTTAACGCCGCCCTTCTGTTCAGACAGGAAAAGGAACGGAGGAGACGTAACAATCATGTGGACGCGCCCTTCGCGTAGCGCCGCGTCCATTGCCGCAATACCGACTTCGACGATGGTCACGTCGTTTGCCTGCAAGCCGGCTTTGCGAAGTCCCGCCAGCAGGGCGTAGTGGAAGCCCGTTCCCCTGGCCGTGACAGCAACGATCTTCCCCTTCAGATCGGCGATCGAGTTGATGCCGGAATCCGACCTGACCACCATTTCCGGACCTTGATGGCCCTGGCTGCCCCAACTGGAAATGTCGGCGATGACCTTGAGATCAAGACCGCCATTGATAATGGCGCTCGCCAGGGCGGTAAAGCTCAGGTAGCTCACGTCGAAGTCACCCGATGCCAAGCCTTGCAGAGCGATCGAAGTGGCAGGAATATAGGTCGGGTCCACTGTGTAGCTTTTGCCGTAGTGCTTGAGCACCTCCGGCTTCTGGAACAGCAGGGGCGAAATAACGCCGGGAATGATCCCGTAGGCCATGCGGATTTTCACAGGTTCCGCCTTCAGTGGGCCGGCTACTGCGAATAGCGCGATGCAGCCCGCTACTGCAGCGGCAACCGATTTCAGAATCTTCTTCATATTTGTAACCTCCTTGGGCTTTTTTCTCGGTGCGACGGCACGGGAGTGTGCCCTCGCAATGAGCCGATCAGGTTGCCGGCGGAATTACCGGCAGCAGAACGTATGTTTGCCCGGAGCAAAGTGCAGGCGGGCATCCTGATGGTGGCGTTCAAGCGGGCGCGACTCCGGCCGCTCGTGATAGAAGGCCCCGACTCCCGTCAGTGGATACGGTAGGCCAGGGGTCTGAACCGCAGATCCTGGATAGCGGTAGTCCGCACGTTGATGGCCGTTGTTGCCCCAGCTTGCCGTCGTGTCCGAGAATTTCGGGCTTCAGAAACGGCAGCGGTGAGATCACGCCAGGAACGCCGCCGTAAGCCATGCGGATTTCAACGGGCTCAGCCTTGGACGGCGCGGCCAACGCAACCAGCATGACGGCGCCGACGGCAACCGAAGACAGCATCTTTAACAATCGCCTCATTTCGCTCTCCCTTTTGATGTGGCTGTTGTTTCAGTCCACTTATTATTTGGTTTTTGGATTCAGTTTTTCTCCTGAAGAACCTCAGGGTGCCACGCAAGGATGCGGCGGCGTAGAATTTGGAGTGCACGCAAGAAGGCGAAGCCCATCAATCCGATAACGATGAGGTTCTCGAACACGCGGGCAGTATCGGCGAGCCGAGCGCCCTCGATCATCGATCCGCCCAATCCGTTTCCGCCGGAAAGCATTTCGGTGACGATAACGACGATGAAAGCGATCGGGAGCGCCACTTGCATCGCGGTCAAGATCTGCGGCAGGGCCGCGGGAAAGATCACGTGAAGCAAGAGTTCACGCCGTGTCGCGCCGAGATTCTGGGCCGACCAGACCAGATACTTGTCGACTCCCTGCGTGCCGGACCAAGTGCCGGCGATTAGCGGAAAGATGCAGGCGACAATCGCCATGACGATCTTCGGTGTGTCGAATACGCCGAACCAAAGGATGAAAATCGGCAAAAACGCAATCTTTGGCGTCGGCAGGCCGATCGAGATCACCGGATCGAGCACCCACCGCACGAAACGCACGCGCGCCATCATGATGCCGAGCGTGACGCCGACCACGACCGCAACCGAGTAGCTGATGGCGAGTCTGAGAAATGTTTGTCCGGCAAGCGAGAAAATCTCGCCAGAGACGATATCTTGCCAGAGCCGAACCATGACTCGGGAGAATGGCGGGAGCAGGAATGGTGATACCAGGCGCTCGCGCGTGGCAACCTCCCAAAGAACGATTACCGCGAGGGGAAGTATCGCCCCCATCAAGATATTCAGGATCTTGCGTTGCGCCACCATGTCAGGCCTCCCGGTAGCGCAAAAGATGATGGTAGAGCGCGAGATAGGCGCGATCTGCGGCAAAACCTATTGCGGAAATCACGAACGCGCCCGCGAACATCCCCGCGTAGTCTCCGCCGTCGCCGAGAAAGGCGACGAGGAAGCCCATGCCTTGCTGTGCGCCGACCATCTCGGAGCTGATCAGCAGCACAAAGCTCAGGGCGAGGGCCACGCGTATGCCGGCCAATAGGTCGGGCAGGGCGGCGCGGATGATAACCTGATACTCGGTCTCGATGGCGTTGGCGCCCAGACTGCGCGCTGACCACACCAGCGTGTTTTCGACGCCTTTCGCACCGTTATAGGCGCCGAGCACGATCGGCAGCAGGCTGCCGAGGAAAATGACCATGATTTGCGCCGAATTTCCGAAGCCGAGCCATATGATGATGACTGGAATCAGCGCCGATTTCGGCAATGGATATAGAAAGGTGAGCGTGGGCTGTATCAGCCGTTGCGCCGTTATCGATGCCGCGAGCAGGAAGCCGAGCGCGCTCCCGACAATAATCCCAAGCCCCAGTCCGCTGCTGATACGTAATAGCGAGGCGCTGACGTGCACTAACATTTCGCCACCGGCGGACAACTCCCAGAGCCGCACCATTACGGCGCTGAACGCGGGCAGCACGTCCTGAGATACCAAGCCGGCCCGGGAGGCGAACTCCCAAAACAGGATGATCAGGGCAATCGGTAGGTATCGAATAGCTAATTTCTTCACGTCTTGATCCCCGAGGCCACCAATGCCTCCTCGCGAACCAGGCCCCAGATTTCGTCGCAGTAGCTCGCGAAATTCTGAGAGCGCGTGACCTCAGAATTTCGGGGACGGGGCAGATCGATGTTGACGGTAGACTTTATGCGGCCGGGGCGTGCGGACATGACAATCACGCGGTCCGAGAGTAGTACTGCTTCGTGCACGTCATGGGTGACGAACAGCACGGTCTTTCGGGTGAGCCCCCAGATGGCCAACAGTTCTTCCTGGAGAATTCCGCGGGTCTGTGCGTCGAGGGCGCCGAACGGCTCGTCCATCAACAGGACGTCGGGATCGGTGACCAAGGTCCGCGCGATGGCGACGCGTTGCTTCATGCCGCCGGATAGCTGAGCCGGCCAAGAATCCTCGAAGCCGGTCAGCTTGACGAGATCGATGTATTTCTGCGCCAGTTCGTCGCGCTGGGCGGCATCCATCTTCTTGCGCTCCAGCCCGTAGAGCACGTTCTGCCGCACAGTTTTCCAGGGAAACAGGGCGAAGTGCTGAAAGACGATGCCACGGTCCGGCCCGGGCTTGCTTACCTTGCGGCCATCGACCGTGATCTCGCCGTGCTCCAGCGGCAAAAAGCCGCCGAGCAGATACAGCAGTGTGCTCTTTCCGCAGCCACTTGGGCCGACGATTGATACGAACTCGTTCTCCGCGACGTCGAGAGAAAGCCGCTCAAGGGCCCGCACCGGCCGTCCGCTCGGGGGAATATAGGTGAACTCGACGTTCTCGAATTTGATTTTCGTGTTTGTCACGTTGTTTCCTCGCGGCTCCATCCCTGGCCTAACGCGTCGTTAGTTGCCGTGAAAGACCGGCGGCCGTTTCTCGATAAACGCTGCGACCGCTTCCTTGTGGTCCGCGGTTGCATGCGCCAGCGACTGCATGGCGCCGGAAAGCTGCAAAAGGCTTTCCAGCGACATCGACTGGCCTTCGCGAAGCAGGCGCTTGGTCATGCGAACGGCGTAGGGCGGATTGACGGCAATCCGATCGGCCAGTTCACGCGCCGCAGTCATCAGGTCACTGTCAGGGACAACACGAGAGACAAGACCCCACGCCAGCGCCTGTGCGGCATCGATGGAATCGCCGGTGAATGACAGCTCAGCGGCGCGGGACATGCCGAGAATGCGCGGCAGCAGCCAGGCGCCGCCGTCGCCAGGAATAATGCCGACTTTGACGAAGCTTTCCGCAAAACGTGCGCTTTCGCCGGCAATCCGGATGTCGCACATGCAGGCGAGATCGCATCCGGCGCCGACCGCCGGGCCGTTGACCGCGGCGATAACCGGTACCTCGATGCGAGAAAACGCCAGCGGCACGCGCTGGATGCCGGCCTGATAATTGATCCGCGTGCGCGCCGGGAGCGCGTCCACCAGACCGGCCTCCGGGTCCAGCATCCTCTTCAGGTTGCCGCCCGATGAAAACGCCTTGCCGGCGCCAGTCAGTATTGCAACGCGAACAGTCATATCTGCGTTCAGGCGTTCGACGGCGCCAACGAGAGCGTCAACCACATCAAGATCGGTAAACGCATTGCGCGTTTCCGGCTGATTTAGTGTGACGGTGACAATCGCGCCATCTTGCGAATAGTCGACGGGAGAATCCATGGCGGCTACTCCGCTGCAATTCGCGCAGCACCGGAGCCTTGCCACATCCCGGATATCTCCTTGATCGTCGAAACCTGACCGAAAAAGCGGTCGATGTTGCTGAGGCTCGCAACGTGGTCGGCCGGGACATAGGCAGCGCAACCGTCGTCGACGGCAACCACATAGTAATCGCGGACAAAAGCAGCGCGCGCCGTGGTCTCAACGCACACATTTGTCACGACGCCCGTCAGCGCGACGGTACGGATGCCGTTGCTGCGCAGCACCAAGTCGAGGCTGGTGTTGTGGAATGCATCATAACGATGCTTGGTCACCACCGCATCGCCAGGCTGTGGCCTGACGTCACCGAAGTAGTCACCATCCCACTCGCCGTCGCGGCACACCGGAATGCGGGTGTAGCCGCCTTCGCGTTTGCGCGCAGCTTGTTCAAGCCACACATCCGACAGATAGAAGTTACGATCGGTGGTATAGACGCAGCGTATAAAAACAACCATGACGCCGGCGGCGCGCGCGGTCGCAATGAATGCCGGCAAGCGTTTGCCGAGCTCTTGGGCGGCGGTGACGTCTCTGCCGTCTTTGGAGATCAATCCGCCGCTCGCGCAGAAGTCGTTCTGCATATCGATGACGAGGAGGGCGGTATGAGCCGGATTGAGCTTTTCAGCCAAAGAGCCAAGCGGCTTAACGTGCGCAATCCGCGCGGCAATTTCGAGATCTTCCTGCACACTCATGGGTTCCTCGCCTTTTCTCTGTCGTTGACGGAGTAGCCCGGACAGAATTCCCGGAACCCCGTATACAAAGTTTCCAACCTTATATACAAAGATGCGCGCTCTGAAAACACCTACTTGGGATGCCGGTTATGGACGAACAACTTAAAACACCGAAAAGCGAAGTACGTGACGGGATGCGGATTGATTGGGATGTGCCGATCGTCATGGACGACGGCGTTGTCCTGAGAGCGGACCTTTTCCGGCCGGATGACGACGGAAAATATCCGGTCATTTTGACGCTGGGCGCATTCGGCAAAGGACTGGCCTTCCAGGAGGGGAACAAAAGCGCTTGGGATCGCATGATCGCGTCGTTTCCGGAGGTCGCGGAGGGGTCGACCAACAAATATCAGGTGTGGGAGCTCGTCGATCCCGAGAAATGGGTGCCGGAAGGGTATGCCTGCTTGCGCATCGATGCGCGGGGCTCGGGCCGTTCGCCCGGTTTTCTCGATCCGTGGTCGCCGCGCGAAACGGATGACATCTATGCGTGTATCGAATGGGCCGGTGTGCAGCCTTGGAGCTCCGGCAAAGTCGGAATGAACGGCATTTCGTACTACGCAATGAACCAGTGGTATGTCGCGCAGCGTCAGCCCCCGCATCTGGCCGCCATTTGCGTCTGGGAGGGTGCGGCCGATTGGTACCGCGAAGTCGCACGTCACGGCGGCATTTACTGCCGGTTTTTGGACAATCTCTTTCCGCGCGCGTTTCACCGCGTTCAGTACGGCCTCGGCGAGCGCGGATTGCGGAGCCGTGTGACTGGCGAACTGGTGTCCGGCCCGGTCACCTTGTCCGACGACGAACTGAAGAAGAACCGGCGGGATATCGAGCAGTTCGTCCTCGACCATCCGTTCGATGACGAGGCATGCCGCGAGCGCACGCCTGATTTTTCGAAAATCACCACGCCGCTGCTGAGCAGTGCCAACTGGGGCGGTGTCGGCCTTCATCCACGCGGCAATTTTGAGGGGTACCTGGCGGCTGGCTCAAAGCAGAAGTGGCTCGAAGTACACGGCGACGCGCACTGGTCCCATTTCTACACGGATTATGGCGTGAACCTGCAAAAGCGGTTCCTCGGCCATTTCCTCAAGGGTGAGGATAATGGGTGGGACAAACAGCCGCCGGTCCAATTGCAGGTCCGTCACCCCGGCGAAACGTTCGTCGAGCGGCATGAAACGGAATGGCCGATCGCCCGGACGCAGTGGACAAAGTATTTTCTCGATCCGTCGACGATGTCTTTCGGCACGGCGGAGCCGACCGCGGCAACAACATTGAGTTATGAAACAAAGGGCAACGGGCTGCGCTTCATGACGCCGCCGCTGACAGAGCCGCTGGAAATCACCGGGCCGTTGGCAGCGAAGTTAAAACTGTCGTCTTCCACATCGGATGCCGACGTCTTCCTGGTCCTGGGCGTATACGACCCCAGCGGTCAGGAGGTCACCTTTATCGGCTCCAACGATCCCCGTACCCCGGTCGCGCTGGGATGGCTGCGCGCATCTCACCGCAAGCTCGACGAACAGAAGTCGCTGCCGTACCGGCCCTACCATACCCACGATGAGGCGCAGCCCCTCACGCCGAATGTGCCGGTCGACCTCGACATCGAGATCTGGCCAACGTCGATCGTCGTGCCGAAGGGCTATCGCATCGGATTTTCGGTCCGCGGCAAGGACTACGAAAACGAAGGGCCGCCGCTGGCGCTCGACGGCGTCAAATATTCGCTTACCGGCGTTGGACCATTCCTGCATACGCATCCGCAGGATCGGCCGCCGGAAATCTTCGACAGCGTCAACACCCTTCATTTCGTGCCCGGGCAACAGCCTTACGTGCTGCTGCCGGTCATTCCCGCGAAATAAGGTGGACGCGCTACTTCAGCTTCCGCGGCGGGCGCGATTTTGTCTGCCGCGGAAGGTTGACCTCGAAAACGAAGCGGTCGGGCCGGCAAATGGTCAGTCCGAGCAGCAGTGTTTTGCCCTGCTTGTCGATGGCGGTGTAGTCGACCCGCATCATGGGGCGGCCTGGCGGCAACTGGAAGAGGCGCGCGTGCTCTTCGGTCAATGCGGCCGAGCTGAATTCGCATTTCAGATTGTCGATGACGATCCGGTGGCGGTCCAGAAGTGCGAAAAGAAACAGCTTGGACAGCTCGGGGCGCAGTCTGCGCGCCAGCGCCGGACGCATGTGAAGCACGTGCAAGGCGACCGGCTCGTCGTTGGCGAAGGTCAGTTTTTGGTGGCGGTAGACGCTGGTGCCCGGTCTGACGCCAAGTCGGGCCGCAATGTCGTCGGCGACCTTGATGACCGAATAATCGATTTCCTCGAGGCGGGGCGTGAAGCCCGCACGTCCGATTTCGTCGCCGATCGAGCGATCCGGGTCGCCGGCGAGGACGCGGTGGATTCGCGGCTTGGATTTTACGAAAACGCCGAGTCCTTGATGGCCCTCAACCAGTCCTTCATAGGTCAACTCCCGCAAGGCCCGGCGCACGGTAATGGCGCTGACCCCGAACTCGCTGGTAAGCGCGCTCAGGCTCGGCAGCCGACTGCCGGGCGGATAGCTGCCGCGTGCTATGCGGGACCGCAGCGCAATAACAAGGTCGCTATAGAGGAAGGCGCGCTGTGGCTTCTGAAGCTTCATTGGCACGAGTGCCGGTCTCCAAGAATATCAATGACTTTTGTTACCAATTAAATCCCGTGCGCGATACGCCTACGAACGGCTAGTGGTCATAACTTTGATTAACGATTGTTCCGAGGCAGGGAAATAGCATGCCGATTGATGTCCGCGCCCATTACGTGCCGCCTTCTATCCTCGACGCGGTTGAAAGTCGTGCCTGCGAGTTCGGCCTTACTGTCGTTCAACATCCGCCATCTTGTACGTGCGCCTTCCACTTCGACTATGGGCTGAAGGTGCGTCCGTTCTTCGCCAAGTCGATAGAGCCGATGGCGGAGCGACGGGTTGCGAAGGACGGGCAGGGCATCGACAGGCACGTGCTTTCGTCCTGGGCCGACATCTTCGCCTGCGGGCTGCCAAAGACGCAGGCAAAGGCCTGGCATCGCTTTCTCAACATCCAAACCAGAAACACGGGCAGACTTTATGATCATCGACGTATTCAACCATTTCATGCCGAAACCCTATCTTGATCGGCTGACACAACTTATTCCGGGCCACGTTGCCACCACGGCGTTTCCGCGCCTGAAGGCCCTTGTCGACGTTGATGCGCGATTGCGGTTGCTCGATGAATTCGACGGCCTGCAACAGGTGCTGTCGCTTGCCAATCCTCCGCTGGAGCTGGTGGCGGGGCCTGATGTCACGCCAGACCTCGCGCGGCTTGCCAACGATTCCCTGGCCGAAGTCTGCCGGAAGCACCCGGACCGCTTTCCGACATTCACGGCCGCTTTGCCCATGAATAACATGGAGGCGGCGCTGGCCGAGACCGATCGGGCCATCAATCAACTTGGCGCGCGCGGTGTCCAGGTTTTCACCAACGTCGCCGGCAAGCCGCTGAGCGCGCCCGACTTTCGGCCCTTGTTCCAGTTGATGTCACAGCACGATCTCCCAATCTGGGTGCATCCGATGCGTGGTCCGAACTTTGCGGACTATGCCAGTGAGACGCAGTCCGAAGATGAAGTCTGGTTCAGCTTCGGCTGGCCCTACGAGACCACCGCGTGCATGACACGACTGATTTATTCCGGGCTGCTCGACGAGTTGCCAAACCTGAAGATCATTACCCACCACATGGGCGGGATGATTCCGTACTTTCCGGTCAAGATTAATCTGGGCTTCAAGCAGATATTCTTTGGGACACCGGAGCGCAATCCGGTGGCGGAAGAGCGCGGACTAAAGAAGCCGCCAATCGATTATTTCAGAATGCTCTATGCCGATACGGCTATAGGCGGCGAGGTTGCCCCGACGCGCTGCGGCCACGCCTTCTTTGGAACCTCGCGTTGCCTGTTTGCGACCGATGCGCCCTTCGATGCCGATCAGGGGCGGTCGCTGATCGTTGATACCATTCGCGGTGTCGAAGCGCTCGAATTGCCGAAGGCCGAACTCGATCTTATCTGGGCGGGAAACGCCCGCGATCTGCTTAAACTGTAAGGACCGGGACCATGAGAACAGAAAATATCAAGGTAAAGCTGCGCGACGGCGAAATGGGCGCCTACATTGCCTATCCGGACAAGAAGCCGGTGGGTGCGGTCATCGCCATCATGGAAATATGGGGCGTCAACGAAACCATGCGGCACCACGCCCATGAATTTGCCGAGGCCGGCTTCATCTGTCTCGTGCCGGATCTTTTCTGGCGGCAGGAGCCGGGAGTCCAACTGTCCGACGGCAACCCGGACGACATCAAGAAGGCCTTCGATCTTTATTACGACTTCGACTACGATCTCGGCGTGCAGGACATGGAGGATATCCGGCACTACCTCGAAGGGCTCGAGGAATGCAATGGCAAGGTTGGCGCCGTCGGCTATTGTCTCGGCGGCAAGCTTTGTTATCTGATGTGCTGCCGCACAGAGATTGATTGCGCGGTTGCCTATTACGGCACCTACATCGAGCACCGCATCAGTGAGGCAAAGAATCTCCACCGGCCGTTCGTCCTGCACATGGCGATGAAGGATCGCTGGGTCCAGGCCGAGGTCAACGAGTTGCTGGAACGGCGGCTATCGCCAAATCCGCTGGTGACAATCCACAAGTATCCCGGCGCTGACCACGCCTTTGCTCGCGTTGGCGGGAAGACGTACAGTAAGCCCGAAGCTGATCGGGCTCTGGGGCTCACGATTGAGTTTTTCCGGCGGCACCTCTAGGGGGTGCCGCTCACTTATCGGACGGCGGCGTTATTTCGGTCGCTGTGGCGGTGTTCGCCGGAAGGCTGCAGAGGTCGATCTCGTCGGTACTCTGGAACAGCGCCGTGAATTGCCGAACTTTCGAAACGGACGGCCGTCCTTCGTAATAAGAACGAGGGTGGGCAGGCTTTTGACGTTGAACAGAGGCCGCGAAAACGGCGCAACCTTCATCCTCTATAGAGGCGACTTGGTCCCGTGCGCGCCTGGACCTCCCGGACGAAGTCTTCCGGACGGGTGAAGAAGGAGTTTTCGACCAAAACGCCGCCGATAATGACCATTGGATGCGTTCGGAGAATGTCGAGGGCAAGTGGTGCGGTGAGCAGATTGCTATCGTAGGCGCATATCACAGGATCGTCGTAGTTCGGCAAGACGCTGTTGAGGCGCGTCTCGTACTCCACCCAGTCGTTGCCGCTCTTCCAGTCGTCGACCGCCGTTTCGGCGTGGGCGATCAAGCGCGTCAGGGGAAAACCGAGCGCCGTGCCGGACTTCAACGTCTCCTGGGTGAGGGTGAGCATGGTCTCTTTATTGAAGCGCCCGGACTTCAGATAGGTGTCCTGCGGCAGTGAAACTTCGAGCTGGCGGCTCCGTAAAAGTCTTTCGACGTCGATGCCGGCGGCACGCAAGCGTTGCAGATGATCTTCCTTGTGCTGGGCCGGAAGGATGTGAACTGCGCGTTGGCCGCAATCGATACCGTCACAGATGAAGGGCAATAGCGTGTCGTATTCCTCCTCCGACGAGTTGAAAAAGGCACAGACGTGCCGGTGCTCCCGCAGCATGGTGCGTCCAAAAGGGATAGGTTCGGTACCTGCGTGCATGTGTTCCCCTCAAAGCTTTTGCGTCCCGTATCGACAGTGCCTTATCGTGCCCCCCGGCATCACCGTGTTGCGCTAGGTTAGGTCTCTGATCGCGCGGGAACGGACCCGACGCCGTCCGGCTTTTCCGCGGTGCGCGAATGCGCGTGGTGCTCAAGGCCGTTAGCGACTTGAAGCGCAAGCTCCGAAAGCCGGGTGTGCTCGGCGTCACTTTCGGAACGGGATTCGCGGAAATGAGTGGTGACGACGCCCCAGAAGCGGCCGCTTTCGCTGATGAGCGGAAGCGATTGCACGGCCACGATGCCAAGGCCGCGCATGATCTTCAATTCCGGTGTGTTGATGAAGAGATAACTGGTGGCGATGTCCTCGACGAAGACGTGCATTCGGCGCGTCAAGGCAACCGCGCAGGTCGTATTGGTGTCGCGGCGCACGATGCCGAAATATCCAAGTGTGTCGTCGCTGAACCCGCGGCTGGCGACGATTCGCAAACAGTCGTCCGCGTCGTCGAATCGTTGCATCGTGCCCAAGTCGGTACGGGCCAAGGCGATGGCGGCGTCAAGGAACTCCTGCAGAAGAGGCGCGATATCCTCCGCCCGCGTGAAGCGCAGCAGGACGGCATCGATCTCTGGACCGGGCATTCCATCCCGGGGGCGGGTGCGGACCGTCATCGTCTACCCTCCGATGACACCAGCCGCCTCCGCCTCGTTGTTGTTGCGTCGGCACGACGTGGGCTGGACATGAACTTGCAGGCAAAATTGCGCCGAGGGCGATTACGTAAAAATACGTAATCGCGATTGCGGCTACCGTAGAATCTGACGGCAGTCAGTGCGCGTTGACGTGCTTCCGTCTGTGCTGCGCTCCTCATCAGGGAGTGGGCGATGGCACACGTGCTTGTCCTCTACTACTCGAGTTACGGCCACATCGAAATGATGGCGCAGGCCGAGGCCGAGGGCGTTCGCGCCAAGGGCGGGGATGTCGTCATCAAGCGCGTGCCCGAACTCGTTCCTCCCGACCTTGCCCGCAAGTCCGGGTTCAAGCTCGATCAGCCAGCGCCGATTGCCACCATCGACGAGTTGCCTTCCTACGACGCCATCATCTTCGGCGCGCCGACGCGGTTCGGTTGCGTCGCCAGCCAAATGCGCAATTTCGTCGACCAGGCCGGTAGCCTTTGGGCCGAGGGGCGGCTTGTCGGCAAGGCCGGATCCGTCTTCACCTCAAGCGCCACCCAGCACGGCGGCCAGGAGTCGACCATTCTCACCTTCGTGCCGACCCTTTTGCACCTCGGCATGGTGGTGGTCGGATTGCCCTATACGTTCCAGGGCCAGATGGGCCTCACCGAAATTCTCGGCGGCTCGCCCTATGGCGCCGCCACCATCAGCGGGGCCGATGGCAGCCGCAAACCCTCGTCCATCGAGCTCGAGGCGGCGCGATTCCAGGGCGGCCATGTCGCGCGGATCGCCGCCCAACTCGCCGCTGCGCCGCAAGACAGGACAATAGGACAACAGCGGTCGGCATGAGCGCGGTCGAAGCGCTCACTCCGGGTGCACATCACCAATCATCAGCCACGGAGGCAAATATGAGCACAACGACCGCGAACTCCCAAACGACATCCGGCGCGCCCTGGCGCCGTCTCGGCGAAGCTTTGTCCCAGGATTGGTGGCTGCTTGCTTTGCGCGGCCTGCTCGGCGTCATCTTTGGTCTGATCGCGCTGATCATGCCGGTGGCGACCATCCTCGCCCTGGTGCTGTTGTTTTCTGCCTATATGCTGGTCGATGGCTGCTTTGCGCTATATGCCGCCGTGCGGGGCATGGTGCGGCGCGACAGCTGGGGCATGCCGCTGATCCACGGCATTGCCAATGTGGCGGTGGCGGCGATTGCCTTCCTTTGGCCCGGCATCACGGTCCTTTTCTTCGTGCTGCTGGTCGCCGCGTGGTCGATCGTGTCCGGTTGCCTGATGCTGGCCGCGGCCTACAACGTCAATGCCAACTATAGCCGGGGCTGGATGGCCTTCGGCGGCGTCGTGTCGTTGGCGTTTGGCGTACTGATGATCTTCGCGCCGGTTGCCGGCGCGGTGGTGCTTACCTGGTGGCTTGGCGCCTATTCTCTGGTCTTCGGCATCGTGGTGATCGTGCTCGCATTCCGCTTGCGCTCCCAGCGGGGCCGGGGTCCGGCGGCCGGCATTACCCAGCCAGCGAGCTGAGCCTGCGGCCATGCAAAAAGGCCATAGCATGAGCGACGTCAGCGCCGTGCTTTGATCGAGGTGGCCGCCGAACACAAGCTTTGTCTGCCGATGGTGTCCCGCTCGCCGGCAGGCTCAATGCGCATCAGCCTGCGCGCATTTTGGAACTCTCGCGGTTTGCGGGGAAGAATTTTGCGCGAGTTGTGACGTGAGCAAGACATTGCTGCGCGGATGCGCAGGCGTGCCGATTCAGTCATTGCAATAGTTTCGGATTGGGTATTCAATTGTTTACGACTGCATAATGCTATTGGTTGTGGTTCGAAGCCTTTCTGATTGTTAGTTGTCGCAGCTCCCGCGAGCAGCGAACTACACGGGTCCATTGAACGTTACCCGGACACGATGGCCCCTGCGTCATCGGACTTCTACATTAGCGCGATGACGATTGCTGTACTGGCGTACCGTAAAGCGGGCGCAGAGTTTCCGTTGCTCAGTAGGTCTACGTCATGCCCTGGGTCGATGAGCTGGCTGATACTCGAGCACTCAAACGTTGCATCCGCGACCTCGTTGCGCTGACGACGTTGCCGGCGATCTGGAGAGACTACAATCCGCAGCAGATCGTCGACAGCATTGCGGCCGCGTTGCTGTCGATGCTCAACGCTGACGTTGTTCACGTCTCGGTGCCCAGTCTGTATGGAGAGCCCGCCGCCAAGGCTACGCGGACGAGTTCGGCGTTGGCCGGCGCGTCGACTCTTCTGATCGAAAGGGCGATTGTCGGCGCTGCGCAGGCGCGCCGCGAGCAGGTCGTCCTCATCGAGAGCCCGGGTCCTCCGGGCCCGTTGCGCGTCACGGCCGTCCCCATTGGTTTGAGCCGCGAGGCTCTCATCGTCGTCGGCGCAACCCATGCCGAATTTCCCAGCGAAATCCACCGCCTTCTGCTCGGTATCGCAGCCAACGACACCACGATCGCCCTGCAACGCTGGCAGGCGACGGCGGAGCAGCAGCGGCTCCTCATTTTAATTGATCGTTCTTCCGAATTCGTCGGTTTTTCCTCTCTCGAGGGCAAGCCGCATTATATCAATTCAGCCGGCCGCGAACTCCTGGGCCTTTCCGATTCCGCCAGCGCGGGTTGCTACGATATCTTCGATTTTTTTGCCCCCGAAGAGCGGGACAGGGCGCACCGCGAGCTGATGCCGCTGGTGATGAAGAGGGGGCGCTGGCTCGGCGAGGTCAATCTGCGCAACTTTACGACCGGCGAGATCATTCCGTTCCTGGTCGATTGGTTCCGCATCGACGATCCGCGCTGCGGCCGGCCCATGAACATGGCGACGGTCAGCCGCGATCTGCGCGATCGCAAGACACACGAGGCCGATCTTCGCCGGCTCAATGAATCACTAGAGCGCCGGGTCGTCGAGCGGACGTCGGAACTCGCCGACGCCCTCGACCGGCTCACCGTGGAGGCCACGGAGCGATCGCGCGCCGACAGCCGGGCGCGGGAGTTGCAGTTGGAGCTCTTCCATGCGTCACGGCTGAGCGCAGCGGGTCACATGGCGGGCGCGCTGGCGCACGAGCTGAACCAGCCGCTCACCGCCGTTGTTAATTCGGTCAATGCGGCGCGCCGGATGATGGCCAATGGCGGCCATCAACGGCTTGACACGGTGCGCGATGTTCTTGACGAGGCGGTCGAGCAGACGCTTCGCGCCGGCGAGATCATCCGGCGCCTGCGCGACTTTGTCAGCCGCGGCGAGACGGAAATGCGGATCGAAAATCTGCCAGCCCTCATCAGCGAGGCCAGCGGTCTCGTTTGCGCCGGCGCGGGAGCCGGTGGCTTGAAGGTGCGCCTGCAGTTCGATGCCGGCGCCGAGACCGTGCTTGGTAACCGCATCCAGCTTCAGCAAGTAATGCTGAACCTTATGCGCAATGCGCAGGAAGCAATGGCGCTTGGCGAACGGAACGAACTCGACGTGACGACGGCGCGGCTGGACGAGGATTCGATCGAGGTCACGGTGATGGATTGCGGCGTAGGTCTGCCGGAAGATGTGGTCGAGCATCTGTTCGAGCCGTTTCACACCACAAAACGCAACGGCATGGGATTGGGCCTCTCGATTTGCCGCTCGATTGTGGATGTCCACGGCGGAAAAATGCGTTATCGGCCCAATGAAGGCGGTGGTGCCGTCTTTTCCTTCACGTTGCCGGCGATGTCCACGGAGTGATCGGAGCGATGGTCGTCGAGCGAATTGTCTACATCCTGGATGACGATGCGGCCATCCGCCGGTCGCTTGGCCGCTTGCTGGATTCAGCCGGCATACCATCCCGTCTCTATGCCACGCCGAGCGAGTTTCTCATTGTCGCCGCCGGCCTGCCGGCCGGGTGCGTGTTGGCGGATCTGCGCATGCCGAAAATGAGCGGCCTGGAGGTGCAGGCGCGGCTTCTTGTGGTGAACGCCCAGCTTCCCGTCATTGTGATGACGGGACAAGGCGATGTGGCAAGCGCGGTGGGCGCGATGAAAGCCGGTGCCGTCGACTTCATCGAAAAGCCATTCGGGGATGAAGTGTTGTTAGGCGCGGTCGAATTGGCGTTGAAGGAAAGGACGCCGCAATTGCGGTCGGAGGCCATCGTCGCGGCGGTCGCCCTGATCGGGATGCTCAGCACGCGCGAGCGCCAGGTTCTCGAAGCGCTGGTCGCCGGGCAACCTAACAAGGTGATCGCCTACGACCTCGGCATCAGCGTCCGCACGGTCGAGGTCCATCGGGCGCGCATGATGGACCGTCTCGGCGTCAATCAGTTCGCCGAGGCGGTGCGGCTTGGCGTGCTTGCACAACTTGCCGGAGGCAGCTGAGAAGGCGCCCGCCGCGAAGGTAGGGAGCTAAGCCAGTCGTGGTGGTCATGCTCCTCCAGAGCCTCGCGGTCGAGGATCTGCAGAACCCGCGTTCCGGTAAGCCGGATCACACCGCGGCGCTGCAATTCGCTCAATGAGCGGCTGACGGTTTCCGCGGAAACGGCGAGGTAGTCGGCAATGTCATAGCGCGAGATAGGCAGGGTGACCCGGTCGCCACAACCGGGCGACAGGCGGTGGGCCACAGCGACGATGAAGGAGCCGACCTTTTCCGGCACGGTAACGCGGCCAAGGATCAAGAGTTGCGCCTGCAATCGTGAAAGCTCGTCAAAGGCGATCTGGCGCAATTCGCGCGCGAATTTCGGATCGCTGTCGGCTTGCGCTTCCGCGCGCTTGCGCGGATACCCCGCAACGATGGTTCCGCGCGCCGCGGACTCTACCGTATTGTCGTAGTCGGCACCGGCCGTCAGGCCGAAGAAATCGCCAGGGAATAAGAGATCGACCACCTGCCGCCGGCCGTCAGGCCGGATGACGGAGCGTAGCGCTGCGCCGGCGATGACGCGGTAGATGGTGCTCGCCGGTTGCCCTTCTCGGCAGAGTTCCTGCCGTGGCCCGCAGGAACTGATAATGGCCACCGCATCGAGGCGCTGCAGCGGGTGTGGTATCGATGACGACGGATGACGAGATCGCGCAGATAGATGTGACGGGGCGATTGCGTTCACCGGATCACCTCCTGTGCAGATGCAGGGCGTGCCGATCCGGCCGCCCATGCAAACAGTTTCGCGCGGGTCCAAGTTCATGAGAAGGTGGAAAAATCACTTATCGTAAGAATACGTAATCGCGGGATTGAGTGTCCGCGCGCACCCCCGAAGAAAAGATCAGTGAGATGTTTTTACCCTGACGGCCGTCAAGGTTGCGGCGGCGCCGCCGCCATACACTGCAATGACGGGGCAGCAACCCGTCGGAGAAACCCAGGAGCGCGCAACGATGGCCAGCATTCTCCCCGCCGGGACGACAGCGCCCGATTTCACATTACGCGTGACTCCCGATCAGAATCTCTCGCTGAGTGAACTGAAGGGCAAGCCGGTTATCCTCGCTTTCTATCCCGCGGATTGGAGCCCGGTCTGCGGCGATCAACTCGCGCTGTACAACGAAGTGTTGCCCGAGTTCCGCAAGTACAACGCCGAATTGATGGGGATTTCAGTCGACGGCGTCTGGTGCCACGAGGCCTATGTCGAGGCGCGCCGGCTGCATTTTCCGCTGCTCGCCGATTTTAATCCGAAAGGCGCAGTCGCCAAAAGCTACGGGGCCTATCGCGAGAGCGACGGCGTGTGCGAGCGCGCGCTGTTCGTGCTCGACGACAAGGGTGTGATTTTCTGGAGCTATGCCTCGCCGATCGCCGTCAACCCTGGCGCCGATGGCATTCTAGACGCGTTGGAGAAAATGAAGGAAGGAGATGGATCGCATGTCGACACTCAAAGCTCCTCTCACGCCGCGTGATCATGTTCTTGGCCCGCTCACGGCGCCGGTCACCATGGTTGAATATGGCGATTACGAATGCCCGCATTGTGCGGCGGCGCATCCGATCGTCAACCTTGTGCTCGAGCATTTCGGTAACAATATCCGCTTCGTCTTCCGCCATTTCCCACTGAGCCAGATTCATCCGCACGCGGAGGCTGCGGCTGAGAGCGCGGAATTCTGCGGATCCTCTGGCAGGTTCTGGGAGATGCATGACGGCATCTACGAAAACCAGGATCAACTCGGTCTGCCGCTATTGCTGACGCTGGTGAGCGCGCTTGGTCTGTCGGAAGCGGCGGTGCGCGAGGCATTGGTCAACGGGACCTACCTGCCGAAGGTGAAGAGCGATTTCATCGGAGGTGTGCGCAGCGGCGTCAACGGCACGCCCACCTTCTTTATCAACGGGCGGCGGCATGATGGCTCCTTTGCTTTCAGCGATCTGGTGCATTCGGTGAAGGAAAATATGCAGATCAGAATGCCGGTCTAGCTTGGCGCTGGCAGGCGCGGGGAGGACGCATCATGGCCGCCGATCCGAACGACTGGATGTGGTCGGAAGCTTGCGCGGTCCTTGAACGCATGGAGCGGATGCATCGCCAATTCTTCCGGCCGGGGATCCCCGGCATCCAGAGCGCGGCGTGGCAGCCGCCGATGGATGTATTCGAGGTGCCCGACGGCATGCTGATCGTGCTGGCGCTGCCCGGCGTGGAACGCGGCGACATCGAAATTACTGTCGATGGGGACGCGCTGGTGATCTCGGGCATCCGCCGTCTGCCGGCAATGATGCGCGGGGCGTCCATTCAGCGTCTTGAAATACCCTACGGCCGTTTCGAGCGCCACGTTCTCTTGTCATCAGGCCGTTTCCACATCGCCAGCCAGAGTATCCACAGCGGCAGCCTTTTCATCACCCTCACCAAAGCGCGGTGAATCATGGTCGACACGATCGATAATGAAAAGCCTCAGTCGAGCGACCCACTTCCGCCGCTGCCCCCGGATGCAATGATCATCCTGCCGGTGCGGCAGACAGTTTTGTTCCCTGGCGTGGTGATGCCGTTCGCGGTTGGGCGACCGGCCTCGATCGCGGCGGCGCAGCAAGCGGTGCGCGGCGAACGGCCGCTCGGCGTGCTGCTGCAGACCGATCCAAGCCTCGATGAGCCGGCGCCCGACAAGCTTTACCGCGTCGGCACCGTGGCGCAGATTCTGCGCTACATTACCGGCGCCGACGGTACGCATCACGTGATCTGCAACGGGATGCGCCGCTTTCGGGCGGTCGAATTCGTTCCCGGCTACCCATTCCTGGTCGCGCGGGTGGAGGAGATTGGCGTATCGGAGACGATCACGCCCGACATCACGGCCCGCGTCGAATTGCTGCGCGCGCGCGCCCGCGAGGCGCTCGCGCTGGTACCAGATGCCCCGCCGGAAATGGTGGCCGCGATCGAGGCCCTGGAATCGCCGTCGGCGCTCGCGGATTTCGTTGCCGGCATCGCCGACGCCAAACCAGCTGACAAGCAGGAGGTGCTGGAAACGATCGACGTCAAACCGCGTCTCGACAAGGTGCTGGTCATGCTGGTCCAGCGCATCGAGGTGCTCAAACTGTCCAAGGAGATCGGCGAGCAGACGCAGCAGTCGCTGTCGTCGCAGCAGCGCGAGCATATCTTGCGCGAGCAGCTCCGTCAGATCCAGAAGCAGCTCGGCGAGGCCGACGAGAAGTCTGAGGAAATCGCAGAGCTGCGGGAAAATATCGACAAGGCCGGCATGCCAAAGGAGGCCGAAGAGCAGGCGCGCAAGGAGCTCAGGCGGCTGGAGCGCATGCCGGACGCCGCCGCCGAATACGGAATGATCCGAACCTACCTGGAGTGGCTGGTCGAGCTGCCGTGGTCGAAGTTCAGTCCCGATATCATCGATGTCGCCGAGGCGCGGCGCGTCCTCGACGAGGATCACTATGGCCTGCCCAAGGTCAAACGCCGCATCCTCGAATATCTGGCGGTCCGCAAGCTTAATCCCGAGGGCAAGGGCCCGATCCTCTGTTTCGTCGGCCCGCCCGGCGTCGGCAAGACCTCGCTCGGACAGAGCATCGCGCGCGCGACCGGCCGCAAGCTCGCCCGCCTGTCGCTTGGCGGCGTGCATGACGAAGCCGAGATCAGGGGCCATCGCCGCACCTATATCGGCGCGCTGCCCGGCAACATCATCCAGTCGATTCGCAAGGCCGGAACCCGCAACCCGGTGCTCATGCTCGACGAGGTCGACAAGCTGGGCATCGGCTTTCACGGCGATCCCTCTTCGGCGCTGCTCGAAGTGCTCGATCCGGAGCAGAACGCGACCTTCCGCGACAATTATCTCGGCGTCGCTTTCGATCTGTCCAAGGTCATGTTCATCGCCACCGCGAACGTGCTCGACACGATTCCAGGGCCGGTCCGCGACCGTATGGAGATCATTGAAATCCCCGGCTACACCGAGCAGGAGAAGGTGGAGATCGCCAAGCGCTATCTGTTGAAGCGCCAGTTGTCCGCGGCGGGTCTCACCGCCGCCCAATGCGATATCACCGAGGCCGCGATCCGCGACATCATCGGCGATTACACGCGGGAGGCGGGCGTTCGCAATCTTGAGCGGCTGCTCGGGGCGGTCTGCCGACACGTCGCAATCCGCATCGCCGAAGGCAGCGCCGACCATGTCCGCGTTGACCGCGGCGATCTGCATGCCGTCCTCGGTCCGCGCCGGTTCGAGAATGAAGTTGCCGTGCGCACCAGCGTGCCTGGCGTCGCCACCGGGCTCGCCTGGACGCCGGTCGGTGGCGACATCCTGTTCATCGAAGCGACGCGTGTGCCCGGTCGCAACAAGTTGATCCTCACCGGCCAGCTTGGCGACGTCATGAAGGAAAGCGCACAGGCGGCGCTGACGCTTGTCAAGTTGCAGGCGACGGGGCTCGGCATCGATCCGCAGGTCTTCGCGACGTCGGACATTCACGTTCACGTGCCTGCTGGCGCAATCCCCAAGGACGGACCGAGCGCAGGCGTCGCCATGTTTATGGCGCTCGTCTCTCTGTTCGCCGAACGTACGGTGCGCAGCGATGTCGCGATGACGGGCGAAATCTCGCTGCGCGGCCTCGTGCTGCCGATCGGCGGCGTCAAGGAGAAGGTTCTGGCGGCGGCCCGTGCCGGAATCAAGACGGTCATGTTGCCATCGCGTAACAAAAAGGATCTGGAAGACGTGCCGGAAGCTGCCCGCCAGCAGGTGCAATTCGTCTGGCTCGATCGCGTCGACGATGCGATCGCGGCAGCGCTTTCCGATCGCGCTGACGAAAGCCGTCTCGCCGAGCGCAGCGAGCCGGCGAACCACCGCCAGGCGGCGCGTTCGGCGTGAGGAATGCGTCTGCCGAAAAATCCAAAAAAATGACGCGCGTCAGGGCGGTTTTGCGCCGGACCGTCTAACTGGTCGCCAGGGCCGGGACCGCCTCCTGGCGGTGTCGCGGCGCCAGCTTCGCAATTCCCGCGAAGGACGCACCATGCCAGGCGCGGCCAAGACGAACTGAAGAAGCTCGCGGAGTTCAAGTATCTCGGGTCAGTCGCAGGCCGTTCGTCGCCGGGAGGAAGTCGCCTTGGACCATTCCTCAGATGTGCTTGACCGGATCAGGGTACGCGAGGTCGCGGGCGTGTTCCATTCGCGCGCAGCAATGGAGGACGCCGTCGAGGACCTGCTGCTCAGCGGTTTCGATCGCGCCGATATCGACCGTCTGGCGGCAATGGATGAAGTGCGCAAGCGCATCCAGGTCTACGTGGCCGCGGAAGAGCTCGCCGATGTCGGATCGGTGCCACGGGCGCCGGTTTTCACGCGCGACGATATCACGGTAGCGCTCGTCGCCACCGTCAGCGTGATCGGCGCAGCGGCCGGTCTCGCAACCGGCCTCGGCATCGTCTACGCCGGCGGCAGCACGCTCTCGGCGGCGATCCTCGCCGCTTTGGTGGGTCTCGGCGCCGGCGGCATCGCCGGCCTCATGTTGGCGCGGGTGCTTCGCCGCGAGCAGGTGCAGGGTCTTGAGCGGATCGAAGATCAGCACGGGCGCATACTTTGGGTGAGGGTACGGTCAGCCGAGCGCGAGGCCATGGCGCAGGAAATCCTGCGGCGCCACGGCGGCAAGGCGGTGCGCGTTCATGAGGTCGAGATCGACAAGCGCATCGACGACCTGCCGCTAAGCTCGCTCCGCCCAGATCCATGGCTCGGCAGCGAGCCGCTCGGACATCCATAACAACCAGTTGGCCAAGCTGCGCGGCGTCCGGGTGCTGGCAACGGCATCGCCATCGATGGCCCGGACCCGTGCGCGGGATGGGCGCCGATCTTTCTGTCGATAGCCGTCACGAGGACATCCGCCATCGGCGCGCTACGCCCCGGCGGTCAGCTAACTTATCCGAATGGCGTCGAGCCGAAGCCGCCCAAACGGTGCGGCATCAAGTTCATCCCCTATGACGGCATCTCCGGCGTCCGCCAACGCGGTCGGCTCAACCGCGCGATCACCGCGGCGAAAGTGTGGTTCCGTCGCGCGGCCGTGTTGATCGATGCAAAAAATGACGGCCGTCATGGCTGATCCCGGCGCTCCCGGTAGTTTTCCGCATCGAATGTCCATCAGGAGGTCCTCATGCGGTCTGACAGCGACATCGAACAGGATGTGAAAGAGGAGCTCAAGTGGGATCCCGATATCGACGCGACCGATATCGCCGTGTCCGTGAACAGAGGGGTCGTCACCTTGGCCGGCTTCGTCAAAAGCTTCGTCGATAAATACTCGGCGGAAGCGGCGGCGAAGCGCGTCTCCGGTGTGGCCGCCGTCGCCAACGATCTGGAAGTCCGCTTGCCGAGAATCGACGAGCGGCCCGATCCCGAGATCGCACGAGACGCGGTGACCGCTCTCAAGAGTCAGCTCCCGATATCGTCGGAGCGCATCCAGGTCATCGTCAAGAGCGGGTGGATCACGCTCGAGGGCCAGGTCGAATGGCAGTATCAGCGTACGACTGCCGAAAACACTGTGCGCCGGATCAAGGGCGTCAAGGGCGTCACCAACTCGATCAAGCTTGAGCCGAAGGCCAAGCCGAGCGAGATCAAGCGCAAGATCCAGGAAGCGTTCCGGCGGAATGCGGAGGTCGATTCCGCCCGCATCGACGTCGAGGCCGAAGGCAGCGTGGTGACACTCAAGGGCACCGTGCGCTCGTGGATGGAGCGCGAGGAGGCGGAACGCGCAGCCTGGGCTGCGCCCGGCGTGACCAGCGTCATCGACCAGATTGTCGTCAGCCCGTAGCGCGCGATCGCCCAAGGAACGCCGGCGCACCGCGCGTTCCCACCTGCATCAGCAACTGAAGGAGACTACCATGGATCTGAGACCGCTAGTTCCATTCCGCGGCCAAGGCGTTTTGATGCCGCCTGCCTTCAGCCTGTTCGGCTCGCTTCAGCGTCAGGTCGATCGTCTGTTCGATGATTTCGCGCGCGGCACGAACTCCAATGGCGCGGGCATGCTGATGCCGAGCATCGATGTCAGCGAGACCGACAAGGAAATCGAGGTTGTCGCCGAGCTGCCGGGTCTTGAGCGCAAGGACGTCGATATTTCTCTGGAGAACGACGTGTTGACCATCCGCGGCGAGAAAAAGGTCGAGTCCAAAGCGGACGACGACAACGGGAAGGATGACAAGGCCTATCACGTGGCCGAACGAACCTATGGCGTTTTCTACCGCGTCATCCAGCTGCCGCCGGGCATCGACGCGTCGAAGGTGCAGGCAATCATGTCCAAGGGCGTGCTGAAGATCACGATCCCGAAGCCGACGCCCAGCACCGCGACCAAAATCGAAGTCAAGGAAGCCGCCTGACCCCCATGGCGGATTCCAACGGGGACGCGCTCTTTTCCTCCCCTCGTAGAGCGCGTCCCCAACTTCTACGTATCAACGGGAGAGCAGATGCCATGATCGATCGGCCCCTAGTCATCACGGCCGCGCACATGTCTGGCGAGATCGTTGCCTTTTCACGGCGTACGCCGGCCGTCGCGGGACCACGCGCGCCGATCCCAGGCCAAGAATCGGCATTCCCGCAACTCGTGGTGCCGGCGGGGCTCATCGTGCCAACAACGGCCACTGTCAAAAGCTCGCTTTGGGTGTTTCGCGCCCGGAAACGCATTCTGCTCAAGGATTAAACGCGCACGCACAGGAGCACCGTCATGTCCAAGGCTATCGGAATCGATCTCGGAACGACCAATTCCTGCGTTGCCGTGATGGAAGGCAACAAAGCCAAGGTTATCGAGAACGCCGAGGGCGCGCGCACCACGCCATCGACGGTCGCATTCGCCGAAAACGGCGAAGTGCTGGTCGGTCAACCCGCCAAACGGCAGAGCATCACCAATCCGGAGAACACGATCTTCGCCATCAAGCGCCTGATCGGCCGCCGCTACGACGATCAGATCACGCAAAAGGACAAGGGCATGGTGCCCTACAAGATTGTGCCGGGGCCGAACGGCGACGCCTGGGTCGAGGTCAAAGGCAAAACCTACAGCCCCAGCCAGATCAGCGCCTTCATCCTGACCAAGATGAAGGAAACCGCCGAAGCCTATCTCGGCAGCAAGGTGACGCAGGCCGTCATCACCGTGCCCGCCTATTTCAATGACGCGCAGAGGCAGGCGACCAAGGATGCCGGGCAAATCGCCGGCCTTGAAGTGCTGCGCATTATCAACGAGCCAACCGCTGCCGCTCTCGCCTATGGCCTGGAAAAGAAGGGCTCGGGCAAGGTCGCGGTCTACGATCTTGGCGGTGGCACCTTCGACATATCCGTACTTGAGATCGGGGACGGCGTGTTCGAGGTCAAATCGACCAATGGCGACACCTTCCTCGGCGGCGAGGATTTCGACAACCGGATCATGGACTACATCGCCGACGAGTTCAAAAAGGAGCAGGGCATCGACCTGCGCAAGGACCGTTTGGCGCTGCAGCGGCTGAAGGACGCGGCTGAAAAGGCCAAGATCGAGCTCTCCAGCGCGACGCAGACCGAGATCAACCTGCCCTTCATCACCGCCGATCAGAACGGGCCGAAGCATCTCGCCATGAAGCTGTCTCGCGCCAAGCTTGAAGCGATGGCGGACGATCTCGTTCAACGCACCGTGCCGCCCTGCAACGCAGCGCTCAAGGACGCCGGCTTGAAGGCCTCTGAAGTCGAGGAGGTCGTGCTCGTCGGTGGGCAGACGCGCATGCCCAAGGTGCAGGATACTGTGCAGAACCTGTTCGGTCGCGAGCCGCACAAAGGCGTGAACCCGGACGAGGTGGTGGCCATTGGCGCGGCGATCCAGGCCGGCGTTCTGCAAGGCGACGTCAAGGACGTGCTGCTGCTTGACGTGACGCCTCTATCGCTCGGCATCGAGACCTTGGGCGGCGTGATGACCAAGCTCATCGATCGCAATACGACGATCCCCACCAAGAAGAGCCAGGTGTTCTCGACCGCGGAAGACAACCAAACCGCAGTTACCGTCCGCGTATTCCAGGGCGAGCGCGAGATGGCGGCAGACAACAAGCTGCTGGCGCAATTCGACCTGGTTGGCATTCCACCGGCGCCACGCGGCGTCCCGCAGATCGAGGTCTCCTTTGACATCGACGCCAACGGTATCGTCAACGCCTCCGCCAAGGACAAGGCGAGCGGCAAGGAGCAGACCATCCGTATCCAGGCTTCCGGCGGCCTCTCGCAGGCCGATATCGACCGAATGGTGAAAGAGGCCGAGGCGCATGCCGAAGAAGACAAGCGGCGCAAGGAGCTTGTCGAGGCGAAAAACGAGGCCGACGCCGTCGTCTACACGGCGGAGAAGACATTGAAGGAAAACGAGGGTCGGGCGCCTGCCGATCTGCGTCGTGAACTCGAGGCGGCCGTGAACGTGCTCAAGGACGCCATGAAGGGCGACGATGCCGCGGCGGTCCGTCAGGCGGCCGAGGCCGTCGGCCAAGCCAGCACGCGTCTGCTGCAGGCCGCACAACAGACCGCCGGCGCGTCCGGTGCGGCGGGAGGCGGCGCGACCTCTGGCGAATCGGAGCGGCCGGAGGTGGTCGATGCCGAGTTCGAAGAGGTCGACACGCGCGAGCGGAAGGCAAGTTGACGGCGGCGGGAGGACCACCATGCAGTTCGAGAAATACACCGATCGTCTGCGGGCGCTGGTGCAGAAGGCGCAGAGCCTCGCGTTGAGCCGCGGCCATCAGCAGTTCACCCCGTTGCATTTGCTCAAAGGGCTGCTGGATGACGAGGACCGTCTCGCGGGCAACCTGATCGATGCCGCGGGCGGCACCGCATCGCAGGTCGCGCAGGCCGTCGATCGCGAGCTCGACAAGTTGCCGCGGGTGGAAGGCAATGCCGCGGGCCAGGTTTATCTCGCGCCGGAAACCGCGCGCGTGTTCGACCAGGCCGAGCAGATGGCGCAGAAAGCCGGCGATCAGTTCGTCACCGTCGAATACATGCTGCTGGCGCTCGCCACTGCAGCCGGTGCGGCGGCGGAGGTGCTGAAGAAGGCCGGCATCACCCCGCAGACGCTCAACAAGGTCATCGCCGATCTGCGCAAGGGCCGCGCCGCCGACAGTCCGTCGGCCGAACAGAGCTACGACGCGCTGAAGAAATACACCCGCGACTTCACGGCAGAGGCCCGGGCGGGAAAGCTCGATCCGGTGATCGGGCGCGACGAGGAAATCCGCCGCACCATCCAGGTGCTGTCGCGCCGGACCAAGAACAACCCGGTGCTCATCGGCGAGCCGGGCGTCGGCAAGACCGCCATTGCCGAGGGCTTGTCGCAACGCATCATCAACGAGGACGTACCGGAGACGCTGAAGGACCGGCGCCTGCTTTCGCTTGATCTGGGCGCCTTGCTCGCCGGCGCGAAATACCGCGGCGAATTCGAAGAACGCCTCAAGGCTGTCCTCGAGGAGGTCAAGGCGGCGGCCGATGTGATCCTGTTCATCGACGAGTTGCATACCCTGGTCGGCGCCGGCAAGGCCGAGGGGGCGATGGACGCCTCGAACATGCTCAAGCCCGCGCTGGCGCGCGGCGAGCTGCATTGCATCGGTGCGACCACGCTCGACGAGTACCGCAAGAACATCGAGAAGGACGCGGCGTTGGCGCGCCGTTTCCAGCCGGTGTTCGTCGGCGAGCCCACGGTGGAGGAAACCGTCTCGATCCTGCGCGGGCTCAAGGAAAAGTACGAGGTTCACCACGGCATCCGAATCACCGACAGCGCGATCGTCGCTGCGGCGACCTTGTCGCAGCGCTACATCACCGACCGTTTCCTGCCCGACAAGGCCATCGATCTGATCGACGAGGCCGCGAGCCGGCTCCGCATGGAGGCCGATTCCAAACCGGAGGCAATCGACGAGCTCGACCGGCGCATCACCCAGCTCAAGATCGAGCGCGAGGCGCTCAAGAAGGAGAGCGACGCGGCGTCCAAGGAGCGCCTCAAGAAGGTCGAGAGCGAGATCGCCGAACTCGATCGCAAATGCGCGGATCTCACCGCACGCTGGCGCGCGGAAAAGGAGAAGCTCAGCGCGGTGCAGAAGGCCAAGGAGCAGCTCGAGCAGGCCCGCGGCGAGCTTGAAAAGGCCCAAAGGCAGGGCGATCTGCAGCGCGCCGGCGAGTTGCTCTACGCGGTCATTCCGCAACTCGAAAAGAAGCTGACCGAGACCCCGGCGCAGGGCCAGATGCTCAAGCAGGAGGTCACCGCCGACGAGGTGGCCGAGGTGGTGTCGCGCTGGACCGGCATTCCGGTCGACCGGATGATGGAAGGCGAACGCCAAAAACTGCTCCACATCGAGGAGAAGCTGCGCGAGCGCGTGGTCGGCCAGGAGCCGGCGATCGCGGTTGTTGCTGAGGCGGTTCGCCGCGCCCGCGCCGGGTTACAGGATCCGCGCCGTCCGATCGGCTCGTTCCTGTTCCTCGGTCCCACCGGCGTCGGCAAGACCGAGCTTTGCAAGGCGCTGGCCGAGTTCCTGTTCGACGACGAACAGGCGATGCTGCGCATCGACATGTCCGAATACATGGAGCGGCACGCCGTCGCGCGGCTGATCGGTGCGCCACCCGGCTATGTCGGCTACGAAGAGGGCGGCACGCTGACCGAAGCCGTTCGCCGGCGGCCGTACCAGGTGATTCTGTTCGACGAGGTTGAGAAGGCGCATAACGACGTCTTCAACATTCTACTGCAGGTCCTCGACGACGGCCGCTTGACCGACGGACAGGGTCATACTGTCGACTTCCGCAACACCATCATTGTCCTCACGTCGAATCTCGGCGCCGATATTCTTGCGGCGCTGCTGGAAGGCCAGCCGTCGGAGGCTGCGCGTGAGCCGGTCATGGAGGTGGTGCGGCGTTCGTTCCGGCCGGAGTTCCTCAACCGGCTCGACGAGATCATCCTGTTCAACCGGCTGGGCCGCACCGAGATGAAGCGGATCGTCGACATCCAGCTCCAGGCGCTGCAGAAGCTGCTCGACGACCGCAAGATTGTGCTCACCGTCGACGAGCAGGCCAAGAGCTGGCTTGCCAACACCGGCTATGATCCGATCTACGGCGCGCGCCCGCTCAAGCGCGCCATCCAGCGCCATCTGCAAAATCCGCTGGCGACCATGCTGCTTGCCGGCGCCATCAAAGACGGCGAGACGGTGGCGGTCACGGTGCGCGACGGCAAGCTCGTCATCAACGGCAACACGTTCGCCCAAGCGGCTTAGGTCGGCGCATGACAGGCTCACCGCACAGCATCGACGACGAACAAGTGGCGACCGACGCCGTCGACGTGGCGACGCTGCTGCGCGAGAACAGGGAGTTGCAGAAGGACAACGCCTCGCTGCGCGACCGCATGCTGCGGGCTTTGGCGGAAGCCGAGAACCGGCGCAGCCAGGCCGATCGGGCGATCGCCGATGCGCGCCAGTTCGCTATCTCCGAGTTTGCCCGCGAATTGCTGACCGTGGTCGACAACCTGCAACGGACGGTCGAGGCGGCGCAGACGCAGCTGGTTGATCGCCGCGTAGAAGATTCGACCCTGCTGCAGGGGGTGCAGGCGACCTTGCGCGTCTTCCTGCAAACCCTGGAACGTTTCGGCGTGCAGCCGGTCGAGGCGCTGGGACAACCTTTCGATCCGAATGTTCACGAAGCCATCATGGAGGAGGATGACCCGTTGCAGCCGCCGGGCGTGGTCACACGTGTGGTGGAGAATGGTTACACGCTGCGCGGCCGGCTGCTGCGTCCGGCGCGCGTCGTGGTGTCGAAGAAATCTGGCAAGCGATCGACCGGAGAGACCGTTGCCGAGCCGGCAGGCGGCGATCTCGGGGTGCGCTGGGGGACGCTGCCCGGTCCTCGAGACAAGGGGCTGTCTTGAACGCGCCACTGAGCCGATCAGCGAGAGGAGACTCCATTGGCATCCGATCCTTACACGGTTCTGGGTGTGAAACGGGATGCTGCGCAAGACGACATCCAGAAGGCCTATCGTCGGCTCGCCAAGAAGCTGCATCCAGACCTCAACCCGGGCAACAAGGCGGCGGAAGATCAGTTCAAGGAACTATCAGCCGCCTATGACCTGCTCGGCGATCCCGAGAAACGTGCGCGTTTCGATCGCGGCGAGATCGACGCCGCCGGTCAGGAGCGGCCGGCGCAGGGATTCTATCGCGATTTCGCCGCCGGCGGCGGCCACGCCTACTCCAGCGATGCCGGCTTTGCCGATTTTGCCGGCGCCGAAGACATCATCGCCGAAATATTCGGCCGCCAAGGCCGGGCCAATGTCCGGCGGCGCGGCGCCGACCTGCACTTTCACCTCACGCTCGATTTCCTCGATGCGATCAACGGCGGCAAGCAGCAACTCACGCTTCCCGACGGATCGAGCCTTGATGTCGCGATCCCGCCCGGTATCCGCGACGGCCAGGTGCTGCGGTTGCTTGGCAAGGGAAGGCCGGGGCTCAACGGGGGCCCGGACGGCGATGCGCTCATTGAAATCGAGGTGCGGGAGCACCCGCTTTTCCAGCGCATCGGCGACGACATCCGCGTCGAACTGCCGGTGCCGCTCGCCGACGCGGTGCTCGGCGGCCGCATCAGCGTGCCGACGCCGGACGGCCCGGTCACGATGAAGGTGCCGAAATGGTCGAACACCGGCAGCGTGCTGCGCCTAAAGGGCAAGGGGGTGCCGCGACGTGACGGCACGCGCGGCGACGAATATGTCGCGCTCAAGATCGTGCTGCCTGAGAAGCGCGATCCGGAGCTCGAGCGGCTCATCGCGCAATGGCAGTCCGGCACAGCCGCGCCGTCGCACGCCTCGGCGGAGGCCTGATCATGCGCACCGCCGACTTCCTCATGCAGGCCCGCCTCGATGCCCGCGCTGTCGACGCGTGGGTGATGTCCGGCTGGCTGCGGCCCGGTGGCGATCTGGCTGGCCGCGAATTCTCCGACGTCGATCTTGCCCGCGCGCGGCTGATCACCGAGCTGCGCGGGGACTTCGGTTTGAACGACGAGGCCATTCCCGTTGTGCTCGACCTGATCGACCAGGTGCACGGGCTGCGCCGGTTGGTGCGCGCACTCATGGAGCGGAGCCGGTCATGATTCCGACCTTGACCAGGGTTGCGACGTTACCCGGACCTGTCGCGCTCCTGACAGCCGTCAGTGACAGCCATTTCGAGCTGGCATTGTGTAGGAAGCCGTAAAGGCGCCATCGATCCGATGGCCCAGGCTGCGCAAGAACCGGTTGCGTCGCGGCGGCGGAGGCAATGATGATCAAAGACGTCATGGTGTGGTTGGATGGCAGTCTGGCTGACGAAGTGCGGCTTGAAGCGGCCGCCGCCATTGCACGACAGTTCGACAGCCAAATCGTCGCCCTGCTGCTCAATCCCTTGCCCTTGCCCGCCCAGATCCTCGAGGGCATAAGCCGTACCGAACAGCTGGAATTCGCGCGCGAGATTGGTGACAAGGCGGAGGTCAAGATAGACAGGCGGCTGAAGCTCGCCGCGCGGCCGGTGGAAATCCGGCGTTTCGATGTGCTGGCCGACGACATCGCCAATATCGCTTCGCGCGAGGCGCGCTCGGCCGATACCTTCGTCGCATTGCGTCCCAACGGCGCGATGGACCCGGATCGCCTGGTCGAAGGCGTGCTGTTTGGATCGGGCCGGCACATCTATCTGTTTCCGGAGACGGAACGGCCGGTGCCGGCATTCGACCGCATCCTGGTGGCCTGGAATGGCAGTCGGGAGTCGGCGCGGGCGATGACCGAAGCGATGCCATTCCTCCGCCAAGCTCAACAGGTGACGGTTGCCTTCGTTACCGACAAGCCGCCGGCCGAAGAGGGAGTCCCGGTCGGGACCGAAGCCGTCATTCATCTCAAACATCACGGCATCCATGCCGAGGTGCGTCATATTGCCAGCCGCAACGGAGACGTTGGCGCCGCGTTGCTGGCGGAGGCGAGGAAGGCGGACCTGCTTGTCATGGGCGGGTACGGCCATCCGCGCCTGCGTGAGTGGCTGCTTGGCGGCGTCACTTACAATTTGATGCATGAGGCGCCAGTGCCGATCCTGATGGCGCACTAGCCGGCAGATGGCGCGGCGGCTTTGCAAGTGAACCGGCGGCGCAGGCCCCGCTGCATTTCTCGGTCAAACGCCGCGGCTATCGAGCTCACTCCCGGGGCATCGTTGCCTCCGTTCAAGATGCATTGCCCAACGCGTCGGGGCCAGACTCGAGGTCGGCGAGAAACTGGTCGAAGGCGTTCATCACAGGCGGCAGCAGCTTGATGCTGCGCCCGCCTTTCCCGCCGCGGCTGGACGAAAACGCCGCACTCCGCATCCTCAAACATTCGCGAACATGGGTGCGTGAAACGCGGAGCCGTTTGGCCGACGCGGCAAACGACGTATACTGGACTTCGCCGGCAAGGTTCAGACGCCTTCGACGACGCGTACATCGCGCTCAACGTTGCCGGTGCCGAGTGCCTTGAGTGCGTCTTTGTAGCCAGCGGTGTCGTGTGCTGCGATGGCTTGTTCAATACTGTCGAACTCTATCAAGACAACGCGCTGGTGCATGCCGGACTCGTAGGTCTTAGCCGGGGTATTGCGGGCGAGAAACCGGCCGCCGGCGGCACTGATCGCCGGTCCGGCGAACTTGGCGTACTCCGTCATTGCATCCGGATTTGTAATCGAACGATAGGTCACGACCCAGTACGCCTTCGGCATCACAGTCTCCATTTGGTTGGGGACAAAAGCTAGCATCCTGCAAGCGACGACGTAAGCATCGCTGTATTAGCCATTATTGATAACAGCCATCATTTATTTGCCTGGTCTGCAGGCCAGGAGGAAAGTCAGCGTAGGCATTGCGGTCGGCGCTTTGCCGGTATCTGAAACGCCCAGCTAGAGAACATGACGTGCGCTCGCCGCTTTTAGTCAATCACCGCGCGGGCCGGGTTATGTTCGGGCTTGCCGTGGATGGCCCGCCAGATTCGTTCCGGCGTCGCCGGCATCTCAACATGGCGTACGCCAAGCTCCGCAAGCGCGTCGACGATGGCATTGATGACGACCGCCAAGGCAGGCGCGGTGCCGCCTTCACCGGCCGGGCGTATGCCGAGAGGATGTTCGGGCGTCGGCACTTCGCTGATCTGCGTGTTGAAATGCGGGAACACGTCCGCACGCGGCATGGCGTAGTCCATGAACGACGCCGACAGCAGTTGTCCGTCATTGCCGTGATAAATGCAGTGCTCCAGCAGGGCCTGGCCAATGCCCTGCACGATGCCGCCATGGGTTTGGCCATGGATGATAAGCGGGTTCACGGCGCGGCCAACGTCGTCAACGGTGGTGTATCGCGCAATTTCCAGTGTGCCGAGCTCAGGATCGATCTCCACCTCGCAGACGTGCGCGCCATAGGGAAAGGCGGCTTCCTTGATGACCTTGTCGCAGGTCGCGGTCAGCGGCCCGCGCAGATCATCCGGCAGATCGTTGCGCTCGAGCGCGGCGGCCGCGAGTTCGAACAGGCCGATGCCTTTACTCGTGTTCCTGAAGCGGAACATGCCGTCGGCAAAGTCAATGTCTCCGGGGTCCGCACCCAGCATATGGGCGGCGATCCGCTTTCCTTTGCCGACGATCTCATCAGACGCGATTTTCATGACCATGCTGGCGAGCCGCATGCCGCGGCCCGAATGCGTGCCGCCGCCGACCTTGACGATATCGGTATCGTGGGTGATCAGATTGACCTGATCAATAGGCACGTTGAACCACTCGTTGATCAACTGCGCAAAGCTTGTCTCGTGGCCTTGACCGTTGGAAACCGTGCCGATGACGACGTCGACGGTGCCGTCGCGTTGGATGGTAATGTCGGTGCGTTCGCGCGGATTTCCAGTCGCTGTGTCGACGTAGTTGGCAACGCCGATGCCGCGGTACTTGCCGCGCAGGCGGGCTTCAGCCCGGCGCTCTTCAAAACCGTCCCAGTCTCCTTCCTTCAATGCCCAATCCATCACTTCCTGATAGTGGCCGCTGTCATAGGTCATGCCAAACGGATTTCTGTAAGGCAGTTCGGCTGGCGTGATCAGGTTGCGGCGGCGGATATCGGCCCGGTCGAATCCGAAGTCGCGGCAAGCAAGATCAATGAGCCGCTCCATCACGTACATGACCTCGGGACGGCCGGCGCTCCGATAGGGCCGCGTCGGCGATGTGTTGCTCAGCACGGCGCGGGCGCGGAAATCGGCGCACGGCATGCGGTAGATGCTTGAATTGATTTCGACGCCTTTTTGTAGAGGCGAGAAGTTCGTCGTGTGGGCGCCGGCATTGCCGATGTTGGAGCCGCGGATCGCGAGGAAGGTACCATCCTTGTCCAGCGCCAGTTCAGCGTGAACCGCGAGGTCGCGGCCCTGATAGTCGCTGAGGAAAGCCTCCTGCCTCTCGCACAGCCACTTCACCGGGCGTCCGACACGCTGAGCGGCCCAGGCGACGAGGCAAAACTCCGGATAGATCATGCCGCGCGTACCGAAGTTGCCGCCGACGTCGTGCATGATGACACGGACGGAGTCCGCCGGCACGGAAAGAACCGTCGCAAGATCGTTCTTGAGCCGCACCGCACCGCCACTGCCGGCGTACAAAGTCGTTCGCTTGGTATCCGGGTCGTAGGCGCTGACCGCGGCGCGTGGCTCCATTGGTACGCCGGTGATGCGTTGCACCCAGGTGTCAAAGGTCACGACGTGGGCGGCTTTGGCGAAAGCGGCCGTCGTCGCTGCGGCATCGCCGAGGCGCGCGTCCAGGGCGACGTTGGAGCCGTGCTCTTCCCACAGCAGAGGCGCATCGGGTTCGGCTGCCGCAGTCGTATCAGTGACGGCGGGCAGGGGCTCGTAATCCACTTCGATCTGTTCGGAGCCATCTTTCGCCGCGGCCATTGTCTTGCCGATGACGATGGCGATGCCTTCGCCGACATAGCGGGCCTTGCCGATCGCCAGCGGATAATGCGGCGCGGTGAAAACAGGGGTGCCGTCGGTGTTGACCGGAATGATCTCCGCCGGATGGGCTAGCAGCGGCACATGCGGCAGCGGTTGCAGCCCGTCCGCAACCAGATCGGCGCCGGTCAGCACGGCGATGACACCGGGCATCTGCATCGCCTTGCCCGTGTTTATCGATTTGATGAGGGCATGCGGGTGGGGAGAGCGGTGCACAATGAGGTAGGTCTGCCCCGGCAGGTTGATGTCATCGCTGAAACTGCCCTGGCCCGTGATCAGGCGCATATCTTCGCGGCGCCGGACCGGCTGCCCGATTTTTTCGCTGGTGGCGGCTTCGATCACTTTGCCCCCCCAGAAAGGCGGTCGACCGCAATGGAAACGGCGCGTTTCAACATCACCGTCACGGCATGCGCGCGATACTCCGCCGTGGCGTGGATATCGGAGTTCAGCGTGCTCGGATCGACCGAGACGCCTTCGACTGCGGCGACGGTGAAGCTTTTGCTCAGCGCGGCTTCCGCATCGACCAAGCGGAATACACAGGGGCCGGCGCCGGTGATGGCGACACGTGCGTCGCCTTCGGTCTTTGCCACGAAAACGCCGACCAGTGCAAAACGCGAGGCGGGGTTCGGGTACTTGACGTAAGCTGCCGTCTTCGGGATCGGAAAGCTGATCGCCACGATGATTTCGTCCGGCTCCAGTGCGGTTTCAAACATGCCCTGGAAAAATTCGTCGGCCGCGATCTTTCGTTTGCTTGTGATGATCGTCGCGTTCAAACCCAAAACGGCGGAAGGATAATCGGCATTGGGGTCGTTGTTGGCAATGGAGCCGCCGATTGTGCCGCGGTTGCGCACCAACGGATCGCCGATGCCTGCGGCCAGCGCAGCAAGGGCAGGGATCGCAGCCTTGGCAACGCCGGATGTCGCGACGTCGTAGTGCCGCGTCATTGCCCCGATCACCAACGCGTCGTCTTTCCTGTCGATGCCCTTCATTGCAGCGACAGCCGTGAGATCGACGATGTCGGAATACCGTGAGAGGCGCAGCTTCAGCGAGGGAAGCAGGCTCATCCCCCCGGCCAGCAGTTTCGGATCGGTTTTGCCGGCGAGGAGGCCTGACGCCTCATCGAGGCTACCGGGCCGATGGTAGTCGAAATCGTACATTACGTCTGCCCCTTCATCGCCGCGGCGCCGGCCTGAATGGCGCTGACAATGTTCTGGTAGCCGGTACAACGGCAGATGTTGCCTTCAAGATTATGGCGCACGGTCTGCACGTCGAGATTGTAGCCGTTGCGGCGAACCATATCGATGGCCGACATGATCATGCCGGGGGTGCAAAAGCCGCACTGAAGGGCATGGTGCTCGCGAAACGCCGCCTGCATCGGGTGCAGCATGCCGTCCTGGGCCAGCCCTTCTATCGTCGTGACGTTTGCGCCGTTCATGGCGACGGCCAGGACCGTGCAAGACTTGTTTGCGGTGCCGTCGATATCGACCGTGCAGCAGCCGCACTGCGTGGTGTCGCATCCGACATGCGTGCCGGTCAGACCGAGATGATTGCGCAGATACTCGACCAGCAGCGTCCGGTTCTCCACGTCGGCGCTAACCGAACGCCCATTCACGGTCATTGACACCACAGGCATGGCTGAATCCTCAGCGAATATTAAACAGGCGGGCCGCCGTTCCGGCGACGATGGCCTCGCGGTCCTTGCCGGTGAATCCGCAGGCGTCGATAATTTTCAGCGGCTCAAGGTCGCCCAGATAGAATGGATAGTCGGTGCCCATCATCATCTTGTCGACGCCGCCGGTCTCGACCACGAAACGCAGCGTAGCGGGATCAAAAACCACCGTGTCGAAATAGAGCTTCTTGAAGCCTTCCGCGGGATCGCCCGGCGTCGGCTGGCCGACATAGCTCTTCTTAAGGCGCCCCATGACGGTTGGAATAGCGGCGCCGCCGTGGGAGGTCACCAGTCTGACGCCGGGATACTTCACCAAATGTCCCGAATACAGCAGTCGCGCCACGGCGTGCGTCGTATCCGTGACGCGGCCGATGGCGTTGACCAAGCCGTAGTCTTCGAGGCGGTTGTCGCCGGTGGCGAACATCGGATGCAGGATGATGGTCGCCTGCCTCTCGGAGGCTTCGGCCCAGAACGGGTCGAGATCGGGGTCGTCCAGATTGCCGCCCAGTCCCTTGGGCTGGGTACCGATCATCAGTCCGTGAAATCCCTGATCGAGCGACTCGCGCATGACCTTGGCAGCGAGCTTGCCGTTCTGCAGCGGCACGGTGGCGAGCGGGATCAGCTCGGGAAGATGCTTCACGCCGTCCAGCAGATGCTTGTTGAGATAACGGCTCCAGTCGGCGCCTTCTTCGGCTGGTAATTCATACGCGAACATGTCGAGCCAGCCGCCGACGACCTGCCGGTCTATCTGCTGCGCCGCCATCCATTCCTTGCGTTTGCCAACATCGCTCATCAACGGCATTACCGGACGCGTCGGCTTGCTGCCGGCAAACGACATGCATATGCCGCCTTTTTCGAGGGTTACCTTGACGGAGGGAAATGCGCGCTGGGTCTTGAGATCCTCAAGCATCGCCTGAGGAACAAAGTGCGAGTGCATGTCGATATTCAAGGACCGCTCCGCTCTTGTTGTGTAGCGATTAAGATAATGGCCACGCGCCCTGTTTGCGGCTCATCATGCATCAGGCACTTTGCATCGGAAACCGGGTGGGTTCTCCGTTCGAAAGTGCTTCAGAGAACGGATAAGCTGTTAGAGCGAACGTTGGCTATGTCAGCGTTTCCTTGGCCGGATCACGTCGCTCGTTGGAGCCGAAAATACGCCTCGACATGCGGAGCTGACAACTAAACAGAACTGATAGCTCGCATAACAAACACAACACTGCCGGAGCTTTTCAAATTCTGCCATAGTTGACGCTGGCCGGTGCAACTCACCGTGCCCAAATCTGACACTGAGCAACGATGCGGCGTTGAGCGTCGCCGGAAGCGAAGGCAGAAAATCCAAGGGAGGCTGCTATGAAAATTTCCGCGCTGACCGGCGTCGCAATTGTGTTCGTCGGCCTCGCTGCCGCCGATGTCGCATCGGCGCAGTCGCAAGTCGACAAGGTTAAAATGGTGGTTTTTGGCCCGCCGTCGCTGGGGGCCTTCCTTCCGCCGGTAATCAAAGCCAGGAAAATCGACGCGAAGTACGGGCTCGACATCGAGTTCGTCGAGCGGCCGCCTGATGCCTATACCGTTCAGTTCAACACCGGCGAATTCCAGGTGGGGGGCAGCGCCGCTTTGCTTACGGTCGGTTTGGCCGCCACGCGCGGCGTCAAGGTCACCTACCTGTTCAATGTGTTCGACTACTGGTCCTACGTCGTAACCTCGCGCCCGGACATCAAGACGCTCAAGGATATCGAGAACAAGGAACTCGTCGGCGCCAGAAGCACCTCAAGCTACCGCATCTTCACGTGGTTCGCTAAGCAGCAGGGGGTCGACATGTCCACGGTGGCGGTGGTCAATACCGCGCCGCCGGGTTTGATGGGATACGCGCTCGCCGACCGCGCGCCGGCCGTGCACATGTGGGATCCTGGCTTCGATCTTCTCCGTTCGCGAAAGCCTAACATTGTATCGCTCGATCTCAAGATCGACGAAATATGGAAAAAGTATACCGGCACGACCAAGATTCCTTACCTCGGCGTCGCCGCACATCAGGAATGGATTGAGAAGAACCCCAAGCTCGTTCCGAAGCTTTACAACACTTACAAGGCGGCGGCCGATTGGGTGCTCGCGAACCCGGATGAGGCGAGCAAGATCATTGTCGATAAGGGCGGCGAGGAGGCTCAGAAGAATGTGGCCGTGCTGATCCGGGACAACGACCGTCTGCGTTTGGGCGTATCCTGGGCGCAGGATCTCCAAAAAGAACTTCTGCATATCTACAAGGTTGGACAGGAAGTCGATTTGCTGCCGAGCGATCCGGGTCCCTCAACTCTCTATTCCGGCCCGAGGCAGTGACCTCGCCGGGCCGTCGTAAGAAAAAGAGAGCAGGAACATGAACGGAATTGCGTCGGTTTCCGGCCGCATCGGCAGGGTCGCGGTGCCGTTCATTTTCCTGGCCCTCGTCTGGCAACTGGCGGCACTGGTCATGCCGCCTTTCCTGTTCCCGCCACTTGCGGACATTTTCTCCCGCACAATCTCGATATTTCTCAGCTGGTCGGCTTTTTCAGACGTGCTGGCAACTGTCGCGCGTATCATGGCCGGCCTGACCGGCGCCTTTATTTTTGGTGCCATTTTTGCGGCCTTCATGATGCGCTTCCGCGTCGTGGACGGGTTTGTCGGTCCGATCCTGACGTTTTTCCAAGGCATCCCAGCGCTGTCCTGGGTCGTGTTCGCGATCATCTGGTTTCACGGAACCGAGTTCCGAATTTTTTTCATTATGACGGCGACCACACTGCCTGCCTTCACGTTCCAGATCCTTGGCGCATTGCGCGGTATGCCGCGGGACCTGATCGAAATGACGCAATCATTCCGTCCCAACCGCAGGCAACTCTTCATGGCAATGATCGCACCTGCCATCTTGCCGGAAATTCTCACGGCATGGAAAGTCAATCTCGGAAACGCGGCGCGCGTCGTTGTCGTGGCCGAACTGGTGGGCGCCACGGGTGGTATTGGATATCAGTTGATGCAACAGCAGCAATTATTTGACATGGCCGGCGCGCTTGCCTGGACGCTTCAGATCGTGTTTTTTGTTATCATCGTGCAGCAGGTCATTGCTTTCATCGAAAAGGTTGCGTTCCGCTACCGCGCGGTTTCGGAGCGCGCACTATGACCGCAGATGTGACGGCCGACGATGTCGAAATCCGCTTCGAGAACGTTTCAAAATACTTCTTGCGCAGCCGAAACCCGGCGGACCGATTTTGCGCTGTTGAGGGCATTTCGTTCGATATTCGCAGAGGCGATATCGTGGCGTTGTTGGGTAAAACCGGCTGCGGGAAGTCGACCATCTTCAATATGATTGCCGGCTTGCTTGACCCTTCTGAAGGCAAAGTGGTGGTCGCTGGCAAGGAGCCGTTTCAGAACTTCGATTGGTTCCGGGGGAAGGTGGCCGTTGTTTTTCAGAACGACAGGCTGCTGCCCTGGCGGACAGCCCTCGGCAATGTCGAGATGGGTCTGGAATTCCTCGACGTTCCGAAACAGGAGCGGCGTGATACGGCGCAGCGCTGGCTAGCCAAGCTCGGCCTCGGCGGGCATGAGCACGACTATCCGCATGCTCTTTCGGGGGGTATGCGCCAGCGGGTCAGTATTGCGCGGGCTTTTGCAACTGATGCCAACTTGTTGTTGTGCGACGAGCCGTTCTCGGCGCTTGACGAGATGACAAGTCAGCGTCTGCGGCAGGAATTTGCCAATTTGGTTCGAGAGAACAAGAAGACCGCGGTCTTTATCACTCATTCGATTGACGAAGCGCTGCAACTTGGCGATCGAATCGTCGTTCTGAAACGGCCGGCAAAGATCGCTTATGAGGTAAGACTCTCTGGCGACACTTCAACGCAAGATAAGGATGAAATTCGCGCCCGAATTCGAGAAGTGCTGTCCGTGTAATTCGAGCCGCGCCGAATTGCCGTGGGCCGGCGCCGACAGCACGCTAACGTCGCTGTCAACCTCGCAGCAGCAAGTTTGCTTCCATGCGGCCGTAAAAAGGCTGTTCAGAGGGCGTCAAATGCGCTTCCGACGCCATCTGCAGTCCTTGATACGGCAGAAGCCGGATTCCTAGACAGTTCCCTGTAAGATTCCCTGTTAGCAGGGAAAATGAAGAGAGCGGGGCGCGATCTGCACAGGCAACCCAGCCACGTCCGTCCGAGATGCATTCTGCGTTCCGAAGTCGCAAACCGGCCGCTCGTCGGGACGGGCGGCGGGAAACGCTGACATCTCGTTCACGCCATCTTCCGCGTCAGCCTCGGCCTCTCGCGTGCGCTGTCATATCCGCTGACTTCTGACGCGCCCGCGCGGGCGATCCGACGAAACAAAAGCACCGGGACGGTCCGGTGCGCGCCTGTGCAGGGCCGTCTACTGGCATCCGGCACAGGCAGCGCCAAAAATTTCGCATCGATTTGCGCCCACGGGCCAACCGGATGGCCGGTCGATCGGCTGCCAAAGCCGCAGCCGACGTTCCCGCTGCCTGCTGTCACTGCGCGGCGATGACGGGTGCGCGATCGGGACCTGGCCTTGCGGCCAACCGCGCAGGGCAACATTGCCGGAATCTCGCTGCGCTGCGACGTCTTGCCGTCGCCACACCCGAGCAAACTCCGTTCTGATCGCACGGAATGACGCCGAGTTCGGCAGTTTGCCCTCTTAGAAGCCGGACTTTGCCCGGCAAATAGGCTTGACACATTAGCTTTGTGAGTTAGGCTTATGAAGCCTATAATCCTATCAACGGAGCGACGATGTCATCTCGGAAACGCAGGCCGGTTGTCGCGGAAGTTGGTTCGGCTCCTCCGCCGGCGCGGTCGGCGCCAGACAAGGTGAGCCCGATCGGGCGTAGCTCTGACGTGCCGCCGACGATCGGTCGCCCCGAAATGTTGATCGATGGTTCGGATCAGAAATTCCGGGGCCTGATCCACGGCCTGCTGACGTTTTTCGCTCTGCACAGGGCCATTCGTGACAGCTATGCCGCTCATGTCGGTCTGGGCGGCGTCCAGTACACCATTCTGCAAAGCATTCGGCATCTCGGGTCGGGCGCCGATGTCAATGTTCGCGACGTCGCCGAGCACCTGCGTCTGAGCGGGTCCTTCGTCACTGTCGAAACCAACAAGCTCGAGCAGCTCGGCTTCGTTCAGAAAGCGCAATCGGTCGACGATCGGCGGCGCGTTTCGCTCAAGGTGACGAAGAAGGGCGCTGCGATGCTGGACGATCTCGCGCCGATGCAGCGCACCGTCAACGATGTTCAGTTCGCCAACATAAGCCGGCAGGAATTTATTGCGCTGTCCAAGCTGGTTGACCAGTTGATCGGCAGCAGTCAGGCCGCGCTGACGCTCCTGTACTACCTCAAGGACAGCAAGCAGCAGCACAATCCGGCCTTCGCAGACGCCGCCGTGAACGAACTCGTCGAGGTCCCGCGACTGAAAAGCAAGCGGAAGACTCGCGCCAGCAAACGCGGCGGCTCGTAGCGAGCCTATCGGTTACTCGGCTCCATCAATCACCAGTGTGCAAACTGTAAAGGGGATGTTACGCATGTTTACCAGACGGAATCTGCTGCTTTCGACCGCCGCCGGAGCGGCCTCGCTGGGGCTTCCTGCCGTGGTCCGCGCCGAGGAAGTCGTTCTCAAGACCGTGAGTGCGTGGACGGAAGGCACCGCCTTTTCCCGCGCCTTCGAGCGCTTCGTCGCGCGGGTCAACGAGACCGGCAAGGGCGTGGTCCGGCTCAACTATCTCGGCGGCGGAAGCAAGGTCATGAGCCCATTCGACATGGGACAGGCGGTGCGCCGCGGCGTGTTTGACGTGTTGAACACAAACTCGGCCTACTATTCGAACCTCATTCCCGAGATGAACGCCATCAAGCTTGCGCGCGTGCCGATCGAGCAGGTGCGCAAGAACGGCGGGCACGAATACATCAACAAGATCATTGGCGAGAAGGTAAATGCGCACTGGCTCGGCAACGCCAAGGGCTATGTGCCGTTCCATGTCTATCTGTCCGGGAAGGCCCGCGAGGTATCCGGGCCGGATTTCGCAAACCTGAAGCTCCGGGTAACGCCGAACTACCGCCCGCTGTTTTCAGCGCTCGGCGCGACCCTCATGCAGACGCAGCCGTCGGAGATCTACACGGCGATGGATCGCGGTGTGGTGGACGGCTACGGCTGGCCGATCCAGGGCATCGACGAACTGGGTCTCGTGCCGGTGACCAAGGTGCGTATCGATCCCGGGTTCTTCGTCGCCCCGAACGAGACGCTGATCAATCTCGACACCTGGAAGAAACTTGGCGCGCCGCAACGTAAGGTGCTGGAGGATGCGGCGCTGTGGACGGAGTCATGGCTCGAGTCCTACGAGGCCGAAGAAACCGAGAAGGCCAAGAAGATGCAGCAGGATGCCGGCATCAAGGTGGTCACCTTCTCGGCGGCGGATTCAAAGAAGTACCTGGACACGGCCTATGACGCCGGCTGGAAGGAGCTGTTGCAGATTTCGCCGCAGCATGGCGCGCGACTGCGCGAGTTCCTGTCCTGACGACGGCATACATATGCTCTGGCGAGCACGTCGGCCAAGCCGACGTGCTCGCGCCTGAGGAAAAAATATGAGCGGATCAAAACGATTTGCGTCGGTGATGGACGTCATCACCGGATTTCTGTGCACCTTGTTTGGCCTCACCCTGGGCCTGATCATTCTGCTCCTTTGCGCCGACATCGTGTTGCGCAATGTCGGCATCACGTCGCTGCCGTGGGTCATCGAGCTGACTGAATACGCGCTTTACGGCGGGACGTTTCTGGCCGCGCCCTATGTGCTGCGCATCGGCGGTCACGTGCGAGTCGAAATTCTATTCGAGGTGCTGTCGCGAGAATCCGCGCGGCTCCTCGATAGGATCACGGATGTCTGCGGTCTCGGCGTGTCTTTGGTGATGACATATTACGGCACGGCGGTCGTGCTGGATTCGTACCGTTCCGGCATGATCCAGTTCAAGAGCATGATACTTCCGGAATGGCCGCTGCTTCTGCCCATTCCGGTGGGATGTGCGCTTCTCTGCATCGAGTTCGTGATGCGCCTGTCGGGCGTTCGCGCCGCGCCTGAGACCGAGCCGGCTCCCAAGCAGTTCAGCATCTGACGGTGGCATCGATGGAATGGTACACGACGCTGATTCTGATGATGGGCTTTATCTGCGGCCTGATGACGTTCGGGCTGCCGATCGCATTTGCGTTCTTTCTGACCAATACTCTTGGCGCGTACTATTTCATGGGCGGCGGGGTCGGTATCGAAACCGTCGTGCGCGGCTCGATGTCGTCGATCGCCAATTTTTCGCTGGCGCCTATCGTGCTGTTCTTGCTGATTGGCGAGATCTTGTTGCGCAGCGGTCTGGCATTCCGGTCGGTGGACGCAATCGATCAGGCCATTCGGCGTGTGCCGGGGCGGCTGTCGGTGGTCGCGGTGGTCGGCGGCACCGTGTTCTCGGCGCTTTCGGGCTCCACCATTGCGACGACGGCAATGCTCGGGCAGTCCCTGGTGCCGAACATGCTGCGACGCGGTTATCACCCGACGATGGCAACGGGGCCGGTGATGGCGATCGGCGGCGTCGACATGCTGATCCCACCGTCAAATCTCACGGTGGTGTTCGCCACGATCGTCAGCAGCGTCAGTGTTGTGAAGATCTCAGTTGCGGCGCTGCTCATTGCCGGCATCCTTCCGGGTCTGATCATGGCGGCCGGCTTCATCGCCTACATTGTCATTCGCTGCTGGCTTAATCCGAAGCTGGCGCCGGTGGCGACCGACGATCATCCGCCCGCCCGCGGCCGCTGGCTTCCCTTGCTCACCGATGTCGCGCCGCTGATCGCAATCTTCGTTGCCATGATGGGGAGCATGTTTGCCGGCTGGGCATCGCCGACGGATTCGGCGGCCATCGGCGCCATCGCCACCCTTCTGCTGGCGGCGGCTTTCCGGTGCTTGAGCGTTTCGATGATTCTTGAATCGCTGAAGGCGACCGCGGTGGTTACGACGATGCTTTTCTTCATCATCGCCGGCTCCACCACCTTTGCCCAGATCCTGGCGATCTCCGGTGCGACCGATGGCGCGCTGGCGGCGCTGACCAAGCTCGATCTCGGGCCGATGACCGCTGTGCTGGCCATGATTGGCGTCATCCTCATTCTCGGCTGCTTCATGGAGCAGATCGCGATGATGCTGTTGACGTTGCCGTTCTTCGTCCCGCTCGCGAACGCGCTCAATATCGACATGCTCTGGCTCGGCCTGATCCTGCTCATTTCCTTGCAGGTGGGGCTGATGACGCCGCCTTTCGGCATGCTGCTGTTCGTGATGCGCGGCGTGGCCCCCCGAGAGATCACGACCCGGCAGATATGGGCCTCGATTGTGCCCTTTGTGCTGATCGTGTTCGCGGTGCTTGCCCTCATCCTGATGGTGCCCTGGGTCGCCACCGGCATTAGCGCGCGCATGTGACTCCGGCCGTGCGTCCGCACGCGCGGAATTGCATTTGAAAAATAGCTATGTTACAAAGCCAATAGAAAGACGAAGGGTAGACAATGACAAAGATTACGCGCGGCAATCCGCCCAACCTGGCGAACGTTCGTTCGAGCATCTATCATCACTTCATTCGCATCGATAATCCGAAGTCGCTCATTTTCCTGTCGGGGCAGCTGTCGCGCGATTCCAACGGCAAGCTGGTCGGCCCCGGCGATATGGCCGAGCAGACGCGGCAGGCGATCCGCAACATGAAGACCGTGATGGAGGCCGCCGGCGGCACGCTCGAGGATATCGTGTCAATTGTCGTCTACACGACCGACATCCGGCAGTTCAAAGAAATCGTCGCCGCGCGCGTCGAGTTTTTCAAGGACAAGCTTCCGACCAGCACCATCGTCGAAGTCAACCATTTGGCGGACCCGGGACTCCTGATCGAGTTCCAGGCGACGGCTGTGCTGTCGGAGTAGCAGAGGGCGCTTCTCCCTTTCGCGCCGGCGTAATCAACCGCGGTGGATGGCATGAAAACGGCAATCATCAATATCGGAACGATCGTTTCAGGCGATTGGCGCGCGCCCTTCGTGCCCGGCGATGCCATCCTGATGAGCGGCGGCCTCCTGGAGAAGGTGGGCTCGGTCGACAAGGCCGACCTCGAGGCCTGCGATCTCGTGATCGATGCCAAGGGTGTCACGGCGGTGCCGGGATTCATCGATTCACACGTGCATATCGCATTTGGCGATTATTCCCCGCGGCTCACGGCGGTCGGGTTTCTCAAGGACTACATGTTCGGCGGAACCACCACAGCCATCTCGGCCTGTGAGGTGCATGTGCCGGGACGTCCGAGCGATGTCGAGGGCGTCAAGGCGTTGGCCGTCGCCGCGAAGAAGTGCTGGGACAACGAACGTCCCGGCGGAATGCGCGTGCATGCAGGCAACGTCATCCTTGAGCCCGGACTCACCGACGCGGATTTCCAAGAGCTTGCCGCCAAGGGGATCTGGCTCGCCAAGGCGGGCTTCGGCAGCGTGACGTCGCCGTTCGACTACGTGCCGCTGATCGCGGCGGCCAAGCGGGCCGGCATGATCACCAACGTACACACCGGCGGCGCATCGTTGTCTCTGGCAAATTCGATCTACGGCAAGCACCTTGTCGCGATGCAGGCGGATGTGGCGTTTCACGTCAATGGCGGGCCGATCGCAATGCCCGATGAGGACTTCGAGCTCGTCCTGAAAGAAACGAAATCAGCGCTTCAAATCGTGCAGGCCGGCAATATCCGCACCGCGCTGAAGACGCTCAATATGGTCGTGACGAACGACTGCTTTGACCGGTTTCTCATCGGCACCGATACGCCGACCGGAATCGGTGTAATGCCCGAAGGCATGATCAAGTCGATTACCGAGATGTCCTGTCTGTCGGACCACCCGGCGGAATGGATGATCGCGGCGGCGACGGGCAACGTGGCCGAGGTGTATCGGCTCAACTCGGGCTTCTTGCGGCCCGGTCGCGATGCCGACCTTCTTTTGATCGATGCCGCGTTTGGTGCGCCGAACAAGACCGCGCTGGCAAGTATCAAGGCCGGGGATGTCACAGCGGGCGTTGCCTGCTTCACCGCCGGAATTCCGCGCTACATCGGGCGGAGCCGGTGCACGCCGCCGCCGATGCGTATTCCCGAGGTCGTCAAGAATCTGCGACCCCAGACCTTTGATCCGCCCGCGCTCCTGAACTAGCCGCGCGAAGTCATCAACGAGCACTACCGTAAAGAGGCCGACATGCGAACGGGATCCGAATATCTTGATATGCTCCGCACCAGCCCGCGCGAGCTTTACATCGGCGGGGAGCGGGTGACGGACGTCACGACGCATCCGGCGTTTGCCAATGTGTCCCGTACGGTCGCCAAGCTCTACGACGTCGCGGCGGATCCGGCGAACCAGGACGAACTGACGTTCGAGGACCCGAAGACGGGGCGCCGCTATAACAACATGTGGCTGCGGCCGCGCAACCGGGCGGACCTCGATGCGCGCAACCGTCTCCACACCGCCTGGGCGCAGGTGTCATGGGGCCTCTTCGGGCGGTCGCCCGACCACGTCGCCGGTTGGATTTCCGGCATGGCCTGTAATCCGGAAAGCTTCGACAAGTACCAAGAGGGGCGCGCGGAGGCGCTGCTGAAGTACTATGAATACGCGCGCGAGCGCGACCTCTTCGTTGCCTACGCCATTGTGCCGCCCGCGGGCGTCAAGAGCGTCGACGCGGTGGTTCCGAAAGCGCAGGTGTCGGCCCCGAGCGCGAAGTGGGGTACCGCGGCGGGTTTGCAGGTCGTGGGCGAGCGCGAGGACGGCATCATTGTCAACGGCTTTAAGATCCTCGCCACCGGCGCGGCCTTGGCCGACGAGATCCTGTTCGGCAACTTCCAGTCGCTCGCCGAAGGCCAGGAAAAATTTGCGGCAACGTTTGCGATCCCGGTCAGCGCTCCCGGCCTGAAGATGTGGTCGCGGCGGCCGTTTGCGGAGGCCGCTTCCAGCGAACTGGACGATCCGCTGGCCTTCCGCTTCGACGAGAGCGACGTGGTCGTCTATTGCGACAACGTCCTCGTGCCATGGGACCGCGTGCTCACCTACAACCGCGTCGACATGGCGCGCGCCGCCTTCAGCGACACGCCAGCCCATACGCTCGGCAACGTCCAGGCCCATATCCGTCTGCTGTCCAAGATGCGGTTGATCCTCGGCGTTATCAAGAAGGTCGCTGAAGTCAACGCCATCATCGCCCTGCAGCCGGTGCGGGATACGCTGTCGCACCTGGCGACCCAGGTGGCGATGTTGGAAGGCCTGATCGAGGCCGAGAATGCGCGGCCGGAATCGTGGCCGAATGGTTACGTCGCGCAGGACCGCCAGGCCATGTATGCGACCATGGCGTGGACGACGACCAACTATTATCAGTTCATCAATTCCGTTCGCGAGCTGCTCGGAAGCCACCCGTTCCAGCAGCCTGCCGACGTCAGCGTCTTCGATAACCCGGTGACGGCCGACCTGTATTCCCGTTTCGTGATGGCCGAGCCGGAGCAGGCTGTCGACCGCTACAAGCTCATGCGTCTCACCTGGGATCTGGTCGGCAGCGAATTCGCCAGCCGCCATGCGCAGTACGAGATGTTTTATAACGGCGCCCAGCACGTCAACCGGACCCGGGTCTGGCACTTCTTCCGGTGGGACGTGGTGGACCGCGAGGCCGAACGCGCTCTCAACAGCCTCGGCGGTTTCCGTGAACTCGTCACCGATCGCCAGGCGCGGTCGCCGCACAATTCAGCGGTCGCAGCCGAATAACTTGCTTCCAGAAATGCGGAGTGTGCCGTGAAATTTGCCACCTTTATCGATCCCGCGACCATCGCGGGACCGCGCTTCGGCATTGTCCGCGAGTCGGGCATGGTCGATGCGCAGCACGCCGCGCAGCGCCTGGGCATGGCGCTGCCGGCCAACAGCGTTAAGGCTGCACTGTGTACCGGGCGGCGGACGCTCGATGCGCTCGAAGAACTGGCGCAGGCGGCCGAGTCGCGGGGGCTGGTACAGCCGGTCGAGACGTTGCGGTACCTGCCGCCCATCCCCGACCCGTCGAAGTTTCTGTGCGTCGGCAAGAATTCCCGCGAGCACCGGCAGGAGCTGATCGCCAATGGCATGATGCCGGAAATGCCGCAGGAGCCGACCGGCTTCATCAAGCTGATTGACACCATGGTCGGCCAGGATGCGGAAGTGGCGCGGCCGGAGGGCATTACGACGTTCGATTATGAGCCGGAACTGGCGTTTGTTATCGGGCGCGATGCGCATCAGGTCCCGAAAGGGAAAGCGCTGGATTATGTGGCCGGATTTACTCTGTTCAACGATCTGACGGCGCGCGAGATCCAGAAGCGTGAGGTCATTTCCGGCACGAAGTTCTGGACCGCGAAGAATATGCCCGGCTTTGCGCCGATCGGGCCGTTCGTCATCACCCTGGACGAGGTCCGCGATCCATTCGATTTGTGGGTCACGTGCACCGTTAACGGCGGCTTGCGCATGCGGGAAAACACCAGCCAGTACATCTTCAGGATTGACGACGTCATCGAGCATTTCTCGCGCTACGTGGCCTTCCAGGCGGGCGACTTGATTGCCATGGGGGCGCCGAAAGGCGTTGCCATGGGGCAACCGAATGCCGCCGAGCTTTACCTGCGGCCCGGCGACCAGATGGAAATCGCCTTCGAGGGGCTGATGTCGTTGCGCACGAAGATCGTCGCGCCCGCGCCCGCGCGATCCTGATGGCGTTTGTGACGGCTTCGGCATCAGCCGCGGTTGCGCGGTCCGGGAGGTCGTGGTGACAGCGCAAGGGGCCGACCTCCGGCAGCGCTTCCTGGACGGGATGAGCCACGCCGCCTGCACGGTGAGCGTGGTGACGACCGATGGGCTGGCAGGGCGGGCCGGGGTCACGGTGTCCGCGATGTCGTCGGTTTCGGCGGATTCATCGCCGCCGACGCTGCTGGTGTGTGTGCACCACCTTAGCGCAGCGGCGGAAGCGATTCTGGCCAACGGCGTGTTCTGCGTGAACGTGTTGCGCGACGATCAGTCGTTCATTTCCGACAGCTTTGCCGGCCGCTCCAAAGGCAGCGGCGACAAGTTCTCCTGCACCGACTGGACGACCGAGGTCACCGGCGCGCCGCGGGTCATCGATCCGCTTGTCGCTTTCGACTGCCGGTTGATGAGCAGCCAGAAGGTCGGCACCCACTACGTGTTCATTGGCTCGGTCGAGCACGCCTTTGTCGCCGGCGAGGGCTCGGCTCTGGTCTACGCCAAGCGGGCCTATGGAACGACGACGCGTGTCGACACGTTTCCGCTGGCGCCGCGCGATGAGGCGGAAACCCTTCGTATCGGCTCGTTCCATACCTTCGGCCCCTATGTGGTCCCGGCGGTGCTGGATGGATTGGTGCGGGCCGGCCGCGCCGTTGACCTGCGCCTGCTGGAAGGGGATCAGCGTCGCATCACCGAAGGGTTGCGGTCGGGTGAAATCGATGTCGCGTTGTTGTTCGACCTGGACCTGCGGGACGATGTCGACGTGGAGCGGATCGGTGCGATGCACCCGTATGTTCTGCTGCCCGAGGGGCATCCGCTCAGCGGGCTGCCGGCGATTTCCCTGGCCCAGTTGAGTGCCGAGCCCTTGGTCCTGCTGGATGCGCCGCCCGGCGACCGTTACTTCCTTTCGCTGTTCGAAGCGCAAGGGGTGAGCCCTCGCATTGGCTATCGCACGCGCTCGTTCGAAATGGCCCGCGGGCTGGTCGGCCACGGCCTCGGTTACAGTATTCTCGTGACAAAACCGGCCTCGGATATGACCTATGACGGCCATGCGTTGGTGACCCGGCCGCTCGATCGAGATGTTCCTGCCAGTTATGTGTCGCTCGCCTATCGCCGCAACAGCGCGAGAAGCGGCGTGGCAGAGGCATTCGCAAACGAATGCCGCAGGTTCTTCGGGCAGACGAAAGCACCGAACAGGCAAGAACCGAACGGTCAAGAACCGAACATCCAGTCCCGGTAAGCGGGCCGGCCAAGTCTTTCGACCGCTGCGGTCTGGCTCGCTTTAGCGAGAACGACACCTCATTGCTCACGGCCGCTTGCAGCCGCCGGTCGAGTTCGACAGGCTGCGCGGCAAGATCAGGCAGTTGCTGAAAGGCTGCGGTTGAGCGCTTTTCTCAGAACGATTTGAAGCGCAGGCGCGGAGCCAGAACGACGAAAGGTGCGTTCCGGCTTTAAGGTCTATCCCGCCGCAAAGCGGGCGGGGCGCTGGTGGGGCGGCGATCGCCGTTCCGGCCTGGGCCGCACCGGCAATGGATGTCAGCAAGAACAGCGCCGACTTCATATCCTGTTATCGCGCACCGCCCCCACCAAGCCGATGTACCATGTCAATCAGCCGCTTCGGCGTTCCTTGTCCGAACCCGGCCTCCGGCGTACGGTCTGCGGGACAGCCGCAAGGACCTCGCCTTGGAATTCCGACAGATACGCTATGCCCTCGCCGTCGCGAAACAGCGCAGCTTCACCAAAGCTGCCGAGCGCTTGAGTATTTCGCAATCGGCGGTGAGCGAGCAGGTCAAGCTGCTGGAAGAGGAGGCCGGTTTTCCGCTTTTTCGCCGTACCCCGCGCGGTATCGACGTGACCGAGCGAGGCCGCACGTTTCTCTATGAAGCCGAGCGCATCGTCGGCGGCGTGCTTAGCCTGTCCGATACCGCGCGGCGGTTGCGCGGAGTCCATGTCGATACGCTGACCATCGGCATGGGCTCCGGCATGGCGCAGATTTTCATGCCGCGGCTGTTCAAGGACGTGCAGCGAACGCTGCCGGGCGTGCGTCTCGAAATCCTCACCGCGCCGACCAAGAACATCTTCAACGACCTGCACGAAGAACGCATTGATGCCGGCATCGCGCTGGAGTCCGAGGCCGAGCGCGTGCCGGCCGGCCTCGTGTTCGACCGGCTGACCGTTGTCGAGATGGTCCTGGTTGCGCATCCGAAACATCCGCTGACGAAAATGAAACAGCCGATCGAAGTGGGGCGTCTCGTCACCGAGCCGATCGTGATGAACGAACTGACGGTCGGTTATGGCCAGGTGGTGATGTCGCTGTTCACCGATATCGGCACGCGTCCCGACATTCTCTCGATTGCCGACAACATCGATACGCTGAAAGTGATCGTGCAATCCGGCAAAGGCATCGCGATCGTGCCGCGCCCCTGCGCCGACAACGAGGTCGCGCTGGGTGTGCTCAAGACCATGACGATCGCGCCGGCGCGAAGTGTCGCACTGTCGCTGTTTCGGCGCCGGGAGCCGCTGTCGCGCCGGAAGGAAGGCTTCCTGACGGCATTGCGAGACGTTTTAAGGGACTAGAAGACCGCTATCGGAAAATCCGATGACGGCATCTGCAAACGGTATTGGATTCCGGGCCGGGCTGCTGCCGATAATCCCGGTATGGCTGAAAGCACGCCCCGCTTCCGCATTGGCATCGATACCGGCGGCACCTTCACCGATATCGTTTCGGTCGATGCCGAGACCGGCGCCATGCGGGTGACCAAGGTCTCCAGCACACCCGACAATCCCGCCATCGGTCTGGTGCGCGGCGTCAACGCCATTCTCGCCGCCGCCGAAGCCGGCCCCGCCGATGTGCTCGGTCTGGCTCATGGCACAACGGTCGCCACCAACGCGCTGCTGCAAGGCGACATCCGTTCGCTCGGCCTGATCGTCACCGACGGCTTCCGCCATATCCTCGAGATCGCCCGCCAGTCGGTGCCGGAAGGCTATGGCAATTCCTATTTCTGGGTGAAACCGGACCGTCTGGTGCCGCTGCAATACGTGCGCGAAGCCGGCGGCCGCATGAATTTCAAGGGCGAAGAATTGCGCCCGCTCGACGAGGCCAGCGTTCGCGACGCCGCCCGCTTCTACAAGCGGCAGAAGGTCGAGGCGATCGGCATCTGCCTGATGCATTCCTACGCCAATGATGCGCACGAGCGCCGTGTCGCCGAAATCGTCGCCGAGGAATATCCCGGCGCGGTGCTGTCGCTGTCCTGCGCGGTGCTGCCGGAATACCGGGAATACGAGCGCGCGGTGACGACGCTGGTCGATGCCTTCGTCAAACCGTATCTCGATCGCTATCTCAAGCGCGTGCACGATGAACTCGGGCCGCTGCGCGAAAAGCCGTTTTTGGTGATGCAGTCGAGCGGCGGCGTCGCCAGTGCCGAGCAGATTCTGCGCAAACCCATCACGACCGCGCTTTCCGGACCGGCCGCCGGTGCGCTGGGCAGCGCGGTGATCGCGGAAGTTGCCGGTTTCCCCGACCTGGTGACGCTCGATGCCGGCGGCACGTCGACCGATTTCTGCATGATCGAAGGCGCCAAGCCCCACCTCACCAATGGCGGTTCGGTCGGGCAGTTTCCGGTCCGCATCCCGATGATCGACATCGCCACCATCGGCATCGGCGGTGGGTCGCTGGCCTGGATCAGCCGCGAAGGCCATCTCAAGGTCGGTCCGCGCAGCGCCGGCGCCGTGCCCGGACCGATGTGCTATCCGAACGGCGGCGACGAGCCGGCCATCACCGACGCCAATCTGGTGCTCGGCCGTATTCCACCGGCGCTGATCGGCGGCGGCATCGCGCTCAATGTCGAACGCTCGCGCGCCGGCATTGCGTCGCTGGCCGAGCGGCTGCCCGGCAATCTCACACCGGAGGCCCTCGCTCACGGCATCATCGAGATCGCCAACTGGGCCCAGGCCAACGCCATCCGCCAGATGACCATCCAGCGCGGCATCGACCCGCGCGGCTTCGCGCTGCTGTCGTTCGGCGGCGCCGGACCGGCGCAATCGGCGGCGGTCATGGAATTGCTCGGCATGAAGGCCTGCATCGTGCCGCCCAATCCCGGCAATCTGTCGGCATTCGGGTTGCTGGCGGTCGACTGGCGCACCGATCACATCGTGACCAAGGTGATGCACGAGGACAACGTCGAGCTTTCCGCCATCGCCGCCAATTACGCGGCGCTGGAGGGCGAGGCGGCGGCATCGCTCAAGCGCGACGGCATCGAGGCCTCGCGCATCCGGGTCGTGCGCGAAGCCGATATCCGCTATGCCGGACAGTCGATGGAAGTACGCGTCCCGGCGCCGGGCGGAACAGTCGATGCGGTCTTCCTCGAGAATCTGATCCAGGCCTTCAACGCCGCGCATCTGCGCACGTTCGGTTACAATTATGCCGGCCAGCAGAAGATCGAGCTGGTCAATCTCTGCGTTTCCGGTTTTGGCGTGATTGAACGGCCGAAGATGCCGAAGCTCGAAACCCAGGCCGCCAAGCCGGGGCCCAAGGGCACGCGGCCGGTTTATTTCGGCACCGGTTTCCGGGATACGCCAATCTATGACCGCGCCAGCATGCCGGCGGGCTTCCGCCTTGCCGGCCCGGCGGTCGTCGAGGAGTTCGGCTCAACCACGGTGATTTTCCCCGGCCAGCAACTGGAAGTCGATCCGCACGGCATTCTCATTATTCGCAGCGCCTCGGGAGCGGCAGCATGAACGTTCGCCCCGCACCCGAAAACACCAAGCCCTGGCCGACTGCGCCGAAAAGCGGTTCGGCCCCGGTCGATCCGATCGTGCTTCAGATCGTCGAAGGCACGCTCAATTCCATCGAAGCCGAGATCGAATTCGCGATCGAGCGCACCGCGCGCTCGCCGATGATCCGCGAGGCCCACGACTACCGCGTCGGTCTGTTCGACAAATATTGCCGCAAACTCACCGGCCGCTCTTATTCCGCCATGCCGAATGCGGTGGTGCGCGATTTCCCGCCGCACGCCATGAAGCCCGGCGACGTGTTCCTGATGAACGACACGTATCTCACCGAGGGTTCGATCGGCCATCTGCCCGATCTATGTTCAACGGTCCCGGTGTTCCACGACGGCGAGGTGGTCGCCTATATCCAGGCCTTCGGCCATCACGATGACGTCGGCGGCCGGGTCCCCGGCTCGATGCCCGGAACGGCTGTCACCGTGTTCGAGGAAGGTCTCGCGATCCCGCCGGTGAAGCTTTACAGCGAAGGCGTCCGCAACGACGCGGTGATGACCATCCTGCGGCGCAATACACGCGTGCCGGAGATGCTGTCCGCCGACATCGACAGCGAAGTACAGGCTTGCGTCATGGGCGCGCGCCGCATGGCCTCGCTGTTCGAGCGGTTCGGCCGCGAGCAGGTCGAGGCCTGCTTCCAGGCGATTCTCGACAAGTGCCGCGATATCTACCGCAACGAGCTGCTCGCCAAGATCGCCGATGGCGAATACGCTTGGGAAGATTACGTCGAGCACGATGGCGTCACCGATCCCAAGCTGCACAAGCTGGCGCTGAAGATGACCAAGAAGGGCGGGCGCATCACGCTCGACTTCAACGGCACCGACCCGCAATCGACCGGGCCGATCAACTGGCCTGCTGACTATGCCGACGGCGCCTTCCTGGTGAAATGGATCGCGCCGATTTTGCGTAATCTTGCCGACACGCCCGAGCGCGCCGCCGAAATCCACGTCAATGAAGGCGTCTGCGAGATCTTCGACATCGTGTTTCCGCCCAAGGGAACGCTGATCACGCCGGAATGGCCGGCGGCGACCAATGCCCGCTCCTTCGTGCTGCTGCGCTGCCTCGGACTGCTGGCCGGCGTGGTGGCCCAGGCGGTCGATGGCCGCATGCCGGCCGATCAGGAAACCATCCGCTACACCGGATTCTACGGCAACGACGAGAACGGCAAGCAATTTCTGTCGCGTGAAGTGTTGGGCGGCGGTTCCGGCGGGCGCTATTACGCCGACGGCAATGACGCCATCCATATCGTGCCGGATTCCCGCAACCAGCCCGCCGAATTCACCGAGACACGCTTTCCCTTGCTGGTCGAAAAGCTGGCGCTGCGCACCGACTCCGGCGGCGCCGGCAAACGCCGCGGTGGCCTCGGTTACGAGAAGCATTACCGCGCGCTGGTCGATTGCCGGACGATCGTCACCGCCGACCGGGTGCGGCTCGGCTGTTACGGCCTGCGCGGCGGCAAGGCCGGCGCGCCGTTCTGCGTCACCGTCGATCTGGAAGGCGAGGCGCGCGAGCTCGGCGGCCTTGTCGATGGCGAAGAGGTGCTCAAGGGCCAGATCGTGCGCATCGTCACCACCGGCGGCGGCGGCTGGGGCGACCCGCTGGAGCGCGAGGTCGAACTGGTGCTGAAAGATGTGATCGAAGGCCGCGTCTCGCGCGATAGTGCGCGCGACGATCACGGCGTGGCCCTGATCGAGAATGCCGACGGCTACGCGGTCGACGGCGCCGCGACGGCCAAGCTGCGCGCCGCGCTGCTGGCCAAACACACCGGGCCACTGCCGATGATCGATCGGGGCGAAGGTTTCGAGAAGATGCGGCGCGGGGAATTCAAGCCGCGGATGAAATAGGGAGTTAATTCGGATGGCGATCGAAGTTGCGAAGGTGGAACTGAAGACGGTCCAGGATGCCAGTGGCGTCGAGGACTGCATCAAGTCGGGCCAGTTTTCGGCCGATGAGATTATCGCCGTCGTCGGCAAGACCGAGGGCAACGGCGGCGTCAACGACTTCACCCGCATTCTGGCCGATCAGGCGTTCCGCAAGGTTCTGCTCAAGCACGGCAAGCGCAGCGAAGACGAGATCGGCAACATCCCGATGGTCTGGTCCGGCGGCTGCGACGGCGTGATCACGCCGCACGCCACGGTATTCGCGCGCAATGCCAAGACCGGCCCGGCCTCGCAGATGCGGCTTGCGATCGGCACCGCCCTGAGTGCCGAGTTGCTGCCGGAAGACATCGGCCGCCTGGCGATGGTCGAGAAGGTGGCGGCGGCCGTGAAGGCGGCCATGAAAGACGCCGGCATCGACGATCCGAAAGACGTCCATTACGTGCAGACCAAGACGCCGCTTTTGACCATCGATTCCGTGCTCGATGCCGAAAGCCGCGGCCAGCATGTCGCCTGCGAAGTGCACGAGTCGATGGGCGTGTCGAACGGCACCACGGCGCTGGGCATCGCGGTGGCGCTCGGCGAAATCAAGATGCCGAAGGCCGAGGAGATCTGCAAAAATCTCGACCTGTATTCCTCCGTGGCGTCATGCTCCTCCGGTGTCGAACTGACGCAGGCGCAGATCGTGCTGCTCGGCAACAAGGCCGGGGCCGGCGGCCGGTATCGCATCGGCCACGCCGTTATGCGCGACGCGCTCGATATCGACGGCATTTACGACTCCATCCGCAATGCCGGCATGAAACTACCCGACCGGCCGCGCGCCGAAGATCTCGGCGGCAAGGTCGTCAATTGCTTCATGAAATGCGAAGCCGACCGTACCGGCAAGCTGCGCGGCCGCCGCCAGATCATGCTCGACGATTCCGACGTGTCCTGGCACCGCCATATCAAAGCCGCCGTCGGCGGAGTGGCGGCGACTGCGATCGGCGATGCGGCGGTCTTTGTGTCGGTCGATGCCATGCATCAGGGTCCGCAGGGTGGCGGTCCCTGCATCGCGATCATCGACGCGGGTGAATGAATCGAAGGCACTGACGCGCACGACGTTTGCTTAAATTTGGCAGCAACAACGGAGACGCAGCAATGACAAAGTTCGGACCGGCGATACTGAAAATGGCGGCAGGCCTGGCCCTGGCTTCGGCCCTGGCCATGCCGGCGGCGGCGCAGGACAAGGTGAAGGTAGGCGTGTTCCCGGTGGCGTCGACGCTGCCTTACTTCGTCGCGATCGAGCGCGGCTTCTTCAAGGAAGTGAATATCGAAGTCGAGACCACGCGCCTGATCGGCGGACCGCCGAACGTCGCGGCAATGATCACGAACCAGATCGATGCGGCGGCGGTGCTGGTGACGATCGAAGGCATGAACGCCAACCTGAAGAAACCCGGCGTGGCGATGTATATTTCGCTCAACAGCCAGAACAAGACCTATCAGATGGAGCAGTTCGTGGTCCGCAAGGGCTTCGAAGCCAAATCGCTGAAGGATCTCAAGGGCGCCAAGATCATGTCGGCGCCGGGACCGGCCAACGTCACGATGGCGAAAGCGGCGCTGGCGGCGGCGGGCCTCAAGGATGGCGACTACACCATCGACCAGCTTGACATGGGCCAGCACGTCAACGCCATGACCGCGGGCACTTTCGACGCCGGCTACACGCTGGAGCCGAACGCCTCGACCATGCGCAAGATGGGCATTGCGAGCACGCTGGAAGCCGGCGTCATCGCCCACTACGTCCTCGGCGATCCGGAGGCCGACGCCTATGTCGGCGGCTGCGCGCTCACGTCTGATTTCATCAAGAACAGGCCGGAGGTTGCCAAGCGCTTCACCGCTGCCTGGGCCAAGGCGGTCGATTTCATCACCAAGAACCCGAAGGAGGCGCGGCAGTATCTCCTGAAGAACACATTCACGCCGCCGGACGTGGTCGATACCGTGC
>LNFM01000401.1_pt1 | contig 59318 bp, 50 predicted proteins | sample 596031 | NCBI WGS metagenome assembly LNFM01 (sample SAMN04254537, study PRJNA301005) | activated carbon metagenome | isolation source: dual media filters at the Ann Arbor, Michigan drinking water treatment plant | place: USA: Ann Arbor | reverse complement strand
GCCAGGAAAAAGCCGCTGACGCTGGCCGCCGGGGTCATGGCCAGGCTCTCGGTCAGCGCCATGCCCACTTCGCCGGCACCCAGCACACGGAACATGTCGCGCTTGACGGTGTGGTCGGGGCAGGCCGGGTAACCGGGTGCGGGGCGGATGCCGCGGTACTTCTCGGCGATCAGCTCTTCGGTGCCGAGTGTTTCGTCGGGTGCGTAGGCCCACAGCTCGGTGCGCACACGCTGGTGCAGGCGTTCGGCGAAGGCTTCGGCCAGCCGGTCGGCCAGGGCCTTCAGCATGATGGCGCTGTAGTCGTCGTGGTCGTCGGTGAACTGCTTGTCGCGTTTTTCGGCGCCGACACCGGCGGTCACCGCAAAAAGGCCGATGTAGTCGGCCGCCGTGCCCCGCGGAGCGATGAAGTCGGCCAGGCTGCGGTTGGCACGTTTCACACCTTCGACCACCGGGCGTTCGGTCTGCAGGCGCAAGGGGTTCCACCGCAGCGCCACTTCACTGCGGGATTCATCGGTGTAGATCTCGACGGTGTCGTCGTCCACGGTGTTGGCCGGCAGCAGCGCCACCACGCCGTTGGCCTGCAGCCAGCGGCCTTCGATCAGGCGCTGCAGCAGGCGCTTGCCGTCGCTGAACACGCGCTGCGCTTCGTGGCCGACGACCTCGTCGCGCAGGATGTCCGGGAACTTGCCGGCCAGGTCCCAGGTCTGGAAAAAGGGGCCCCAGTCGATGCACGCGGCCAGTTCGGACAGGTCGTAGTTCTTGAACACACGCCGGCCCGTGAAACGTGGCTTGGGCGGTGTGTAGGCGGACCAGTCCAGCGCGGTTTTGTTGGCGCGTGCAGCGGCCAGCGTGACCAGCGGCGTGGCTTTCTTGCTGGCGTGCTGTTCACGCACGCGGTCGTAGTCCACCCGCAGTTCGTCGATGAACTTGGCGGCCCGTTCGTCGGAGATCAGGTCAGAGCACACGCCCACGCTGCGCGAGGCATCGGGCACATAAACCACCGGCCCGTCGTAGTGCGGCGCGATCTTCACGGCGGTGTGCACGCGGCTGCAGGTGGCGCCGCCGATCAGCAGCGGAATCTTCCTGATGCGGAAGTAGTCGTCGCGTTGCATCTCGCCGGCCACGTGCTGCATCTCTTCCAGGCTGGGTGTGATCAGGCCGCTCAGGCCGATGATGTCGGCACCTTCGACCTTGGCCTTGGCCAGGATGTCCTGGCAGGGCACCATCACGCCCATGTTCACGACTTCGAAGTTGTTGCACTGAAGCACGACGGTGACGATGTTCTTGCCGATGTCGTGCACGTCACCCTTGACTGTCGCGATGACGATCTTGCCCTTGGGCTTGGCTTCGCCACCACCGGCAATCAGCTGCAGCTTCTCTTCTTCGATGTAGGGCAGCAGGTGCGCCACCGCGCTCTTCATCACTCGCGCGCTTTTCACGACCTGCGGCAGGAACATCTTGCCCTGACCGAAGAGGTCGCCGACCACGTTCATGCCGGCCATCAACGGGCCCTCGATCACGTGCAACGGTCGCCCGCCCCCGGCCTTGATGGCCTGCCAGGCTTCTTCGGTGTCGACGGTGATGAATTCGGTGATGCCGTGCACCAGTGCGTGGCTCAGGCGCGTGTTCACGTCGTGGGCACGCCAGGCCAGCTTGGCCGTGTCGTCCTTGGCCATGCCCTTGGCGGTTTCGGCCACTTCGACCAGGCGCTCGCCGGCATCGGGGCGACGGTTCAACACCACGTCTTCGACCCGCTCGCGCAGCGCCGGCTCGAGGTCGTCATAGACCCCCACCATGCCGGCGTTGACGATGCCCATGTCCAGCCCGGCCTTGATGGCGTGGTACAGGAAAACCGTGTGGATGGCCTCGCGCACCGGGTCGTTGCCGCGGAAGCTGAAGGACACGTTGGAGACGCCGCCGCTCACCTTGGCGCCGGGCAGGTTTGCCTTGATCCAGCGCGTGGCCTCGATGAAGTCCACCGCGTAGTTGTTGTGTTCTTCGATGCCGGTGGCAATGGCAAAGATGTTGGGGTCGAAGATGATGTCTTCGGCGTCGAAACCCACCTCGTCCACCAGGATGCGGTAGGCGCGTTCGCAGATCTGCGTCTTGCGTTCGTAGGTGTCGGCCTGGCCCTTTTCGTCGAAGGCCATGACAACGGTGGCGGCGCCATAACGCCGCACCAGATTGGCCTGGCGCTTGAACTCGGCCTCGCCCTCTTTCAGCGAAATGCTGTTGACGATGCCCTTGCCCTGGATGCACTTCAGGCCGGTTTCGATGACCGACCATTTCGACGAGTCGATCATGATCGGCACCCTTGCGATCTCGGGTTCGCCGGCAATCAGCTTCAGGAAGCGTTCCATGGCCGCGGCGCTGTCCAGCATCGCCTCGTCCATGTTGATGTCGATCACCTGAGCGCCGTTTTCCACCTGCTGGCGGGCGACCGCCAGGGCGTCTTCGAAGCGGCCTTCGAGAATCATGCGTGCGAAGGCTTTGCTGCCGGTGACGTTGGTGCGTTCGCCGATGTTGACGAACAGCGACCCGGGCGAGATGAGAACGGGTTCCAGGCCCGACAGGCGCATGGGTTGCACAGGGACTTTGGCGGCGGTCATGACTCAGCTCCAGCAAGGGGACTGAGCGCCGTTGCCGGCCGCATCGGGGCCGACACGGCGCCCCGAGCCTGGCAGCCGGGCCATGGGTGCCAGCCGTCGCAACGCTCCTCGGGGAAGCCGCAAATTCTAGCGGCTGTGCAAGCCAGGGCGGTGCGGCGCATCCGTGTGGTGTGTGCCCAATGCTTCCGCTTTGGCCGCGGCCGGTGGGGGCTCGGTGCTGGCGCCGGCCCGGCCCGGCGGGTCGGCGGTGTGGGCTGCGGTCAGGGCGTTCAGGGCCTGCCCGCCGTTTTTCAGGGCCACACCGACGGCCAGGATGTCGATCAGCAACAGCTGCAGGATGCGGCTGACCATCGGCAGCTGACTTGCCGGGTTTTCGTCATGGTCCAAGGTCAGCGCTGCGTCGGCCTTGCGCACCAGTGGGCTCTGACTGCCACAGAGGGCCATCACCATGGCGCCGCGCTGGCGCGCGGTGTCGGCCAGGCCCAGCAGCGTGTCGACCGGGCCGCCGCTGCTGATGAGCACGAGCACGTGCGAAGGCTTCAGCAGCGCGGCCACCAGCGGCTGCAAGTGCGCATCGCAGCAACTCGCCGACGGCAGCCCCAGGCGCAGGAACTTGAACCGCGCGTCGTCGGCCACCACGGCATCGGAGCCCAGCGCGCAGAACTCGATGCGTTCGGCGCCAGTCAGACCTTCGACGGCACGGCTCAGCGTCTCGTGCTTGAGTTGCTCACGCAGCTGCAGCACCGCACCGGCCGTGTTACCCAGCACCTTGACACCCAGTTCCAGCGTGTTATCTGTGTCCATCACCTGCGTGTGGCCCAGCGGCACCGAGCCCGACAGGCCAGACGCCAGGCGCAACTTGAAGTCGCTCAATCCGTCGCAGCCCAGGCTGCGGCAAAAGCGGATCACGGTGGGTTGGCTGACCTGGGCCGACTTCGCGATCTCTGAAATGGGGTCGCCCAGGGCCGATCGCGGATGGGCCAGCACGTGGTCGGCCACGCGCCGTTCGGCCGGAGACAGGCCCCGGCGCGAACGCTGGATGTGGGCCAGCAGCGCCGAAGCCTCTTCGTCCCGCCGGGTGCGCAGTTGCGCAGCGAGGATGGCCGAGGTGCCGATGAAGGTGGCGTCTTCCGCCGTGATGACCCAGGTGGGGATGGCCTTCAGGTAATCGCTGAAGCGGCCCTTGTCCTCGAAGCGGGCGCGGAAGGGCGAGCGGTCGAAGAAGCGGCCCAGTCCCGGCACGATGCTGCCGCCGATGAAGATGCCACCCTGGGCGCCGAGTGTCAGGGCCAGGTTGGCGGCGGCGCTACCCAGCATGGCGCAGAAGGTGTTCATCACGTCGACGCAGACTGCGTCACTGCCGTCCAGCGCTCGGCGTGTGATGACGGCAGCCGACAGGGGCTGCGGCGCCAGCCCGGCGTGTTCGCGCAGCGCGCGGTGGGTCAGTTCGATGCCGGGCTCTGACAGCAGCCGCTCCTGCGACAGGTGCGGGTGCTGTTGCAGGCCGTGGCGCAGGATGGCCATCTCCAGGTCGTCACGCGGCGAAAAACTGGCGTGCCCGCCTTCGGTGCCCAGCGCCACCCAGCCGTCCTTGGCCGGCACCAGGCCACTGACCCCCAGGCCCGTGCCGGCGCCCAGCAGCCCGAGCACGCTGTTGTCTCGTGCACGGCCGCCGCCCACCTGCCGCCGCTGGCTGCTGGTCAGCCGCGGCAGCGACATGGCCAGCGCCGTGAAGTCGTTGACCACCACCAGCCGCTGCAAGCCCAGGCGCTGCCGTGTCTGCTCGATGCCGAAGTGCCAGGGGCCGTTGGTCATCTGCACCTCGTCACCGTCCACCGCGGTGGCGATGGCCATGGCGGCATGGTTGATGCGCCCGGCCTGCTCTGCAGGCAATCCGTTCAGGAAGTGGGAGACCGCCTCGTGGAAACCTGGGTGGTCTTCGCAGCACAGCGACGTCGTGTGATCGAACTGGCCGGCGGCGGTTTCGAGCGTGAAGCGGGCACGTGTGCCACCAAGCTCGGCAAGCAGGCGCGGGCTGTCGAATGACGTCATGGCGGGTTCTGGCGTGTGCGGCAAGCGCGGGTGATTCTGCGCGACGGTGCAAGTCCGTTTTGGCCCTTTTGCGATTCCTTGATGTAGCTTCGCTACGGACTTTCCCCAGTGCTGCTGGCGCCGCAAGGAGGTGGACGACCGAGAGTGGCCATCGGACTTGCTCCTGTCAGGTAGTTTTGCTACCGTTCTTTCCACAGAACAGAATCCCGTCGGCCGTGGCAGCAGCCCGCCTTGGGGCGCGCAAAGGCATCCGATGACGCATCATTTCCCTTGCCGGGGCAACGGGCCATGACGGCTCGCTTGCCTCGGCCCTGGCTGGTGGCAGACATCGGCGGCACCAATGCCCGGTTCGGCTGGCTCGCGCCTGGCGCGTCCCGGGTTGACCATGTGCACACCTTGCCCACGGCTGACCATGCCGGCCCTGCCGCAGCGGCGCAGGCTTACCTGGCCCGCCTGGCGCAGCAGATGGGCAGCGCCTACCAGCCGCCGCGCGCCGGCGCCTTTGCCGTGGCGACCGCGGTGGGCGACGGTTGGGTCAGCCTGACCAACAGCGGCTGGAGATTCCTGCCCGGTGCCACACGCGACACGCTGGCGCTGGACACGCTGTTGGTGCTGAACGACTTCGAAGCCCTGGCGCTTGCACTTCCGCACCTGGCGCCTGATCAGCTGCAAACGATCGGCGCCACGCCCGTGCCGTCGGCGTCGCGAGCGCGCGCCACGCTGGCCGTCATCGGCCCGGGCACCGGCCTGGGCGTGGCCGGCATCGTGCCCACGGCACACGGTTGGGTGGCCGTGCCGGGTGAAGGTGGCCACGCCACACTGGCGCCGGCAGACGACTTCGAAAGTGCCTTGCTGGCAGCCGCCCGACAAGGTTTTGCCCATGTCTCTGCCGAACGCCTGCTGTCAGGCATCGGTTTGCCCGTGTTGCACCAGGCGGTGGCGGCCGTGCTGGGAAAGACGGCCCCGGCACTGAGCGCCGAAGACATCGTGTTGTTCGGCCTGAGCAGGCAGGACGAGGTGTGTTCTCGCACGCTGGACGCCTTTTGTTCGCTGTTGGGCGGATTTGCGGGCAGTGTCGCCTTGGTGCTGGGCGCCCGGGGCGGTGTCTACATCGGTGGCGGCATCGTGCCGCGGCTGGGTGAGCGATTTTTCGTTTCCGACTTCCGCCAGCGCTTCGAAGCCAAGGGCCGCTTCAATGGTTACCTGCGCGACATCCCGACGGCGCTGATCACCGACACACTGGTGGCGCTGGGCGGCGCGGCCCAGGCGCTGGAATCCCACCGCGTGTGATGGGCCGGGCCTCTGGCCCCACGTCTACTGGCCCGGGTCTTTCTTGGCGCTGAAGAGCGCATCACGTGCCACCTGCGTGATGGCGGCCACGCCGGGGTGGGTGATGCGCCGCTCCACCGAGATGGCGTAGAAGTCCTCGACCATCTCATCGCTGCGGCCGATGATCTGCACCGCGTACTGGGTCGCGGTTTCGTCTTCCACCACCCTGGGCGACAGGAAAACACCGTCGCCGTGGCGGCCAAAGGCTTTCATCAGTGCGCCGTCGTCGAACTCACCCACCACACGGGGGTGCAGCCGGTGGTGGGCCACCCAGGCGTCGAACTGAGGTCGCACGGTGGACGAACCGCCCGGCACCAGCATCGGCGCACCGTCCAGGCACTGCGGGAACGGCCCTTGCAGCTTGGCGGCCAAGGCCGGTGCGGCGAAGAAGGTCATGGCCGAGCTGCCCAGTTTGTGGTTGAAGGCCTTGACGCTGAAACGGCTGGTCAGCGGTTCGTCGGAAATCACCAGGTCCATGCGGTGCAGGGCCAGTTGGGCCATGAGGTCGGGAAACTGGCCCTCGGTGCAGATCAGCCTGACCGGTTCCGACAGCGAAAGCGCCGGCTCCAGCAGCCGGTAGGCCACCGACTTGGCCACCGCGTCTTCCACACCGACGCGGAATTCCAGCACCTGGTGGCGGGTGCCGCGCCTTTCGCGCAGCGCCGCTTCGAGCTCGCCGCCCAGGGCAAAGATCTCGTCGGCGTAACGCAAGGCCACCCTGCCGTCATCGGTCAATTCAAGCTTTCTGCCCGCTTTGCGGAACAAGTGGCGCCCGAGGCGGTCTTCCAGGAGCTTGATCTGTGCCGACAGCGTCTGCGGTGTGGTGTGCAGCTGTTCCCCGGCCTTCACCACGCCACCGGCCTTGGCTGCAACCCAAAAGTAATGCAGGTGCTTGAAGTTCATGGAAATGACTTGTTGCTTGCCTTGGATGATGCGTTTTCTGCGAAGTATTTTTATTTGATTATCGAATTTACGCGAAGTATTCGAAGCCCTACATTGAGTGTTCCCTTCTGTTTTTCATTGCAAGGAGATCGACATGCGCATGAGCACCAAAGGCCGTTTCGCCGTCAACGCCCTGATCGACCTCGCGCTGCGCGAGCCCGCAGGCCCGGTCGCACTGGCCTCCATCAGCCAGCGGCAGCAGATTTCCCTGTCCTACCTGGAGCAGCTGTTCAGCCGTCTGCGCCGCGAAGGCATGGTCGAAAGCACCCGCGGCCCCGGCGGTGGTTACACGCTGGGCCGGCCGGCCGACCAGATCACGGTGGCCCACATCGTCAGCGCCGTCGACGAGCCGCTGGACGAAGCGGGAGCCGATGAACGCAGCCTGGGCATGTCCAAGGCCCTGTGGCAGCGCCTGAACACGGTGATGCTGGAGCACATGTCCACCATCTCGCTGGCCAGCCTGGTGCAGGAACAGCTGGACAAGGGCATCAGCGTGGAAGCGCGCCCGGCACGCCGCGCGATCGCCCCGCAGCCGGTGGTCAAGCCGGTTCGCACCACGGCGCCGAATTCGGTGTTTGCCTTCGGGCGTTCTTTCGCCGGCTGAACCGGCCGGCGACAGAACCCAGGCAGCGGCCCATCCGCTGCCAGGCCAGCACCGGCTGCCGGGGTCAGCAACCCGGCAGCCTTCGCTGCGTGCCCTACTTGTAGAGCACCCCCGGCAGCCACATCCCGATGGCCGGGAACTGGTACAGCAGGATGATCGCGATGACCTGGATGCCCATGAAGGGCAACATGCCGGCGAAGATCTGGTTCAGCGTCACGTGTTTGGGCGCCACGCCCTTCAGATAAAAGGCGCTCATCGCCACCGGCGGGCTCAGGAACGCGGTCTGCAGGTTCAGCGCCACCAGCAGGCCGAAGAACAGCGGGTCGACCCCGAAGTTGTCCAGCAGCGGAATGAAGATGGGCATGAAGATCACGATGATCTCGGTCCATTCCAGTGGCCAGCCCAGGATGAAAATGATGACCTGGCTGAGGACGAGGAACTGCGTCGTCGTGAGGTCCATCGACAGCACCCACTGCTCGACCAGATCCTGCCCACCCAGCAGCGCAAACGCGGCCGAAAAGATGGCCGAGCCGACGAACAGCCAGCACACCATGGCGCTGGTCTTGGCGGTCAGGAACACACTTTCCTTGACAACGGTGAAAGTCAGCTGCCGGTAGGCCGCCGCGAGCAGGAAACCGCCGAGCGCACCGATGGCCGCAGCCTCGGTCGGCGTGGCCAGGCCGAAGACGATGGAGCCGAGCACCCCCATGATCATGACCAGCAGCGGGAAGAAGCTGCTGAGCAGCATCTTGAAGATTTCCAGCCGCGCATAGCTGAGCAGGCCGTAGTAGACGAGCAGCGCCAATGCGCCGGCACCGACGCCGATCCAGTAGCTGGTGGGTGCCGCCGGGCGCTCGGGCGCTGCGGTGCTGGCGGATGCCGCCACCCCGGCCGTCGCTGCGCCCGGCTCGGCCAGACCGCCGGTCGCTGCGCCGGGCGGTTCGGCCACGGCACTGCCCGGCGGCTCTGACAAGCCGCCAGCGCCAGAAGGTTCGGCGACACCGCCCGCGCTGGGTGGTTCGGCCAGGCCGCCACTGCTGGGTGGCTCCGACAACCCGCCGCTGCCCGGCGGCTCTGACAGCCCACCGGCCCCCGGCGGTTCGGCGAGCCCGCCACTGCCCGTGCCCGGGGGCTCGGCCAGTCCGCCCGACGAGCGTTCGACCGAGCCGCCGCCGCCCATCTGTTCGAGCTCGAAGACCGGCTGCACTTCGGCGGCGCGTGTCACCGACTGGTAGCTGTAGACGGCCACGGCAGCAAACAGCAGCAGCGGCAGCAGTGCGATGAAAAGCTGCCTGAGCAGGTAGCCGGTGGGCACGTCGTGGTTGTTCTTGCCCTTCAGTGCCGAAAGCAGGCCTGACAGCGCCCGCTTGTCGCCGGTGGCGCCTGCGCGTTCCAGCAGCGGCGGCAATGGCACGAAGGCGGCGGCGGCCGACAGCGGCGGCGCCATCGCCGGTTTGAGCTTGGCGACGATGATCACGTACACGATGTACAGGCCCGCCAGCATGATCCCGGGGAACAGGGCGCCGGCATAGAGCTTGACCACCGAAACGCCCGCGGTGGCGCCGTAGACGATGAGCAGCACGCTGGGTGGAATCAGGATGCCCAGGCAACCGCCGGCGGTGATGGCACCGGCCGACAGCCGCACGTCGTAGCCCGCGCGCAGCATCTGCGGCAGCGCCAGCAAGCCCATCAAGGTGACCACGGCGCCAACGATGCCCGTGGCGGTGGCGAACACCGCGCACGTCACCAGCGTGGCCACCGCCAGCGAACCGGGCAGGCGCGACAGCGCCAGGTGCAGGCTGGTGAAGAGCTTGGCAATCAGGTTCGCGCGTTCGACCAGGTAGCCCATGAAGACAAACAGCGGAATGGCGATCAGCACGTCGCTGGCCATCACCGAGAAGGCGCGCTGCACCATCAGGTCCAGCGTCTGTGTGACGGCGCCTCCGGCCGTCTGCCCGCCCGAGTGGTAGGCGAAGAAGGCGAACATCATGCCCATGCCCATCAGCGTGAACGCTGTCGGGAAGCCGAGCATGATGGCCACCACCACCAGCGACAGCATCAACAGGCCGATGTGGCCGTTGGTGACTTCGTCGACGCTGAGCAGCATCGCCAGCGCTGCCCCGCCGATGAGCGCCATCAACGTGAAGCCGAACCAGAGTTCCTTGCGCAGCTTCATGGCTTGGCACCCTTGCTGACCACCAGGGCGTCCAGGTCCTCGATGTCGGCGTCCTTCACGTGCACCATGTCCTTGAGCTTCTCGACGTCGACCTCTTCGACGTCGTGTTCACGCGATGGCCACTCGCCCTGGCGCAGGCAGATCACGCAGCGCACGATCTCCACCAGCCCCTGCAGCAGCAACACCGCGCCCGCAAAGGGGATGACGAACTTGAAGGGGTACAGCGGAATCGGGTCGGCGTTGAAGGTCTGCTCGCGCATCGCCAGCGAGTCGTTGAAGTAGGTCCAGCCAGCCCACGTGAGCGCGATGATGCCGGGCAGGAAAAAGACGATGTACAGCAGCAGGTCGATGCTGGCCTGCGTGCGTGGACGGAAGAAGCCGTAAAGCACGTCGCCGCGCACATGCCCGCCCTTGGACAGCGTGTAGGCACCGGCGCACATGAACAGCGTGCCGTACAACATGATCTGGGCGTCCAGCACCCAGGCGTGCGGGTTGTTCAACACATAGCGGTTGAACACTTCCCAGCTGATCAGCGCGGTCAGCGCCACCACCGCCCAGGCAAAAAACTGCCCGACGAAGGTGGAAAAGCGGTCTACCGCCAGCAGCAGTTTCTGCATCGGTTTGCCTCGAAGGGGCTAGAGGGGGACATGCTCACGAAAAAAAGGGGCGCCGTGTTGCGGCGCCCCCGGCAGGGTTGCTTGCAGCGCTGGCGCGGCGCGACAGCACCGCGCACTCGGGCTCAACGGCGGCCGAAGTAGTGGTTGTAGGCCATCTTGAAGTCGACCGTGTAGTCGTTCCACCACGAGCCGGCGCGACCGGCAAAAACCTTCTGCGAGTCGATCACCTTCTTGAACAAGGGGTTCTCGGCACTGCGTTTGGTGACGATCTTGTCCCACGAGGCAAGCTGGGCGCGCAGGATGGCGTCGGGCGTCTTGTAGAACTTGACACCGACCTTCTTCAGCTCGATGTAGTCCTGCGAGTTGCGTTGCACGGCCTTCCAGCTCATGTCGGCACTGGCGGCCTGCACCCCGTAGTCGACGATGGCCTTCAGCTCGGCCGGCAAGGCGTCGAGCTTGCCCTTGTTGAACAGGATCTCGAACTGCTCGCCGCTTTGGTGGAAGCTCTGCAGCATGCAGTTCTTCACCACGTCGGGGAAGCCCAGCAGCCGGTCGGAACTGGCGTTGTTGAACTCGGCGCCGTCGATCAGGCCACGGTCCAGGGCCGGCACGATCTCACCACCGGGCAGCGGGTTCACGGCCACGCCCATGTCGGTGTACATGTCCACCGCCAGGCCCACGGTGCGGAACTTCTGGCCTTTCAGGTCGTTCAGGTTGGCGATGGGCTTCTTGAACCAGCCGAAGGGCTGCGTGGGCATGGGGCCATACAGGTAGGACACCACGTCCAGGTTCAGGCTCTTGTAGATCTCGGTCAGCAGCTCCTTGCCACCGCCGTAGTTGTGCCAGGCCAGCAGCATGTTGGGGTCCATGCCGAAGGACGGGCCCGAACCCCACAGCGCCAGCGCGCTGTTCTTGCCGTAGTGGTAGGCCACGACACCGTGGCCGCCGTCCAGCGTGCCCTTGGCGACGGCTTCCAGCAACTGGAAGGCCGGCACCACGGCGCCCGCGGGCAGCACCTCGATCTTCAGTCGGCCCCCGGCCATCTTGTTCACCTTCTCGGTGAAGTCGACGGCGTACTCGTGGAAGATGTCCTTCGAAGGCCAGGTGCTCTGGAAGCGCAGCGACGTGGTCTGCGCCGAAGAGACCATGGGCGTGGCCAGAGCCCCGGCGCCGACGGCACCTGCGGCGGCGGTCTTGATGAAACGGCGGCGCTGCGCGGGTGGCTTTGTGTGGGCTTCGGTCATGAGCGGTCTCCGGATTGGTTTGGATTGGGTCCCCGGCAAACCTCAGAGTGTCTGTGTGCGCAGGGGGCCGATGCACTATTGCCCTGTGCACCGGCCGGGACAACTCGGTCTAACCCCAGCGCGCCGAAAGCGCTCTGGGTCAGGATGTCGCGATGCGCTCAGCGCCGTCGCCGACCTTCGACCTGCACCACCAGGCGCACGCGATCGCTGATCAGCGGCAGGCCGAAGGTGGCGCCGAAGCTGCTGCGCAGCACCTCGCCTTCGAAGTCACCGCCGCAGATTTCGTCGGCGCCGTCTTGCCGGCAACCGAACTGCCGCGCAAACAGCGACAGCGGCTGGCTCACGCCACGCAGCGTGAATTCGCCGCGCACCTCGGCCACCCGCTCGCCGTCGAACCGCACGGTGCGGGCCACGAAAAAGGCCTCTGGGTGTTCGGTGCTGGCCAGCAGGTCTTCCTGGCGCAGGCGTGCGTTGAACACCGGAATCCCGGTGTCGACGCTGGCGGTGCTGACCCGGATGTCGACTTCGCCGCTGGCCGCGGTGCGGTTCAGGACCACGCTGCCAGCGATGGGCCCGAAGCGCCCGCGGGACGTCGAGGTGCCGAAGTGGAGCACTTCGAAGTGCACGAAGCTGTGATGGGGGTCGAGCACGTAGACGGCCGCTTGGGCATGCGTTTGCTCTTGCGCTTGCGCATGGGCCGTCGTGGCGCAGAGCCACAGCGCAGCGACGGCCGCGAGCCGCCAGGCAGATCGGGTGGGTGAAGTCAGCATCACCCGATGCTGCCGCAAAGTCGAACGCCGCGCAGCCGCGCCGCCGACAGCCTTCCCAGGCTTACTGCTTGATGGCCTCGACCTGGATCACCAGGCGCACGTTGTCCGGTGCCACCACGGGCAGGCCGTAACCCAGGCCCCACTGGCTGCGCTGGATGGTGGCTTCGAAGTCGCCGCCGCACACTTCGCGCTTGAACATCGGGTTGTTGTAGCAGTTGAAGTTGCTGGCCTTCAGCGTGACGGGGTTGCTCTTGCCCATCAGCGTGAGCGTGCCTTCGACGGCCGTCACCTTGTCGCCGGCGAACACGAACTTGCTGCTGACGAACTTCGCCGTCGGGTGTTCGGCGGTGTTGAACAGGTCCTTGCTCTTCAGGTGGCCGTCGAAGGGCGGCACGCCGGTGTTGATGGAGTTCATGTCGATGGTCAGTTCCACCCGCCCGGTCTTGCCTGCGCGGTCGAACTGCACCGTGCCTTCTTTTTTGTCCCAGCGGCCGCGGTTGGTGCTGGTGCCGAAGTGGCCGATCTCGAAGCTGACGAAGGTGTGGGTGGGGTCGATGGCGTAGCTGGTGGTCTGCGCGTGGGCGGCACCAAAAGCGAGCAGGCATGCAGCGGCTGCGACGAAGGTCTTCATGGGTAACTCCGGGGGGTTGAAAAGAGAAGGGACGTGCCTGGCGCGTCGCACTACAGCGGCGCCAGACCGCTCAGCACGAGCTTGAATCGCACCTGGATGTCGTTGGCCAGCATCGAGGTGTCGGACCACTCGGCCTCGCCCACCTTGAAGGCCAGCCGCTGGATGACAAACGCGCCGCTGGCCGTGCTGGTGTTCCCAGCCTGCACCACTTGCACGGGCACGGTCACGTCACGCACCGAGCCCTTGATCGACAGCTTGCCGGTCACCTCGAACTTGCCCGCGCCGGCGTCCTTGATGGCGCCGGACTGGAAGGTGGCCTGTGGAAACTTCGCTGCGTTCAGCCAGGTGGCCTTGGGCACTTCGGCATCGAGTTCGGCGCTGCCAAAACGGGCGCTGCCGGTGTCGATGGTGAAGGCCACCGAGCCGGTTTCGGGCTTTTTGGGGTCCAGCGTGATCTGCGCGCTGAACTTGCCGAACTTGCCTTCCACGGGCACACCCATCTGGCGCGTGGTGAAAGCGATCTCGCTGCCGGCGGGCACCAGTTGTGCGGGCTTGGGCTGGGCCTGGGCCGGATGCCAGGCTGCGCCCAACAAGGCCACGGCCAGGGTGGCGGCGAACAGGGAAAAGGACGTCTTGGTCATGGCAGGTTTCATGGGGGAAATCAGGCGCGGCCGGGCCACATGCAGTGCAGCAGGCCGTCGCGGTCGATGAACTGGTGCTTCAGCGCGCCGGCCACGTGAAGCGCGATCACCGCGCCGAGCGCATAGGCCAGCCAGTGGTGCAGGGGCTTCAGGCTCTCGGACAGCTCGCGGTTCACCGGCACCCAGTCGGGCAGCGGCAAAACACCGAACAGCACGATAGGGAAGCCGGCGGCCGAGCTGTAGGCCCAGCCCGCCAGTGGCACGGCGAAAAACAGCACGTACAGCGCCAGGTGCGCGCCATGCGCCGCCCGGCTTTGCCAAGCCGGCATGGGCAGGTCAGCCGGCGGTCGGTGCGTCAGCCGCCACAGCAAGCGGGCAGCCGACAGCAGCAGGATCAGCACACCGGCCCACTTGTGCCAGTTGTAGAGCTTCAGCCGGGTGGGCGAAAAGGGCAGGCCGGTCATGTACAGACCGACGCCGAGCGAGCCCAGGATCATCAGCGCCAGCAACCAGTGCAGGGCGATGCTCACGGGGTGGTACTTGGCGACGGAAGGGCTTGGACTGTTCATGCTGCGGAGCAGTATCCCGGCCCGGCCGCGACCTCGCGTTCAAGGCATTTGATCGTCGCTGTCACGGCAGCCGAATGACCTTGCCACGTCGAAGGCATCCACTTCGGGCGTCAGGCCATGGCGCAGACCGAAGTCCAGCGTCACCAGGGCCGCGTCCAGCGTCATCGCGCCGCTGAGTGCGTGGGTCAGGGCCCGGGCCACAGGCAGGCACTCGAAGTGCGCCACTTCGCCATCCTGGTTGACGGGTTCGAAGCCAGCGGGCAACAGCAAGTCGAAGCCATGCAGGTCTTCGAGTTGCAGGCCCTCGGCGATGTCGCGGTGCAGGCGGATGACCGTGGTGGCACGCGCCGCAGCCATCTGCGCGGGGCTCAGGCCGGCTTCTTCCCAGCCTTCGCGCACCAGCGCCTCTTGCGGTGTCTGGCCCAGCGGCACACCGCCGCCGACCAGGTTGTCCAGCAGGCCCGGGTCGGTGGCCTTGCTCGGCGAGCGGCGGGCGATCCACAAGTGGGTGGGGCGGCCTTGGGCGTCGGCCACATAGCCGTTGGCATGAGCGCCCAGGGTCAGCGTGCCCCAGAAGCGCGCGGCTGCACGTTCGGTGCAAGCCAGGTGTTCGCCGGTGTGGGGGTCGGTGATGGCAAAGGGTTCGTCGCGCCAGGCGCGAATGAAGCCTTGGTTTCGCAAGGCTGTGTTGACGCTGGCCAGGGCCGCATCGCGGTCGGTGGCCGTCAAGGACACCGACTCGGCCTGCACCACCAGCCACTGCGGCCAGTGGCGCAGCACCTGCAGATGCGCGCGGGCCACCGAACCCACCTCACGCCCGTCGATGAAAAACGGCACACGGGCCAGCGGGTCGCGGGCCACGGCCGCGGCTTGCACCGACGCCCAGGTGGCCTTGGCCCCCTTCATGTGCCGCCGGTGTGCCAGCGCCTCAAGCCGCCTGCTGCAGCGGCCCGGCGCGCCAGCGCTGCATCAGGGCGTTCCACTTCGGGCGCGCGGCCGCCAGGTGCCTTTCCTTGACGTGGCCATAACCGCGGATCTCTTCCGGGATGCGCGCGATTTCGGCCGCCAGCGCCCGGTTGTCGGCGTTCAGTGCCTTCAGCAGTTCGTCGATGCAGGCCTCGTACTCGCCGATCAGCTTGCGTTCGGTCTGCCGTTCTTCGCTGCGGCCAAAGAAGTCCAGCGCCGTGCCACGAAGGCCCTTCATCTTCGCCAGCACGCCGAAGGCGCTGCGCATCCACGGGCCGAAGGGTTTCTTGACCAGTTCGCCCTTGTCGTTTTTCTTGGCGGTCAGCGGCGGCGCCAGGTGGTGCACCAGCTTGTAGTCACCTTCGAACATGCCGGCGATCTTGGCCGTGAAGGCAGGGTCGGTGTGCAGGCGTGCAACCTCGTACTCGTCCTTGTAGGCCATCAGCTTGAAGAGGTAACGCGCCACGGCTTCGCTCAGGGCGGTGCCGCCCTTTTCACCCACGGCCCGGGTTTCCGCCGCCTGCACCTTCTCGACAAAAGCCCTGTAGCGCGCCGCGTAGGCCGCGTCCTGGTAGCCGGTGAGGAAGTCCACCCGTGTGGCCACCATCTCGGCCAGCGAGGGCTTCTTGACGAACTGGATCACCGTCTGCGCCTTGAACAGCGCCTGCACCGCAGCCAGGTCGTGTGCACAACGCCGGCCCCAGTCGAAGGCGGCCTTGTTGTTGTCGATCTGCACACCGTTCAGTTCGATCGCGCGTGTGATCGCCGCCAGGCTCAGCGGGATGCGGCCCTTCTGCCACGCGTAACCCATCATCAGCGGGTTGGTGTAGATGCTGTCGCCCAGCATCTGCACGGCCACGGTTTCGGCGTCGAAGGCACCGACCAGCGCGTCACCCACGCTGGCGCGGATGGCTGCCTCGCAGTTGCCACCCGGCGACTTCCAGTCCGGGTTCTTCACGAAGGCCGCGGTGGGTGTGCCGTGGGTGTTCAGCGCCACGAAGGTGCGGCCTTGCTGCATCACAGTGAGCGTGTACTTCGCGGCACCGACGATGCTGTCGCAGGCAATCACCAGGTCGGCCTGCGCAGTGTCGACCTTGGTGGTGTGGATGGCCTCGGGCCGGTTGGCAATCTGGATGTGGCTCCAGGTGGCGCCGCCCTTCTGCGCCAGGCCGCCGGCGTCCTGCGTGACCACGCCCTTGCCTTCCAGGTGCGCGGCCATGCCGAGCAACTGGCCGATGGTGATGACACCGGTGCCGCCCACGCCGCCGACCACGATGCCCCAGGCCTTTTCGGCCAGCGGCAGGCTCGGTTCGGGGATCGGCGGCAGACCGGCCACGTCGCCCTTGGCCGCTTTCTTCGGCTTTTTCAGCTGCCCACCTTCGACGGTGACGAAGCTGGGGCAGAAGCCCTTCACGCAGCTGTAGTCCTTGTTGCAGCTGTTCTGGTTGATGCGGCGCTTGCGGCCGAACTCGGTTTCGACGGGTTCCACCGACAGGCAGTTGCTCTGCACGCTGCAGTCGCCGCAACCTTCGCACACCAGCTCGTTGATGACGACGCGCTTTTCGGGGTCGACCATCTTGCCGCGCTTGCGGCGGCGCCGTTTTTCGGTGGCGCAGGTCTGGTCGTAGATGATGGCCGTGGTGCCCTTGATCTCGCGGAACTGGCGCTGCAGCGTGTCGAGTTCGTCGCGGTGGTGCACGGTGACACCGGCTTCCAGGGTCACGCCCTGGTACTTCTCGGGCTGGTCGGTCACGATGATCAGCTTGGCCACACCCTCGGCCAGCAGGCTCTTGTGGATCTGGATCACGCTGTGGCCTTCGGGCCGCTCGCCCACCTGCTGGCCACCGGTCATGGCCACGGCGTCGTTGTAGAGCACCTTGTAGGTGATGTTCACACCGGCCGCGATGCTCTGGCGGATGGCCAGGATGCCGCTGTGGAAGTAGGTGCCGTCACCCAGGTTCGCGAAGACATGCGTGTCGGTCGTGAACGGCGCCTGGCCGACCCACGCCACACCCTCACCGCCCATCTGGCTGAAGGTGGTGGTGCTGCGGTCCATCCACACCGCCATGTAGTGACAACCGATGCCGGCCAGCGCGCGGCTGCCTTCGGGCACACGTGTGCTGGTGTTGTGCGGGCAGCCGCTGCAGAACCAGGGTGCACGGTCACCGGTGTCCGTCTTCAGTTCGATCAGTTGCTGTTCACGTGCGGCCAGCACGGCCAAACGCTGGTCCATGCGCGCGGCGATGTCGGCCGGCACGCCGCGTTTCTTCAGCCGCTTGGCGATGGCCTTGGCGATGATGGCCGGTGTCAGGTCGGCCTTGGCACGCAGCAGCCAGTTGTCGCTGGGGTTGGGCATGGCCCATTCACCGCCTGAGAAGTCGCCCTCGGGTTCGTCGAACTTGCCCAGCACATTGGGCCGCACGTCGGCGCGCCAGTTGTAGAGCTCTTCCTTCAGCTGGTATTCGATGACCTGGCGCTTTTCTTCGACGACCAGAATCTCTTGCAGCCCTTGTGCGAAGTCGCGTGTGATGGTGGCTTCCAGCGGCCACACCACGTTGACCTTGTGCAGGCGGATGCCCAGGCTGCGGCAGGTGTCGTCGTCCAGCCCCAGGTCGTTCAGCGCCTGGCGGGTGTCGTTGAAGGCCTTGCCGCTGGCGATGATGCCGAAGCGGTCCTGCGGCGTGGCAATCACGTTGTGGTTCAGCTTGTTGGCACGCACGTAGGCCAGCGCTGCGTACCACTTGAAGTCCATCAAGCGCGCTTCCTGCTCCAGCGGCTGGTCGGGCCAGCGGATGTGCAGGCCACCGCCGGGCATGATGAAGTCTTCGGGCAGGATGATCTTCACGCGGTCGGGGTCGATGTTCACCGAGGCCGAAGACTCCACCACTTCCTGGATCGTCTTCATGCCGCTCCACACGCCGGAAAAGCGGCTCATGGCAAAGGCGTGCAGGCCCATGTCCAGGATGTCCTGCACATTGCTCGGGAAAAACACCGGCAGGCCGCAGGCCTTGAAGATGTGGTCGCTTTGATGCGCGGCGGTGCTGCTCTTGCTGACGTGGTCGTCGCCGGCGATGGCGATGACGCCGCCGTGCTTCGATGTGCCCGCCATGTTGGCGTGTTTGAAGACGTCGCTGCAGCGGTCCACGCCCGGGCCCTTGCCGTACCAGATGCCGAAGACGCCGTCGTACTTCTTGCTCTGCGGGTACAGATCGAGCTGCTGCGTGCCCCACACGGCGGTGGCACCCAGCTCTTCGTTGACACCGGGCTGGAAGACGATGTGGTTGTCGGCCAGGTGTTTCTTGGCGGCCCACAGGGCCTGGTCGTAACCCCCCAGCGGGCTGCCGCGGTAGCCGCTGATGAAGCCGCCGGTGTTCAGGCCCGCCAGCGCGTCGCGCTGACGCTGCAGCATCGGCAGGCGCACGAGGGCCTGCACGCCGCTCATGAAGGCGCGGCCGGCACCCAGGCTGTACTTGTCGTCCAGCGTGGCGGTTTCCAGGGCCTTGCGGATGGACTCGGGCAGAGGGGCGTTCATGCGGGGTCGACTCCTGGCGCGCCATGGCGCACAAAAGAGATTTGGGGTTCGGGCTGCGCGGCAGTTTAGGCAAAGCGGCGCTTCATGTCTTTTCTTTTGATGCCCGTTCAGGCATGCTCTACGCAAGGTTCTTGCGACGAAATCAGAAGAAGGCATCGAATGGCGCTCAAAAAGCCCATGTCAGAGAAAACCCCTGCTTCAGCACCCGTGCACGCGCACGAGCCTGCCGAGCCCCCCGTGGCTCAAGGCAAGGCGCTGGACCGCTATGACCTCGCGCTGCTGCGGGAATTGCAGGCCGACGCGCGCCTGTCCAATGCCGAACTCGCTTCGCGTATCGGCTTGAGTGCCGCACCCACCTGGCGCCGCGTGAAGTGGCTCGAAGAGCAGGGTTACATCACCGGCTACCGGGCCGAACTCGACCGCCGCAAGATCGGCCTGGGTGTGCTGGCCTTCGTTCGGCTGGATGCCGAGCGCAACAACAGCGACAGCACCCGCGCGCTGGAAGACGCCATCCGCGCGCGGCCCGAGGTGGTGGCCTGTCACTACATCAGCGGCACCGGCACCTTCGAGCTGCACGTGGTGGCGACCGACCTGGACGCCTTTTCGCGCCTGACCATGGACGTGCTGTTCAAGCTGCCCAACGTGAAGGACCTGCACACCAGCTTTTCGCTGGGCGAGGTCAAGGCCGGTGGTGTGCTGCCCCTCAATCACCTGGGGCGTGGGGCTTGAAGGCCGGGCATGAGTTGCGGCTTGCGATACCCTCACACGTTATGCCAGCCTGCTTCCCTTTTCTGCGCCTGACCGAGCCATGAGCCGCTTGCTGGACCTGCTGCTGACCGCCGAGTCCGTCCAACGTGCGCGCCTTCTTCAGGCTGGCCTGGCCATGGTGGTGATGGGCACCGGCGTGGCCGCCATGCACTACTTCGTGTGGGTCGGCGTGGCGGCGCAGCGGCCGGTGCTGTGGTGGTCGGTGCTCACGCTTTCCGGCATGGTGGTGTTCTTCGGGCTCATCCGCAGCGGCTGGTCACGCCGCTGGGCCGACCCCACCCTCACCGTGCCGCAGATGCTGTTTGCGCTGAGCAGCGGCGCCGTGGCTTACACCCTGCTGGGTGCAGGGCGGGGCGCGGTGTTTCCCGTGGTCATGGTGGTGCTGATGTTTGGCATGTTCGTCGTTTCGCCGCGCCAGATGCGCTGGCTCAGCGTCTACGCCGTGCTGCTGTACGGCTGCACGATGGCGCTGATGGCGGCGACCAACCCACGCGCCTACCCGGTGGTCATCGAGGTCGGCCACTTCCTGCTGGTGGCCACGATGATGCCGGCCATGTCGATGCTGGCGGCTCGTCTGTCACGCATGCGCCACCGGTCGCGGCTGCAACGTGCTGAACTGGCGCAGGCCCTGGCGCGTCTGCGCGAACACACCACACGTGACGAACTCACCGGCCTCATCAACAAGCGACACATGCAGGAACTGATGGACCAGGAGCACCAGCGTTGTGTGCGCAGCGGCCAGAGCTTCTGCCTGGCGGTGCTGGACATCGACCGCTTCAAGCCCGTCAACGAAGCGCACGGTTACACCGTCGGTGACGCCGTGCTGCGGGCGGTGGCACAGGAATCACTCCGCCATGTGCGCGTGTCCGACACGCTGTCGCGCTGGGGCGGTGAAGAGTTCGTGCTGATGATGAGCGACACCCGTGCTGCGTTGGCCCGCGGCGGGCTGGAACGCCTGCACCAGAAGGTGGGCGCGCTGCGCATCCTGCATGGCACCGCGGCGGTGGGCATCACGCTGTCGGCAGGCATGGCCGAACACCACGCCGGTGAGTCCGTGGCACAGACCCTGGCACGTGCTGAACGCGCGCTGCAGGAAGCCAAGTCGCAGGGTTACGACCGCGTGGTCGTGGCGCCTTGAGCGTGTCGGTACAGGAGGCCTTGCACGCATGTGGCTGCTGATCCTGGAAGCACTGGCTGCCGGTGGCCTGCTGGTCTTCATCGTCTGGTGGACGATGTTCTCGGGCCGCCGCAAGGACCGCGACGACGACCCGCCCTGACAGCGAGCTTCAGGGCGGTGGTGGTCGCAGAAAGCTCAAGGGCTGGGCACGCATGCGGTTTCGAACCGCCCGGCCGATGCGGGCTCGGTCCTGCACCCGCACGCCGCGCGAGCGCAAGGCCACCTTGAACGCCAGCCAGAAGCTGACGCCCAGGTTCAGGATGCCGGTGCAGGCAATGCCAGCCACGCACCACCAGAAGGCCGGTTCGGCCAGCAGGCCGAAGCCCAGGGCGCCGACCGCGGCGCCCAGCTGGCCCGAGGCCAGCGTGACGTGGCGCACGTCCAGCGGCAGGCCGAAAAACTGCATCACCACGGGCACCAGGCCCAGCAACAGGCCCAGCGAGACATTCGCCGCCACGCCCGAGATGTTGGCCCGCCACCAGGTCGACCAGCGCTGTGCACGCGCAGCGCCCAGGCGCGCGACGATGCGTGGGTTCCACGCGATGGCGCTGTCCAGCCGGTGGTAGACAAACCAGTTTTCGGCCCAGCCGGCAATCAGGCTGCTGGCAAACAGCAGCACGCCGGTGAAAGCCGCAAACAGCGCCGTCGGGCCCAGCAGCGTGATGCTGTGCAGCACGTGCTCGGCCTCCTTCGTGCCCACCAGCGGCGAGCCGGTGGCGAAGTTGGCCAGCAACTGCACCGCCAGCACCAGCGGCGCACACACGGCCAGGTTGCCGGCAATGCCGGCCATCTGAGAACGGATGAGCTGCGCGACGCGGTCGACAAACGCTTCCACCTCTTCATCGCTGCTCGACCTGCCGGTGGGCAGCGTGGCGGCCAGCGCGGGCGCGGTCATGGCCGGCTGCTTGGTGGCCACGGTCCAGTGCAGCAGCATCACGATGACGAAACTGGCGGCGTAATTGACGCCGGCCCACAGGCCGCCCCAGAACGCGCTGAGCCCCAAGGCCGTGAGGGCGAACTTGACGAACACGGTGCCGGCGATGACCGCACCGCCGCCGCAGGCGCGGCGCAGCATGTCGCGGTACTCGTCGGCGTTGCGGGTGATGTAGTGCGAGCCGTACTCGGCGCTGCGCTCGGCCACCTGACGGGCCAGCAGCGAATAGTGGCGTGCAAACAGCGCGCGCACGCTGCGCAGATGGCGCAGCCGCTGCACCAGACCGAGCACCACGCGGTGGTGCTCGGCCAAGGGGTCCTGGGCCAGCACACAGTCCACCAGGGCCTCGATGCGCTGGGTGCGGCCCTGCAGTTGGTCGAGGTCGAACACGATGTCGACCGACACGCCGTAGCTCTCGAGGTGCGGCATCACGCTGGCAGCGGCGCGGCGGCAGGCGTCGAGCAGTGCACGCAGGTAGGCGGCATGACGCAGCGCTTCGTCGTGACGGTCTTCGAGCAGGGCTTCGCGCAACGCGGCCGCCGCGGGTGTGATCTGGCGGAAGGGCTCGGCCATCAGCAGCGAGGTGTCCATGCGCTGGCGCAGTGCCGGGGTGTAGCCGGCGGCGTGCACGGCACTGACCAGGATCGTGATCGCGTCCAGCAGGATGGTCTGCGTGGCGGCGGGGCCCGGCCCCATCAGCGCCGCTGCACGTTCAAGGGTGTTGCGGTCCAGGGCCTCGAGCCAGACCTCGTCGCCGGGTTGGAACAGCAGCCGGAACAGGGCCGCCAGGTCGCGCGTGTCGGGTGTGCCCGGCAGCAGCCGCTTCTGCACACGTGTCAGCAGTTCGCTGCTGAAGGACAGGCGGGAATTGAAGCCCAGGTCGGCGTACAGCGACGCGGCGTCGATGTCGGCCCAGAAGGCCTGCACCAGGCCTTGAACGCGCTGTCGCAGCGGCTCGTGGCGTTCGATCTGGTTCAAGAGGTGCCGCAGGCGTACCGCGGGCAGGGGTGTGCGGGTGTCTTCGGTGGCGCCCGGCATGGGCGGCAAGGCGGCCCTGGGTGCGTGCCGCAGCCATTCCATCAGCCGCACCATCCACAGGTGGCGCTCGGCCTGACCTGCCTTGGGGTCGGCCGCGTTCACCAGCGCGGTCAGGTCCCAGGCACTGCTCATCGATCAGCTCGCATGCCGGTGCACGCCGCTGTACGGCCAGTCGGGGCCCATGAATCAGTGCAGGGCGCCCGGATAGACCAGAGCAAAAGCCGGTACGGGGGCTTCGAAGGGGTGCGCCTCTTCGGTCATGCAGAAGAAGGTGCCTTCCATCTGGCCCACCGGTGTGTCGATGCGGGTCCAGCTGCTGTATTCGAAGTGTTCACCGGGCTTGAGCAGGGGCTGATGGCCCACCACCGCCAGACCGCGCACGTCTTCGCGATCACCCTGTGCGTTGGTGACCACCCAGTGCCGGGCCACCAGTTGCGCGGTGATGTCGCCGGTGTTGCGGATGCTGACGGTGTAGGCAAAGGCAAAAGGCCCTTCCGGCGGTTGGGACTGGTCTGGCAGGTACTGCACTCGCACCTCGCAGGTGAACTGGGGTTTGGCCATGACTTCATTCTAGGCATGGCTCCTAGAATTGGCGGCATGAGCACCTACCGCATCGCCCCCAGCATCCTGTCGGCCGACTTTGCCCGCCTGGGTGACGAGGTGAAGAGCGTCATCGAAGCCGGCGCCGACTGGATCCACTTCGACGTGATGGACAACCACTACGTGCCCAACCTGACCTTCGGGCCCATGGTCTGCCAGGCGCTGCGTTCGCACAGCACCGTGCCCATCGACGTGCACCTGATGGTGCAGCCCGTCGACGCACTGGCGCAGGCCTTCTGCAAGGCCGGCGCCGACCTGGTGAGTTTCCACCCCGATGCCAGCGCCCACGTCGACCGCACGCTGCAGCTCATCAAGGCCGAGGGCAAGCAGGCCGGCCTCGTGTTCAACCCGGCTGAACCGCTGGACGTGCTGGAGTGGGTCATCGACAAGGTCGACCTGGTCCTCATCATGAGCGTCAACCCCGGTTTCGGCGGCCAGAGCTTCATCGACAGCGCGCTGCGCAAGATCGAGAAGGCCCGCAAGATCATCGACAGCAGCGGTCGCGACATCCGCCTGGAAGTGGACGGCGGCATCAAGGTCGACAACATCCGCCGTGTGGCCGACGCCGGTGCCGACACCTTCGTGGCCGGCAGCGCCATCTTTGGTCAAAGCGACTACAAGTTCGTCATCGACGCGATGCGGCGCGAACTGGCCTGAGCCGAGCGCGGAGATTCAGCCTCTGTCGATGCGGCGCGCCAGTACCACACTGGTGGTGGTTTTGAGCACGCCTTCGAAAGCACCGATCTCGTCCAGCAAGGCGTCCAGCCGTGTCGTGGACCCCGCGTGCAACAGGGCCAGGTAGTCGAACTCGCCACTCACCGAACACAACTGCCGCAGTTCGGGCAGCGTGGCCAGTCGTGCGATTACCAAACGAGCGGCCTTCGGTTCGGTGGTGATGCCCACGTAGGCTTCGACCCCGCTCTCGCCTTCGTCCTGTCCCAGTCGCACGGTGTAGCCCACGATCACGGACTGCTTTTCCAGCCGTGCGATGCGCGCCAGCACCGTGGTCCGTGCCACGCCCAGTTGGCGCGCCAGGTTGGCGGCGCTGGTGCGTGCATCGGCCTGCAGCAGGGCAAGCAGGCGACGGTCCAGTTCATCGAGCAACATGCTGCCCATTGTGGTGTGCCTTTTGGGGGCTCGCGCAGGTTTGGAATACAGTCACCAGCGCAAGAGACAGACAGACACCCGGCCGCAGAGCCTGGGCCTGGAAGGGAGCGACGTCCGACACAGCAGAGGCGACGCATGAAATTCCGAACGGTCACCATTTTCAGCGGCCATGTTTTTGAAGTGCCGCAGAGCGTTCAGCGCATCGACCACCGTGCCACCCACGGCTGGCAATTGCGCTACGGCGGCACCAAGCTCTTCTCCGACCACAGCAACGACGGCAGCGGCGCGGCCGAGTCCTTGCGTCTGGCCACCAAGGAACTGCTCAAGCGCATCGCGTCGCTGCCGGCGCCGTCACTGCTGCAGCGTGGGCCCAGCGCCAACAAGAGCAACAACCTGCCGGTGGGCATCAGCGGGCCCATCGTGCGCCAACGCCGTGGCAGTGTGCTGCGCGACTGCAGCCTGGCGGTGTTGATCCCTCGCTACGGCGACAAGCCGCAGCGGCGCAGCATCTACATCGGCACCGAAAACACCTACACCGTGGCCCGTTTCAAGGCCGCGTTGGCCCGTGCCGTGGAGATGCGGGCCGAGGCCGTGGCGGCTTACGAGACGGCCGCCACACGCGACAAGCGTGCGCAGGCGAGAGCCCACAAGAAGAAGCTGAAGGAAGAAGCGGCCTGACGATTCGACGTAATCATTTGTCGATTCGACAAATAGGGCCGATGATGTGACGGTTTGATGGTTTCTTTCGACGTGTCTCTTGCCTAGACTGCGGGCAAGCCAGTCACCTCGAAAGAACCTCATGCGCATCACCCTTCTCGGCGCCGGCCACATCGGCCAGACCATTGCCCGCTTGCTGGGCCACAGCGGCGACTACCAGGTGACCGTGGTCGACCGCAGCGCGGCCGCGCTGGACAAACTGGCCGGCGAACCGGTGGCCACCCGGGTGGCCGAAACCGCAGACCCGGCCGCCCTGCTGGCGGTGCTGAAGGGCCAGCAGGCGGTGATCAACGCCTTGCCCTACCACCTGGCCACCAGCGCCGCCACCGCCGCGCGTGAGGCCGGTGTGCACTACTTCGACCTGACCGAAGACGTGGCCGCCACGCGCACCATCAAGGCCCTGGCCGACGGTGCACCCACCGCCTTCATGCCGCAGTGCGGGCTGGCGCCGGGTTTCATCGGCATCGTGGCGCACCACCTGGCCAAGAGCTTCGACACGCTGCACGAAGTGAAGATGCGTGTGGGCGCGCTGCCGGCCTTTCCGACCAACAGCCTGAAATACAACCTGACGTGGAGCGTGGACGGGCTCATCAACGAGTACTGCCACCCCTGCGAAGCCATCCGTGGCGGCCGCAACATCGAGGTGCTGGCGCTGGAAGGGCTTGAACACTTCAGCCTGGACGGCACCGAATACGAAGCCTTCAACACCAGCGGCGGCCTGGGCACGCTGTGCGAAACGCTGGCTGGCCGGGTGCAGACGCTGGACTACAAAAGTGTGCGTTACCCCGGCCACCGCGACCTGATGAAGCTGCTGCTGGAAGAGCTGCAGCTGAACCAGGACACCGAGACGCTGAAGTCCATCATGAGGAAGAGCATCCCCAGCACGATGCAGGACGTGGTGCTGGTGTTCGTGACGGTCAGCGGCCTTCGTGACGGCAATCTGGTGCAAGAGGTGTTTGCGCGCAAGATCTTTGCCGACCGCAACGAAGCTGCGCCGCTGTCGGCGATCCAGATCACCACCGCAGCCGGTGTCTGCGCGGCGGTGGACCTGTTCCGCGAGGGTCAGTTGCCGCAGAAGGGTTTTGTGCGCCAGGAACAGGTGGCGCTGCCGGCCTTCCTGGCCAACCGCTTCGGCAAGGCGTACCAACAGAGCCGGCAGGTGGAGAGCATCGGGTGACATTGAGCCCCCAAGCTCGCTGGCGCTCGCTACCCCCCGAGGGGGCCGTCCGCCGGTGGCCCGGCAGAGCCGGTTCCGTGGCGGGAAGCTGGGTCAAAGGCCTAGCAGGCCCAGCGCCAGCTGGTGCACCCGTGAATCGCGCTCGGCCAGCGTGTGCAGCACGTTCATGTGGTGGCGGCCGGGCACGGCTTCGCACACGGGCACACGTTCCGGTCCCCAGGCTTCACGAATGAGTCGGTTCTGGCGCTGGAATTCAGCGCTCTCGTCGCCGCCCACGAAGGCCGCCAGCTGGCCGTGCGGCGGGGGTGGCATCAACGCCGGGCTGAGCGCCCGCGCTTCGGCCGCGCTGAGATTCAGGTCGGGTGCCAGGAAAGGTGCATGGCGCAGCGACTGCACGTCGAACACACCCGACAGCGCCAGCGCGGCCCGCACCACCTGTGGCGGCAGGTCGGCGCCCACCTCGGCCCAGCGGCAGGCCAGCATCATCGCGGCCAGGTGTCCACCGGCCGAATGCCCCGCCACCACGATGCGCTGCGGGTCGCCGCCGTGATGGTGGATGTGGCGAAACACCCAGGCCACGGCTTGCACGATTTGCAGCACGATGTGGCGTACCGTCACGGCGGGTGCCAGCGCGTAGTTGGGCAACACCACCACCGCGCCGGCTTCAACAAGAGGGGCGGCGACAAAGGACTGGTCGCGCTTGTCCAGTGCGCGCCAGTAGCCGCCGTGGATGTACACCAGCACCGGCGCTCGCTGCGCGTGGGGCGGCGCAAAGACGTCCAGCTTCTCGCTCAAATCGCTGCCGTAGGCCAGGTCCAGTTGGCAGGGCAGCGTCGCGCGGGTGTGGGCCGACCGGTCCATCCAGCCCTGGCGGATGCTGGCTTGCTCGGGAATGCCTGCCCGCGCGTCGTATTGCGCGTCGAACCAGGCGGGGTGGCGTCGGGATGACATGTCAGCTCAGTCCTTGGTCTTGCGCAGGGGCTTGCCCTCAGCGCGTCGGCCATCCACAGCGCGATGCGCTCCACCTCGCGGTCGGGCAGGCCCCAGATGTCCTTCAGGATGATGTAGGGCTCGATGCCGTAGACCACCGACAGCGCGCGGTGCAGCCGGTCGCGCACCGCCGGTGACAGCTGCGGTGCCAGTGGCGCGATGGCGTGTTCCAGGATGCGGATGCGGTGGCCGCGCCGGTACGGTTCTTCTTCCAGCAGGCCCGCGCGTTCAAGGGCACTCTGTTCCAGCGACAGCTGCGCGGCCGCTCGCAGCTGAGGCTCGAACTCGGTGAAACGCGGGAAGGTGCGCATGAAAAGTTCGCGCACCCGCTCACGACCACCGGCCTTGTCGGAAGCGATGATGCGCACGGGCCCCAGCGAAGCATCGATGACCGCCGTGATGAGCGCGCTGCGGGTCGGAAAGTAGCGGTAGGCCGTGGCACGCGACACCGCCGACTGCACCGCCACTTCGGCCACCGAAGGAATGTGGCCCTTGGCCTGGATGAGCCTCATGGCCGTGTCCAGCAGCAGCTTGAAGGTGGACGCCTTGACGCCGCGCTCGGGTGGGGGCGGGGCTTCGGTGACTTTGTGCTTGAGGCGGGGCATGCGGGTATGTCCTGAGGCTTTGAGGCAGGAGTCCTTCTTGTAAGGCGGGTGACCCGGCCCCTATGATGCAGCCATCCCGATTTGAGACACAAGTCTCAAAAACATGGGGTAAACGACAACGCTGACGGACGCGACCCAAGGCCGCCCGATCCGCGTGCAACCGGAGACAAACACCCATGCGAATGGCCAGCTGGCGCTGGGGCGGAACCCATCACGCGGGCACGGTTTCACCGTGCGGCCGCGAGGTGACGCCCTTGGCCGTGCCGCAGCCCGAGCGGGGTGCGCTGCGTCTCATCCAGCTGCTGGCCCGTGGTGAAGCGCTGCCACGTGCTGCCGGTCCGCGCCTGCCCATCGAAGCGGTGGAGCTGTGTTCGCCCTTGCCTCGGCCGCTGCGCAGCCTGTTCTGTGTGGGGCGCAACTACCGTTCACACGCGGCCGAGCTGGCCGGCACCGTGTTCCGCGACAGCCTGCCGAAGGAAGACGGCTGGCCACCCGTCTTCACGAAGTTCGCCGAGTGCGTGGTCGGGCCGTTCGATGCAGTGAAGATGCCTGCGCGCCAGGCCTCGGTGCAGATCGACTACGAAAGCGAACTCGCGGTGGTGATCGGCCGCGGGGGCATCGACATCTCGCGGTCACGCGCCATGGACCATGTCTGCGGCTACACGGTGGTCAACGACGTGTCGGCGCGCGACGTGCAGGTGCGCCACCATCAATGGGACCTGGGCAAGAACTTCGACACCTTCTGCCCCATGGGCCCGTGGATCACCACCGCCGATGAACTGGACGGCCGCGACACCCGCGTGCGCGGCTGGGTCAACGGCGAACTGCGCCAGGACGGCCGCACGCAGGACATGATCTTCGACATCCCATCGCTCATCGAGACCTGCTCGCGTGGCATCACGCTGCACCCGGGCGACGTCATCGCCACCGGCACCCCGGCAGGCGTGGGCATGGGCTTTTCACCGCCGCGCTGGCTGAAGAGCGGTGACGTGGTGAAGATCGAAATCGACGGCATCGGTGCCATCGAAAACCGCTTCCACTGAGCTGCACGATGACATTGCACAGTTTCGACCGCATGGTGGTGGAAGACGAAGGCGAGGGCGACGCCGTGGTCTGCGTGCACGGCCTGGGCGGCAGTTCCAACACCTTCACACCGCTGATGCCGGTGCTGGCACGGCACCGTGTGCTGCGTGTCGATTTGCCGGGCAGCGGGCGTTCGCAGCATGCCGAAGGGCCGCTGTCGATCGCCAGGTTCGCCGACGCGGTGCAAAGCGCCTGCGCGCGGCTGGGCGTCACCCGTGCGCACCTGGTGGGCCATTCGCTGGGCACCATCGTCTGCCAGCACATCGCGGTGGCCGCGCCCGCGCTGGTGCGCAGCCTCACGCTCTTCGGCCCGCTGATGGCGCCGCCCGATGCCGCCCGCGCGGCCATCCGTGCACGCGCGGCCAAGGCACGCAGCGAAGGGGCCGCCGGCATGCAGGACATCACGACGGCGCTGCTTAGTGCGGCCCTGTCGCCCGACACCCGCCAGCGCCAACCGCTGGCCGTGGCCTTCGTGCGCGAAAGCCTGATGCGCCAGGAAGGCGAGTCTTACGCCCGCACCTGCGAGGCCTTGGCCGACGCACAGCCGGCGGCGGTGGAAAACATCCGCTGCCCCGTGCTGCTGGTCACCGGCGACGAAGACGGCGTCGCGCCGCCGCAGGCCGTGCGCAGCATGGCCGACCGCCTGCACGGCGCGCGCAGCACACGCGTGGTGGTGTTGCCGCGCTGCGGCCACTGGACACCCATCGAACGGGTCGCCGAATGCCAGGGCGAGCTGCGCGATTTCCTTTCCACCCTTCGCCAAGACCGCCTGGAGACTGCCCGCCATGGCTGACGTGCTGTACACCAATGTGCGCATCTTCGACGGCGGCGGTGAAGCGCCTTTCACCGGCGACGTGCTGGTGCAGGGCAATCGCATCAGCCGTGTCGTGAAGACCAGCTACGGCCAACGTTCACCGCCGGTGCTGGGTGCGCAGGTGATCGACGGCGCGGGCGCCTTCCTGATGCCCGGCATGGTGGAGGCGCACACCCACTTCAGCTGGAACGACCAGCCCAGCCTGGACGCCATCCAGCGCATGCCGCCTGAAGAACACATCCTGTGGTGTGCCGAGGTCGCCAAGCGCTATCTCGACATGGGCTGGACCAGCTGCGTGGGCGCGGCGGCCGCCAAACCGCGGCTGGACGTGGTCACGCGCAACGCCATCAACGACGGCACCATCGTCGGCCCGCGTTACCTGGCCGCCAGCCAGGAAATCACCCTGCCGGGTGGCCTGGGCGACACCACGTCGCCGCACCTGCCGCAGCACGAGTTTGCCTTCGGCGCCATCGTCAGCGGTGCCGAAGAAATGCGCCGCTGCGTGCGCATGTTCGCCAAGTACGGCGTCGACAGCATCAAGATCAACCTCTCGGGTGAATCCATCACCGGCATGCCGTCGGAGATGAGCCAGTTCACCGAAGAAGAAATCACCGTCTGCGTGCAAGAGGCCAAGGCCTGGGGCAAACGCGTGGCGGCGCATGCCCGCAGCACCTGGGCCATCAAGCAGTGCGTGAAGCAGGGCATCGAGGTCATCTACCACGCCAGCTTCTCGGACGAAGAAGCGCTGGACATGTTGGAAGCCAAGAAGTTCGAGCACTTCGTGGCACCCGGCCTGGCCTGGTTGATCAACACCAGCTACCACGCCAGCCAGTGGGGCCTGACACCCGAAGTGACGAAGAAGATGGGCTACCACCGCGAGCTGGAAGCGGCCATCGACAGCATGAAGGCGATGCGCAAACGGGGCATCCGCATCATGCCCGGTGGCGACTACGGTTTTGCCTGGACACCGCACGGCACCAACGCCAAGGACCTGGAGTACTTCGTCAAGTACGTCGGCATGAGCACCATGGAAGCGCTGCTGTCGGCCACCGCCTGGGGCGGGCCGATGATGAAGCTGGGCAAGCAGCTCGGCTACATCCGTGAAGGCTGCCTGGCCGACATCCTGCTGATCGACGGCGACCCGCTGGCCGACATCACGGTGCTGCAGGACAAGAGCCGCATCCTGTCGGTCATGAAGGACGGCGAGTTCCACCGCGCACCTCCGGTGGGCACTTCGCGCCCGCTGCGAAACGGCGCCCCGACCACCGTCAACCGCTGGGCAGCCTGAGGAGCACACGATGGCACAGACCCTGTTCACCAACGTGCGCATCCTGGACGGCACAGGCACGCAGCCCTACAGCGGCAGTGTGCTGGTCGACGGCAAACACATCCGCCAGGTGGGCCGCAGCACGGCGCCCATCACACCGGGTGGTGCCACCGTCATCGACGGCGCCGGCGCCACGCTGATGCCGGGCATGGTCGAGGCGCACACCCACTTCAGCTGGAACGACGCAGCCTCCCTGGCCGGCATCCAGACCATGCCGCTGGAAGAACACGTGCTGTGGTGTGCCAAGGTGGCCAAGCGTTACCTGGAGGCCGGCTTCACGTCGTGCCTGGGCGCGGCCTGCGCCAAGCCGCGGCTGGATGTGGTCATCCGCAACGCCATCAACAGCGGGCAGATTCCGGGCCCGCGTTACCTGGCGGCCAGCCAGGAGATCACCGTGCCCGGTGGCCTGGGCGACGAAACGCTGCCGCACCTGCCGTTCCCCGAGTTCAGCTTCGGCGTCAACGTCAACGGTGCCGAGGACATGCGCAAGGTCGTGCGCATGTTCCTGAAGTACGGCGTCGACAGCATCAAGCTGAACCTGTCGGGCGACAACTTCGTGCCGGGTGCCGATTCGCACACCACCTGGATGACCGACGCCGAGGTGGCCGCCGCCGCCGAAGAAGTGAAGATGCGCGGCAAGCGCATCATCGTGCACGCACGGTCGAAGGCCAGCGTCCAGCAGGCGCTGCGCCACGGCATCAACCTGATCTACCACGCCAGTTTCACCGACACCGAAACGCTGGACATGATGGAAGCGGCACGTGACCGCATCTTCGTGGCACCCGGCATCGCCATCCTGTACGCGCTGCTCAACGAAAGCGAGCCCTTCGGCATCACGCACGACATGGCGGTGGGCTGGGGCTACCAGGAAGAGTGGGACGCCGCGCTGGATTCCCTGAGCAAGATGCACAAACGCGGCATTCGCGTGCTGCCCGGCGGCGACTACGGTTTTGCCTTCACGCCGCATTGCCAGAACGCACGCGACCTGGAGTTTTTCGTCAAGTACCTGGGCATGACGCCGATGGAGGCCATCCGGGCCACCACCGTCTACGGCGGCCAGATCATGATGCGCGGCCACGAGTTGGGCGCGGTCAAGGAAGGCTATCTGGCCGACCTGCTGCTGGTGGACGGCGACCCGCTGGCCAACCTGTCGATCCTGCGTGACCCCAAGCGAATGCTCGCGGTGATGAAAGACGGCGTGTTTGCCAAGGCCCCCGCCATCGCGTCCAGCCGGGCCTGGGAGCGTGCGGCTTGAACAACAACCGCATGAGCCCGCGCAACCGCCTGCTGCTGTGGCTGCTGGTGGGCGGCCCGATCGCGGTCTTTTCGCTGTGGGCCGCCTTCGACAACACCCGCCTGTACTTCGTGACGCTGCTCAACGGGCTGACGCTGGCGTCGCTGTACTTCATCGTCGCCAGCGGCTTCACGCTGGTCTTCGGGCTGATGCGCAACGTCAACCTGGCGCATGGCTCGCTGTACCTGCTGGGCGGCTACGTGGGGTACGTGGTGGCCGGAGCCACCGGCTGGTGGATCGTGGCACTGGCGGCGGGTTTTCTGGCTGCAGCCCTCGGCGGGCTCTTGATGCAGGTGCTGATCCTGCGCCACATGCAGGGGCAGGAACTGCGGCAGACGATGGTGACCATCGGCCTGTCCATCGTCGTGGCCGACATCCTGCTGTGGATCTTCACCGGGCAGGTCTACCAGATGGAAGCGCCGGAATGGCTGCAGGGGCCCATCCGCGGCATTCCGCTGATCAACGCCTACTCTGCCTATCGCCTGAGCCTGCTGGGCTTCGGCATCGCCATCGGCATCGGCCTGTGGTGGCTGCTGAGCCGCACCCGCGTGGGCATGATGATCCGCGCCGGTGTCGACGACCGCGGCATGCTGGCGGCTTCGGGTGTCAACGTGAACATGGTGTTTGCCATCACCTTTGCGCTGGGCGCGGGCCTGGCCGGGTTTGGTGGTGTGATCGGCGCGGTGGAACTGTCGATGGTGCCGGGTGAAGACACCCGGCTGCTGCTGGTGTCGCTGATCGTCGTCATCGTCGGCGGCCTGGGCAGCGTGCTGGGCGCGGCCATCGGCGCGGTGATCCTGGGGTTGGCGGAAACCTACGGCCTGGCCTACGCGCCGACCTACAGCGTGGTCTTCACCTTCATCATCCTGATCATGGTGTTGGCCTTCAGGCCACGCGGCATCATGGGGGGCAAGGGATGAGCGCCGCGCAGTGGCGGCGCGCCATGAACACGGGGCTGTCGGCGCCGCTGCGGCCGCGGGCCGTGGCGGGAACCGCACAGCCCGTTCAAGCGCCGGTCGTCGACCCCTACGCCAACAGCGACGCACCCGGCTGGCTGAAGTACCTGTGGCGCACGCTGCACGCACGCCACGTCTTCGTGGCCCTGGCGCTGCTGATCTTCCCCTTCGTCGCTTCGCCCTTCTTCACCTTTCAAGTGGCATCGCAGTCGCTGGTGCTGGGCCTGGTGGCGCTGTCGCTGACCTTCCTGGCCGGTTACGGCGGCATGGTGTCGCTGGCGCAGATGACGGTGGCCGGCATCGCCGGCTACGCGATGGCGGTGCTGGGCACCAGCAGCAACCCCGAGATCAGCCTGGGCTGGCCCTGGTGGGTGGCGGTGCCTGCGGCGGTGTTGCTTGCCACCGTGTGTTCGGCGCTCATCGGCTGGCTGTCGGTGCGCACCGAGGGCATCTACACGATCATGATCACGCTGGCCATCGGCGTGGCGTTCTACTACCTGGTGCTGCAGAACTACAGCATCTTCAATGGCTTCCAGGGCCTGCGCGAACTGAAGCCGCCCACGGTGTTTGGCATCAACTGGCGCGACCCGATGCCGTATTACTTCCTGTGCCTGTTCTGGGCGCTGACGGGTTACTTCGTCGTCAGCTACGTCGTGCGTGCGCCCTTCGGCGTGGCGCTGCAGGGCATCCGCGACAACCCGCGGCGCATGGAAGCGCTGGGTTACCACGTGGTGGCGCACCGGGTCGCGGCGTATGCGCTGTCGGGTGCCATCGCGGCCGTCGCCGGCATCCTGCTGGCCTGGTACAACGCGCTGATGACCCCGGGCTCGGTGGGCACCGGCTGGCTCATCAACATCCTCGTCATCGCCGTGCTCGGCGGCATGCTGCACCCCATCGGCGCCTTCCTGGGCGCGCTGGTCTTCGTGCTGCTGCAGACCTTTGCCATCGACGTCATCGACCGCGAACGGTTCAACCTCGTCATCGGCGGCGTGTTCCTGGCCATCGTGCTGTTTTCCCCCGACGGTTTGCTCGGACTGTGGGCGAAGCTTCGCTCCCGCTTCGGCCCGCAGCAGACCTTGACTTCCACCAACAGGAGACAAGCGTGAAACTGAACAAAAGACTGTGGATGCATTCGATGCTGGGCGCGGCTGCGGCTGCTGCCTTGATGGGCAACAGCTGGGCCCAAGGCCAGCCCGTGAAGATCGGCCTGCTGGCCACGCTGGAAGGGCCCTTTGCGGCCGGCGGCGCGGACGGCATGCGCGGCGCCGAACTGGCGGTGATGCAGCGGGGTGGCGTGGTCGCCGGTCGCAAGATCGAGATCATCAAGGCCAGCTCCGACGCCAAGCCCGACGTGGCCGTGAACGCCACGCGCAAGCTGGTGGAGCAGGACAAGGTCGACATCATGGTCGGCCCGCTGTCGGGCGGTGAAGGCATTGCCGTCAAGGACTACAGCAAGACCCAGCCGCAGGTGACCTTCATCAACGGCGGCTCGGGCGCGCAGGCCACCACGCTGGTCAACCCCAGCACCAACTTCTACCGCTTCAACACCGAAGGTGGGCAGTGGATGGTGGGCCTGGGCAAGGCCGCGCTGGACAAGGGCTACAAGCGCGTGATGGTCATCGCCGAGGACTACGCCTTCCCGTACAGCCAGGTGCAGGGTTTCATGGCCGAGTACTGCCGCCTGGGTGGCAAGGTGCCCATGAAGGCCTGGGTGCCGCTTGGCGGCAAGGACTACAGCTCGGTCATCGCGCGCATTCCCAAGGACGTGGACGCGCTGCTGGTGGTGCTGGGTGGCGCCGACGCGGTGAACTTCCTGACCCAGTACGAAAACGCCGGTGGCGACAAGCCGATGCTGGGCGGGTCCATCACCGTCAGCCAGGACGTGCTGAACTACAAGGGCAAGCGGCGTGACTCGCTGGTGGGCACCTTGTCCGCCGGCCCCTACGCCGACAGCTACGACGGCGCCGACTGGAAGGCCTTCGTGGCGGACTACCAGAAGAACTTCCCGGTCTCCAAGGGCGGCTTCCCCAGCCCCAGCCTGTTTGCCTATGTGTACTACGTGAACATGAAAGCCGCGCTCGACGGCCTGGCGGCGGTGAACGGCGACCTCTCGGGCGGCCAGGCCAAGTACCGCGAGGCGCTGAACAAGATGGTGCTGAAGACGCCGAATGGCGAAGTCCGGTTGGACGGCAACCGGCAGGCCATCGGCACCACCTTCGTCACCGAAGTGGTCAAGGACAGCCAGGGCAATCTGACGACCAAGGTCTCGCGCAAGGTGGACAACGTCGAGCAGACGCTGGGCATGAGCAAGGCCGACTTCAAGATCGGCTCGCGCGACGAACCCAACTGCCCCTGACTTTGCCCCCCCCTCAAGGGAGGGCGAGCCGGCACCGAGCAAGCGCCTGCGCGCTTGCGAGTGGCTGGCGAGCGCCAAGCGGCCTGCAAGCCGCTTGGCAACCCCAGCGGCCCGGCATAGCCGGTTCCGCGGGGTTCACTTGATCGGTTGACTTCATGGCTTCGGTTACGCAGCTTCAGACCCGTTCCCCTGCCACGCAGGCACCCGCCCTGCGTGGCAGCGCTGCGCCTTTGGCGTCCAACGATGCCTTGGTGCTGAGCCATGTGACCCGCGCCTTCGGCGCTCTGAAGGCCGTCGATGATGTGTCGATCAGCGTCGCCGCCGGTCAGAAGTACGCGGTGCTGGGATCGAACGGTGCGGGCAAGACGACATTGTTCAATGCCATCACGGGCGACTACCCGGTCACGGCCGGGCGCATTGTTTTTTTCGGTGAAGACATCACCGAACTGCCGCCGCACGAACGCATCCGCAAGGGGCTTCGGCGCACCTACCAGTCGTCGCTGCTGTTCCGCGACCTGACGGTGCGCGACAACCTGTTCCTGGCCGTGCGCGGTGTGGCCAACGGGCGATTCAGCTTCCTGCGCGCACGTGCCAACCATGCATCGACACGGGCCACGCAGGAACTGCTGGACCGCGCGCGCCTGAGCCACATCGCCGAAGAGAAGGTGGCCAACCTGGCACATGGCCAGCAGCGGCAACTGGAAATCGGCATGGCGCTGGCCGGCGCGCCGCGGCTGATCCTGTTCGATGAACCGGCCGCCGGCCTGTCTCCGGCCGAAAGGCGCGAGCTGGTGGCACTGCTGACTTCGCTGCCCACGCACATGAGCTTCGTGCTGATCGAACACGACCTGGACATCGCACTGCGTGTGGTGGAAAAGGTCACCGTCATGCACAACGGGCGTGTGCTGAAAACCGGCACGCCGGCCGAGATCGAAAACGACGCGCAGGTCCAGGCCATCTACATGGGTGGAAAACACTGATGGCCTTCTGGTCCAAGTCCGATTCGTCCGTCTCGCCGAAGAGCAAGGGCCCGGTGCTGGTCATCGAGGGCCTGGACGTCTACTACGGCCGCGCGCACGCGCTGCAGGGCGTGAGCCTGTCCATCGACCATGGCGTGCTGGGCATCGTGGGCCGCAACGGCATGGGCAAGACCACGCTGTGCAACGCCATCACCGGTCTGGTGCCGGCCACCGGCAGCGTTCGCCTGCTGGGTGAAGAAATCCTGGGCAAGAGCCCGAACGAGATCACGCGCCGCGGCATCGCCTACGTGCCGCAGGGCCGGCGTGTGTGGCCCAGCCTGACGGTGGACGAAACGCTGCGCCTGGTGGCGCCGAAGAAGCGCGATGTCGACCGGGTCTACACGATGTTCCCGCGCCTGGCCGAACGCAAAGGCAACGGAGGCGCGCAGCTGTCGGGGGGCGAACAGCAGATGCTGGCCATCGGCCGCGCCTTGCTGCTCGAACCGCGCCTGCTGGTGATGGACGAACCCACCGAAGGCCTGGCGCCGGTCATCGTCGAACAGGTGGCGCAGGCGCTGCGCGACCTGGCGGCCGAAGGCGACATCGCCGTGCTGCTGATCGAGCAGAACCTGGGCGTGGCCATTTCGGTGGCCGACCGCATCGGCGTGATGGTCAACGGCCGCATCACGCAGGAGATGCCTGCCACCACGCTGGCGGCCGACCGTGAACTGCAGGAACGGCTGCTGGGTGTGCGTTCGGGCGCCGGTGACGACGAGCCGGCAGCGCCGCTGGCCGCCGATGTGCCCGAAGTTCCGGCCGCGCCACAGCAAGTGCTGACCGTGCGCCGCGCGCACAGCGACGGCGCGCCGTCGATGAACGACCTGGCCCCGCGTGCGGTGCGTGGCTACAACCGCTGGAATGCCGGCGACGCGGCCGCGCCGGTGGCCGACATCCGCCGTGAGCCGCCCAAGGGCGTCGAGCCAGCATCGCCGCTGTCGCTGGCCGCTGCCAGTGCCAAGGTGATGGAATTCCCGGTCGCTGCCAGCAGCGGCCGTGCCGCCTACGTGGCCGGCACCTTCGACACCAAGGGCCGCGAGCTGTTTTTCCTGCGCCAGTGCCTGGAGAAACTGGGCCTGCGTGTGGTCACCGTGGACCTGTCGACGTCCGGCAAGCCGTCCCCTGCCAGCGTGCACCCGCGTGAAGTGGCACGCCACCACCCGGGTGGTGAAACGGCGGTGTTCAACGGCGATCGCGGCCAGGCCGTGCAGGCCATGGCGCTGGCCTTCGAACAGTACATCCGCGGCCGGCGCGACCTGGGCGGCATCATTTCCGCCGGCGGTTCGGGTGGCACCACGCTGGCCACGCAAGGCATGCGCGCGCTGGCCGTGGGTGTGCCCAAGGTCATGCTCAGCACCATGGCCAGTGGCGACACACGGCCCTACGTGGGCCCCAGCGACATCTGCATGATGTATTCGGTGACCGATGTGCAGGGCATCAACCGCATCAGCGAAAAAGTGCTGGCCAATGCCGCGCACGCGCTGGCCGGCATGATCGCGCACCCACCGGTCGAGTCGGCCGTCACCAAGCCGGCGCTGGGCCTCAGCATGTTCGGTGTCACCACCACCTGTGTGCAGACGGTGGCCAAGCTGCTGGGCGACGACTACGACTGCCTGGTCTTCCACGCCACCGGCGTGGGCGGGCAGAGCATGGAGAAGCTGGCCGAGTCGGGCCTGCTGGAAGGCGTGATCGACGTGTCCACCACCGAGGTGGCCGACGAAATCGGCGGTGGTGTGCTGTCGGCCGGCGCCACGCGGCTGGACGTGTTTGCGCAGCGGCGCATCCCCTACGTGGGTTCCTGCGGTGCGCTGGACATGGTGAACTTCGGCGCCTACGACACCGTGCCCGAGCGTTTTCGCAGCCGCAAGCTCTACCGCCACAACCCGACGGTGACGCTGATGCGCACCACGGTGGATGAAAACCGTGCCATTGGCGAATTCATCGCCACCAAGCTGAACGCCATGCTGGGGCCGGTGCGCTTCCTGATTCCCGAAGGCGGTGTCTCGGCCATCGACAAACCCGGCCAGCCCTTCCACGACCCCGAAGCCGACCGCATGCTGTTCGCCACGCTGGAACAGCACTTCCGCAGCGGACCCGACCGGCGGCTGGTGCGTGTGCCGCACCACATCAACGACGACGCGTTTGCCGAAGCGCTGGTGGCCGCGTGGCACGAGGTGGCCGGCGCGGGCAGCCACGCGCGACGCGCCTGAGGCGCTGGCAGACCACGACCGCACCAGACCGAACAAGACAGAAAAGAGAACGCGCCATGCCACGCATCCACCGCCAGACCCTGCTCGATCGCTTCCGCACCAAGATCGCGGCTGGCCAGCCGCTGATTGGCGGCGGCGCAGGCACCGGCCTGTCGGCCAAGTGCGAAGAAGCCGGTGGCATCGACCTCATCGTGATCTACAACTCGGGTCGTTACCGCATGGCCGGGCGTGGTTCGCTGGCGGGTCTTCTGGCCTATGGCAATGCCAACGAGATCGTCTGCGAAATGGCCACCGAGGTGCTGCCGGTGGTCAAACACACACCGGTGCTGGCGGGGGTGAACGGCACCGACCCGTTCATGATTCCCGACCAGTTCCTGCGCCGGCTCATCGACCTGGGCTTCAGCGGCATCCAGAACTTCCCCACCGTGGGCCTGATCGACGGCACCTTCCGCGCCAACCTGGAAGAAACGGGCATGAGCTATGCGCTCGAGGTCGAACTGATCGCCCGCGCCCGTGAACTGGAGCTGCTGACCACACCCTATGTCTTCAGTGAATCCGACGCGCGCCAGATGGCCGCGGCCGGCGCCGACATCGTGGTCTGCCACCTGGGCCTGACCACCGGCGGCCACATCGGCGCGGAAACAGCCATGCAGCTGGCCGACTGCGTGGCGCCCATCAACGCCTGGGCCGCCGCCGCCAAGGCCGTGAACCCGGATGTCATCGTGCTGTGCCACGGCGGCCCCATTGCCACCCCCGAAGACGCGCAGTTCATCCTGCAGCAATGCCCCGCCTGCCACGGCTTTTACGGCGCCAGTTCGATGGAGCGCCTGCCCACCGAAGTGGCGCTGACCGAAACCACGCGGCGCTTCACGCAGATTTCGCGTTGAGCCGAATCCCCATGTCCTTCTTGCTGCGCACCGCCACGGTTGCATCGGCCCTGCTGGGTTGGTGCACGGCTGTGGTCGCCAGCACGCCACCGGCCGCGCAGGTGGCCGAACAGGCCGGCCGGGTGATGCAGGACATCGCCCACCACGCGCACTTCAACGGCGCCGTGGTGCTGATGCGTGACGGGCAGGTGGTCTTCGAACAGGCCATCGGGCTGGCGCAGCGCAAGCCGGACCGCCCATTCACGGTCGACACAAGCAGCGACGGCGCGTCGCTGGCCAAGACGCTGACCGCCGCGCTGGTGCACGAACTGGTGGCCGAGGGACGGCTGAAGCTGGACGACCCCGTCACGCGCCACCTGCCCGCCTACCCCTACGCCGCCCACACCGTGCGCGACCTGGTCTCGCACCGCGGTGGTCTGCCTGACTACGGGTTTTTCGACGCCGACTTCAAGCCCGATCAGCCCCGCGACACGTCCGACCTGCTGGCGGTACTGGCCAAACGCAAGCCCGCGCCCGCCCTGGCGCCGGGCGTGCAGGTTGAGTACGCCAACCTGGGTTTCGACCTGGCCGCCTTGGTGGTCGAACGGGTCACGGGCCAGAAGATCGCGGCGCTGTGGCAGGAGCGTTACTTCAAGCCCCTGGGCATGCAAGGCACCTTCGCGCGGCCAGCACGTTTTGCCGATTGGCCGGTGCCCCGCACACCGGGCTACCAACTGAAGAACAAGGCCTGGGTGCCCAACGACAGCTTCGAGGGCGAAGGTTTCATCGGTGCATCGAACGTGCATGCCAGCGCACGTGACTGGGCACGCTGGGGCGATGCCTTTGCCCGCGGCCACGTGATGGCAGCCGAGCGGCTGCAAGCCGGCCTGCGCGAACCGCTGGTCAACAGCGGCATGGGCAGCCGGCTCAACCGGCTCAGCTGGTACTGCAACGCGGGCCAGCAGCGCTGCCACTACACGGGTTCGTACAACGGCTTCTTCGCCCAGGTGCATTGGGACCGTTCCCGCCGCGAAGTGGTGACCTATGTCAGCAACAGCACGCTGCCGGCCTGGCGCTGTGCGGCACTGACGCGAGATCTGGCTGACGCATTGGCAGGCCGAACCATCAAGCCTGAGTGGATGAAGGAGCCGGTGCGCATCGCCCGCAAGGACCTGCCGCGCTGGGCCGGTGTTTACAGCGCGCCCGTCTGGGGCCAACTGGCCATCACCACCCAAGACGGCCGTGCTTTTGTGAAGGTGGGCCAGGGCGAACTGGCCTCCTTGTACCCCGCGTCGGCCAATGTGCTGTACGCCCCCACGCTGGACCTGTGGCTGGCGTTTTCGGGCTCGCCCCAAGACGCCACGCTGCATGTGCGTTCCGTTTTCGATTCCGCCGATGCAAAGCGCCTTGTGGCGCGCAGCGGCAAGACCTAGACCGTTTGGAGAAACCCATGACCGGCGCTGAATTTGGCAGCTTCCTTCTCGGCCTGATCGTCGTGGCCATCGTCGTGGCCTTGGCGGTGTGGCTGCTGCACTGGCTCTACCTGCGCAGCAGCAAGGAGCGCGCCTTCGTGCGCACCGGTCTGGGCGGGCAGAAGGTGGTGCTGGATGGCGGCGCCTTCGTGCTGCCCATCGTGCACGACGTGATCCCGGTCAACATGAACACCCTGCGGCTGGAAGTGACCCGCGGCCGCGACAAGGCGCTGATCACCAAGGACCGCATGCGTGTGGACGTGATCGCCGAGTTCTACGTGCGTGTGGCCGCACAGCCCGACGCCGTGGCCGCCGCCGCGCAGACCCTGGGCCTGCGCACCATGGAACCCGAGCAGCTGAAAGAGCTGGTGGAAGGCAAGTTCGTCGACGCGCTGCGCACCGCCGCGGCCGAGATGACGATGGAAGAGCTGCACGAAAAGCGCGGTGCCTTCGTGAAGCGGGTGCGTGAAACGGTGGCCGAGGACCTGACCAAAAACGGCCTGGAACTGGAAGCCGCGTCGCTGACGCAGCTGGACCAGACGGGCATGGAGTTCTTCAACCCCAGCAACGCCTTCGACGCCGAAGGTCTGACCCGCCTGACCGAGCAGATCGAACACCGCAAGAAGCAGCGCAACGACGTCGAGCAGGACACGCTGATCGCCATCCGCAACAAGAACCTGGAAGCCGAGAAGCTGAGCCTGGACATCGACCGCGAGAGCGAATACGCACGCCTGTCGCAGCAGCGTGAGGTGGAGATCGCGCGTGCCCGCCAGCGTGCCGAGGTCAGCACCGAACGCGCACAGCGCGAGCAGGACGCCGAAGGTGCGCAGATTGCCGCCAAGCAAACCATCGAAGCAGCACGCATCCGGTCCGAACAGAGCATCGAACAGGAACGCATCAGCAAGGAACGCAACATCCAGGCGGCCGAGATCGCACGCCGCCAGTCACTGGAACTGGCCGACCAGCAACGTGCCATTGCCGTGGCGCGTGAGAGCGAAGCGCTGAGCGTGGCGCAGGCCGAAGCCGAGGTGGCGCGCGCCCAGGCGGTGTCGGCCGAAGAAAAGGTCTTCACCGCGCGTGAAGTGGAGATGGCCGAACGCAAGAAGGCCATCGAGCTGATCGGCGCCGCGCAATCTGCAGAACGCGAAGCGCTGCGGCTGACTTCGGCCGCCCGTGCGGAAAAGAGCGCCAGTGCCGACCGCGGCGACGCGGTGCGTGCGCAGGCCGAGGCCGATGCCGACGCCGACAAGATCCGCAGCCTGGCGATGCGTGTGCGTGCCGAGATCGAAGCCGAGGCGCTGCGGATGATGAACGAAGCGCACAACATGCTGACGCCCGAGGCGCGCATGTCGGCTTTGCGCATGCGGCTGGTGGAAAAGGCCGAGGGCATCATCCGCGAGTCGGTCAAGCCGATGGAGCGCATCGAGGGCATCAAGATCCTGCAGGTCGACGGCTTCGGCGGTTCAGGCGGCGGCAGCGTCAATGGCGACGGAGGCACCGGCAACTTCGCCGACGGCGTGGTGAACTCGGCGCTGCGTTTCCGCGCCCAGGCGCCGCTGGTGGACCAGCTGCTGCGCGAGATCGGCATCGAAGGGGGTGACATCCAGCGCCTGGTGGGCAGCGCCAGTGGCGCCACGGCTGCGCTGCCGCCGGCGGCAGCGCCCAAGTCGGCGGAGTAAGCCAGCGTGATCCGCGTCTACGTTTCCAGCGTCATCGACGCCAACGCCGACACCGTGTGGTCGCGCGTGCGCGACTTCAACGGCCTGCCGCTGTGGCACCCGGCCATTGCCGACAGCCGCATCGAAAACAACGAACCCGCCGACCGCGTGGGCTGCATCCGCCACTTCCACACCCGCGAAGGCGGCATGATCCGCGAACGCCTGCTGGCGCTGAGCGACTACGACTTCACCTGCAGCTACGAGATCATCGAAAGCCCGATGGGCGTCGAGAACTACGTGGCCACGCTGAAGCTCACGCCCATCACCGACGGTGGCCGCTGTTTTGCCGAGTGGAGCGCGGAGTTCGACTGCGCCGAAGGCCGAGAACGTGAGCTGACCGACACCATCGGCGGCGGTGTGTTCCAGGGTGGCTTCGACGCCCTGAAGCGCCACTTCGGTCGCAGGTAAGGCGCCCGTGCTGCAAAGGGTTGTCCGCTCGACCGTGATCGACGCGCCCATCGCGCGTGTCTGGGCCGTGCTGCGCGACTTCAACAGCCACGACCAGTGGCACACGGTGGTGGACCAGAGCCGCATCGAAGGCGGCGAACGCAGCGACCAGGTGGGCTGCGTGCGCAACTTCACCTTGAAGGATGGCAACCACATCCGCGAACAGTTGCTGACGCTGGACGACCGCCTGTACAAAAGCACCTACTGCATCGTCGACGCCACCGTGCCCTTGCAGCGTTACGTGGCCACCGTGACCTTGAAGCCGGTGACCGACGGCAACCGCACCTTCTGGCATTGGGAGTCCACCTTCGCCACGCCACCGGGCATGGAACGCGAACTGCGCGACATGGTGGCCCAGGGTGTCTACGAAGCCGGTTTTGCCAACCTGCGCCGGCACCTGGACGAAGGTGGTGACCTGCGGGTGCCGGGCTCCCGCAGCCAGGCCATGCCGCTGGCCTTGCCGGTGCCCACCCGCCGGGTGGTGGTCACGCAGTACGGTGGCATCGAACAGCTGCAGGCCGTCGAAGACCAGGCCCCGGCGCCTGGGCCGGGCGAGGTGCGCATCCGCCAGCGGGCCATCGGCGTGAACTACATCGACATCTACCTGCGCCGCGGTTGGATACCGCCGATGCTGGCACCCGGTGCCACGCCGGGCATGGAAGCCGCAGGCACGGTGCTGGACGTGGGAGAAGGTGTGCATGGGTTCATGCCCGGCGACCGCGTCGCCTACCTGGGGCCGGTGCCCGGCGCCTACTGCAGCGTGCGCAGCGTGCCGGCGGCATGGGTGGTGCGACTGCCGCCCGCGGTGGAAGAAGCCACCGCAGCCGCCTTGCTGCTGAAGGGCATCACCGCCGACTACCTGCTGCGTGACCTGGGCCATGTGCGCGCCGGCACACGCCTGCTGGTGCATGCGGCGGCCGGTGGCGTGGGTGTGCTGCTGTGTGCCTGGGCCCGGCGCCTGGGTGCACGTGTGCTGGGCACCGTGTCCAGCGAAGACAAGGCGCGGGTGGCCCGTGAACATGGCTGCGAGCAGGTCATCGTCACGCCCGACTACCAATTTGCCGACGCGGTGCGCGGGCACTGGCCGCGGGGCGCGGAAGTCATCGTCGACGGCCTGGGTGAATCGGCCCGCGAACAGAACTTCGCCGCGCTGGCCACCTGTGGCCACTGGATCAGCCTGGGCCAGGCCAGCGGCGGCCTGAAGCCCATCGACCCCGACTGGCTGGTGCAGAAGTCGGCCACCTTCTCGCGCCCGGTGGCCTTCGACTACGTGGCCACGCCCGAAGCGCTGGCCGACCGCACGCAGCGCCTGTGGGCCGCGCTGGCCGACGGCAGCCTGGGCCCGCCGCTGGTCGAGCGTTACACGCTGGACGCGGCGGGCGATGCCCATGCCCGGCTGGAGTCGCGCCGTTCGGTGGGCTCGCTGGTGCTGATGGCCTGAGCGGCCAACCCGACCGGCCGCCCGACTAACACCCGAACACGAAAGCCGCCCGATGATCCACGGCATGAACCACTTCACCATCACGGCCGAAGACCGCGATGCCACGCTGGGTTTCTACTGCGGCCTGCTGGGTTTGAAAGAAGGGCACCGACCCGACCTGGGCTTTCCTGGCGCCTGGCTCTATGCCAGCGGCAACCCGCAAGCCGTGCTGCACATCTACTGGGACCGCCCCATGCCCAGCGGCCGCACGGGTGTCATCGACCACATGGCCTTCACGGCCAGTGACCTGAAGGCCGTGAAAGCGCGCTTCGACGCCGCGGGCCTGAAGTACGACCTGCGCCAGCAGGCCGGGGCCGGCACCTGGCAGCTGTTCAGCTTCGACCCCAATGGCGCGAAGGTGGAACTGGACTTCGACGCGGCCGAGACGCTGTAGCCGAGCCACCGCTTGTCCCTGCCAGCGGACATCTTGTCCGGCTGGCGGCACCGTTTGTCCCACCGCCCGCCGGGTGCTGCCACGCCATGGCACATTCCGCCGCGATGGCCGGGGTCACCCCCGGCACGAACCCACAAAACCCGGGGAGGGACCCATCCATGCTCACCATCGAGCGGCTTTCGCACACCTACGCCAACGGCACACGCGCACTCGACAGCGTGAACCTGCAAGTGCCGCGGGGCATGTTTGGCCTGCTGGGGCCCAATGGCGCCGGCAAGTCGTCGCTGATGCGCTGCATCGCCACGTTGCAGACCCCCACCGAGGGCAGCATCCGGCTGCAGACCAGCGACGGTGAAGTGGACGTGCTGCAGCAGCCCGAAGCGCTGCGCGCACGGCTGGGTTACCTGCCGCAGGACTTCGGCGTCTACCCGCGGGTGTCGGCGCTGGAACTGCTGGACCACCTGGCGGTGCTGAAGGGCATCGCCAGCCGTGTTGAAAGGCGCGAGACCGTCGAACGCCTCTTGCAGCAGGTCAACCTGTGGCCGGTGCGCAAGAAGGCGGTGGCGGGCTTTTCGGGTGGCATGCGCCAGCGTTTCGGCATCGCGCAGGCGCTGATCGGCAACCCGCGGCTGATCATCGTCGACGAGCCCACCGCCGGGCTGGACCCCGAAGAGCGCAACCGCTTCAACAACCTGCTGGCCGAGATCGGCGAGAGCGTGGTGGTGGTGCTGTCCACGCACATCGTCGACGACGTGACCGACCTGTGCCCACGCATGGCCATCCTGGCCGGTGGCCGCATCGTGGCCAGCGGAAGCCCGAAGAAGCTGATCGAAGGGCTGCAGGGCCGCATCTGGTCGCGGGCGGTGGCGCGCGAAGAGCTCGAAGGCTGGCGCAAGCGGGTCAACGTCATCTCCACCCGCCTGCGCGAAGGCCGCACGGTGATGCAGGTGGAAGCGGCGCAGTCGCCGGGTGAGGGCTTCGTGCCGCTGCCGGCGACGCTGGAGGACGTGTACTTCTCCACCCTGAGCGCGCACCGCCTGGGCACCACGGCCGCGGCCGTGCCGGCCTGAGGGGGCCCGCCATGTTCACCAAGATCGCGGCCTTCGAGCTGCGCTACCAGCTGCGCAGCGCCGTGGCCTGGGTCGGTTTTGCCATCTTCTTCCTGCTGGCCTTCGGCGCCACCACGGTGGACCAGATCCAGATCGGCTCGGGTGGCAATGTGCACGTCAACTCGCCCTATGCCATCGCGCAGACGCTGGGCATCATGTGTGTGTTTGGCATCTTCGTGGCCACGGCCTTTGTGGCCGGCGCGGTGATCCGCGACGACGAGACCGGCTTCGCGCCGCTGTTGCGCAGCACCCGCGTCACCAAGCCGGCCTATGTGCTGGGGCGTTTCACCGGGGCCACGGTGGTGGCCATCCTGGTGATGGCCGCCGTGCCGCTGGGCATGTGGGTGGGTTCTTTCATGCCCTGGCTCGACCCCGCCAAGCTGGGCCCGCAACGGCCCTGGCACTACCTGCAGGCGATGGCCATCTTCGTCGTGCCGACGATGCTGGTGGTGTGCGCCGCCTTCTTCGCGCTGGCCACGGCCACACGCAGCCTGATGTGGACCTATGTCGGCGCCGTCGGCGCGCTGGTGGGCTTCATCGTCTCGCGCGGCCTGCTGCGAGATGCTGCGCTGGACCACATCAGCGCCTGGACCGACCCCTTCGGCCTGTCGGCCCTGACGCTGCTGACCAAGTACTGGACCGCGGCCGAACGCAACAGCCTGATGCCGGCGTTGGAAGGTGTGCTGCTGGGCAACCGGCTGCTGTGGCTGGGCGTGGCCGCGGTGCTGCTGGCGCTGGCCTATGCCAGCTTCCGCATGGACGGCTCGCCGCTGTGGCGCCGCCGCCCGCGTGCCGCTGAACCGATGGCTGCTGCCGACGCGCCGAAGGCGGTGGTGCAAGGGCCCTTGCCCGCACCGCGGCTGGCACAGGCCCGCGCTGCGCAGTTCTGGGCCATGGCCCGTTTCGACGCCAGAGCCGTCTTCCGCAGCCCGGCCTTTTTTGTGCTGCTGGCCATCGGCGTGCTGAACAGCTGGGGCGCGTTGATGTACGCCAACGAGTTCTACGGCGCCGAGATCTTCCCGGTCACGCGCGTCATGGTGCAGGCGCTGGAAGGCTCCTTCACCATCATCCCCATCATCATCGCCATCTTCTATGCCGGCGAACTGGTGTGGCGCGACCGCCAGCAGCGCATGCACGAGATCGTCGACGCCACCGCCGCGACCGACGCCGTGCACCTGCTGCCCAAGATCGTGGCCATCGTCGGTGTGCTTTTCCTGTGCAGCCTGGTGTCGGTGGCCACCGCGGCCTTTGTGCAGCTGCTGCGCGGCTACACACACTTCGAGTGGCTGCACTACCTGAACTGGTACGTGCTGCCGCAGACCGTCACCGCGGCGCTGCTGGCCGTGCTGGCGGTGTTTGTGCAGACCCTGGTGCCCAACAAGATGATCGGCTGGGCGGTGATGCTGGTCTACGTGGTGGCCGGCACCTCGCTCACGGTGGCGGGTTTCGAACACAACCTCTACCAGTACGCCGGCACACCGCCGGTGCCGCTCTCGGACATGAACGGCCAGGGCCACTTCTGGGTCGCCCGTGCCTGGTTCCAGGCCTACTGGCTGGCCTTTGCCACGGTGCTGGTGGTGCTGGCGCTGCTGCTGCGCCGACGCGGCACCCAGGTGGCGCTGAAGCCGCGCCTGCAGCAACTGCGCAGCGGCCTGCGCGGGCCGGCCGGTGCCGTGATGGGCGTGGCCGTGGTGGCGTGGCTGGGCCTGGGCGGCTGGATCTTCTACAACACCAATGTGCTGAACGACTACGTGCCCAGGCCCGCCGCCGAAGCGCAGCTGGCCAGCTACGAACGGGATCTGCTGGCCTACGAAAAGCTGGACACGCCGCAGGTGCGCAGCGTCAAGCTGGCGGTGGACCTTTACCCGCGTGAACGGCGTGCCGTCACACGCGGCAGCTACGTGATCGAAAACGCCACTCGGCAACCGCTGGACCAATTGCACGTGCGCTGGGTGGCGCCGCTGAAGATGCAGCAGCTCGAGTTGCCGGGCGCCACGCTGGAGAAGGAATACGGCCAGCACCGCTACCGCATCTACCGCCTGGCCCCGGCGCTGCAGCCCGGCGAGCGTCGCACGCTGTCCTTCAGCACCGAACTGGCCGACATCGGCTTTCGCAACGGCGCCGGGCAGAACCGCATCGTCGACAACGGCACCTTCCTGAACAACATCGAAGTGGCGCCGATGCTGGGCATGGACCGGTCGATGCTGCTGCGCGACCGCAACGCCCGCCGCAAACAGGGCCTGCCGCCCGAACTGCGCATGGCCAAGCTGGAAGACACCGGCGCCAGCGCGCACCACTACCTGCGCAGCGACAGCGACTTCGTCGACGCGCAGATCACGCTGAGCACCGACGCCGACCAGATTCCGGTGGCGCCCGGTGTCACGGTCAGCGACACCACGGCCGACGGCCGCCGCACGCTGGTGACCCGCAGCGAAGCGCCGATCCAGCACTTCTTCAGCCTGCAGTCGGGCCGTTACGCGGTGCAGACGGTGAAGCACAAGGGCACCGAGCTCAGCGTCTACCACCTGCCGCGCCACGCCAGCAATGTGCAGCGCATGCTGGACGCCATGGCCGCCAGCCTGGACCTGTTCAATGACGTGTTTTCGGCCTACCAGTTCAAGCAGGCGCGCATCCTGGAGTTCCCGGCCTATGCCGACTTCGCGCAGGCCTTTGCCGCCACCGTGCCGTATTCCGAAGGCATCGGCTTCATCGTGAACCACCGCGACGAAGAGAAGATCGACATGGTGACCTACATCACCGCGCACGAGATCGCCCACCAGTGGTGGGCACACCAGGTCATCGGCGCCAACCAGCAGGGCTCGACGCTGCTGAGCGAGAGCTTCGCGCAGTACAGCGCGTTGCTGGTGATGGAGCGTTTGTACGGCCGCGACCAGATCCGCCGTTTCCTGAAATACGAGCTGGACCGTTACCTGCGTTCGCGGGGCACCGAGGTCATCGAAGAACTGCCGCTGGCGCGGGTGGAGAACCAGGCCTACATCCACTACCAGAAGGGCACGCTGGCGATGTACTGGCTGAAGGAGGTGGTGGGCGAAGCCGTGGTCAACCGTGCGCTGCAGCGCTTGATCCAGGCCTACGCCTTCAAGCCAGCGCCCTATCCCTCGTCGCTGGACTTCCTGAAGATCCTGCGCGAAGAAGCCGGGCCGCAGCATGGGCAGCTGATCACCGACCTGTTCGAGCGCATCGTGCTGCTCGACAGCCAGGTCACCGAAGCCAGCGCCAAGCGCCAGGCCGACGGCCGCTGGGCCGTGACGCTGAAGGTGAAGGCGCGCAAGCTGGTGGCCGACGGGCAGGGCGTGGAAACCGAAGAGCCACTGGACGAGCCTTTCGACATCGGTGTGTTCAGCGCCGAGCCGGGCAAGAAGGGTTTCAAGCCGGCATCGGTGCTGCACTTCGAACGTCAGCGGCTGAAGACCGGCGAACAGGTGCTGCAAATGCTGGTCGACCAGGAACCCACCCATGCCGGTGTCGATCCGTACAACAAGCGCATCGACCGCAACAGCGACGACAACCTGCGGGCGGTCGACAAACCTTGACTGGCGCGCACAGCCGTGGCGCGGCCATGCAGGGGTGCGGTCTGCGTTAGCCTCTGGCGATGCAAAAGCCCACCCGCCCCTTCGACGCCGCCATGCTGTGGCAACTCAGCCGCATCGGCGGCCTGGCGCTGGCGCCCGACGGCACGCGTGCCGTGTGTTCGGTGAGCACCTGCGACATGGACAAAAACAGCACCAGCAGTGCGCTGTGGCTCTTGTCCACGCTGGGGGGTGCACCGCGACAGCTCACCCGCTGCGGCAGCAAGGACGGGCAGGCCGCGTGGTCGCCGCAGGGCGATCGCATCGCCTTCGTCGCGCGCCGTGAACAGGAAAGCGACAAGGACGACAGCGCGCAGCTCTACGTGATCTCGCCCGACGGCGGTGAAGCCACCCGCATCAGCCACTTCGCGCCCGGTATCAATTCCTTCAAGTGGATGCCCGACGGCAAACGCATCGTTTTTTCCGCCTGGGTCTGGCCCGCCTTGAAAGGCGCGGCGGCGCAGAACAAACAACACAAGGCCTGGTCGGACCGCAAGGAAACCGGCTACGCCACCAGCGAGGCCTTCTACCGCTACTGGGACCACCACATCCCGCAGGACCGTGTGCAGCACCTGCTGATGCTGGACGTGGACGGCCCGCACCGCGGCCGTGTCACCGACCTCTTCGAAGGCACGGCCTTCGAGCTGGGCCGCGCCGACGACGGCAACGGCAGCTACGACGTGCACCCCGGCGGTGGCCGCATCGCCTTTGCCCACGACCCGGCGCCGGTGGCGCGGTTGGGCAACGCCTTTGCCATCAGCGAAGTCACCTTGCGGGGCAGGCGCTTCAAGGCGCTGGCGCAAGACAAGGCCTGGGATTTCGGCTCGCCCAGTTACAGCCCCGACGGCCGGCAGCTGGCGATGAGCGCAGCGAACGTCGGCAAGGTGCACACCGCACTGAACCAGCCGGCCGTGCTGGACCTGGCCAGTGGTGAATGGCGCGCCTTGGGCAAACGCTGGGACTTCGCCGTGGGCTCGGCCCTGCGCTGGGCGGCCGATGGCCGCGCGCTGCTGTTCACGGCCGAAGACCGCGGCCGCTGTCCCCTGTGGAAACATGACCTGGACACCGGCCGCTTCGAGGTCCTGCACGCCGGTGGCACGGTGCAGGGCTTCGACGTGGCCGGCGACGTGTTGGCGATCGCCGAAGACACCGCGCATCACCCGGTGCAGATCCATGCCTGGCGCGCGGGCGAAGCGCCACGCAGGCTGGAACACTTCAACGACGAGGTGCTGCGTGGTGTGAGGCTGGGTGAGGTCAAGGAAGTCACCATCAAGGGCGCGCTCGGTGAAGCTGTGCAGGTGTGGCTGACCTTCCCGCCCGGTTTCGACAACAAGCGCAAACACCCGGTGACGCACGTCATCCACGGCGGGCCCTACGCCGCGGCCGGCGACACCTTCGGCTGGCGCTGGAACCCGCATGTGTTTGCCGCGCCGGGCCACGTCATCGCGCAGGTCAACTTCCACGGCAGCAGCAGCTTCGGCTGGGCCTTTGCGCACAGCCTGATCGGCCGCCAGGGTGAACTGGAGCTGCAGGACATCGAAGCCGCCACCGACTGGCTGCTTCAACAACCCTGGGCCGACAAGCAGCGGGTGTTTGCCACCGGTGGCAGCTACGGCGGTTTCCTGGTGGCGTGGATGAACGGCCACGTGGCACCGGGCCGTTACAAGGCCTACGTCTGCCACGCCGGGGTCTTCGACCGCGTGGCCACCTTCAGTGCCGACAGCTACCCGGTGCGCCCCAAGGACCTGGCCGCCAACTACTGGCAGGACATGCCGAAGGTGCTGGCGCAAAGCCCGCACAACTTCGCCGGCCAGATGCAGACACCCACGCTGGTGATCCACGGCGCCAAGGACTTCCGCGTGCCCGACTGCAACGGCCTGGCGTACTACAACACGCTGAAAGCCCGGGGCGTGGACGCGCGCCTGCTGTGGTTCCCCGATGAAAACCACTGGGTGCTGAAGCCGCGCAACAGCCTGCTCTGGTACGGCGAATTCCTGGGCTGGCTGGCGCGCCATGCGGCTGCGCCACGCACACGCCAGTCGGGAAAGGCCATCAAGGCCAGCCTGGCACGTGACCCGGGGCGCTTTGCATAATCGGCCGATGAGCGCACACCCCGGCACGGCCTTCGACGCCGCCATCGTCGACCTGGACGGCACGATGATCGACACCGTCGGCGACTTCGAAGCCGCCTTGCTGCTGGCGCTGGCCGACCTGCAGCAGCCGCCGATCGCGCGCGCCTTCATCCAGCGCACCATCGGCAAGGGCAGTGAACACCTGATCACGCGCGTGCTGGCCGAGGTGGGGGCGCCAGCCGACCTGTTCGACCGCGCCTGGGCGCGTTACCAGCACCACTACGAAGCCATCAACGGCCGCCACTCGGCCGTGTTCCCGGGTGTGCCCGAGGGCCTGCAGGCGCTGCGCGGTGCCGGTCTTCGCCTGGCCTGCCTGACCAACAAACCCACCGTGATGGCACGTCCGCTGCTGGACATGAAAGGCCTGGGCGGGCATTTCCAGCATGTCTTCGGTGGCGACGCCTTTGCGCGCAAGAAACCCGACCCGCTGCCGCTGCTGGAAACCTGCAAGGCCCTGGGCACCACACCCGCGCGCACGCTGATGGTGGGCGACAGCAGCAACGACGCCGCCGCGGCGCGTGCCGCGGGCTGCCCCGTGGTGCTGGTCAGCTACGGCTACAACCACGGTGAACCGGTGTCGGCCGTGGATGCCGACGCGGTGGTCGACAGCCTGGCCGAATTGCCGGCCCTGTTGCCGAAACTACTGCTGGCCCGGTGAACCGCCTGCGTTGCTGAGCTTCTGACCCAGCAGCGCGGCCTTCAGGCTTTCGTCGGCTGGCTTCGGGCCCAGCCAGATGCGCAGCAAGGCGTTGAAAAATTCGGGCTCTTTCACGGGCTCACCCTGCGCCTTGCCGTTGACCAGCACCGAGGTGCCCACGCCCGGCACGTAGTCGACCGAAAAGTTGTCGCCGGTCAGCAGCTTCTTCTTGGCCGAGAAGATGTCGGCCAGGGCCAGCGTGCCGGGAATGAACTTGCTGAACGAGTCGCGCGGCGCGTTGTCCTGCATGCCGCGCGTGAACAGTCGGCCCAGTTCGTTGGCGTCGATGTCGCGCAACATCACCACGTGCATGCGTTTGGGGCCGGGCACGGCCAGCGCGGCTTCGGGTGTGGAGGCCTTCGCGCCCATGTACAGGCCGGCGGTGTAGACCTTGATCACAAATCGGGTGCGCAAGCCCGCGCCGTTCAGTTGCAGCGTGCTGCCGGCCACCTGCACGGTGGGCGCGTACTTGATGCCGGCCACGTCGGTCGTCGGGCCGGCAGGCTGTGCATGCACAGACCCGGAGGAGACCAGCAGCGCCCACGCGGTGGCGGCCAGCAAACAGTGTCGACGATCCAAGGTGAGCTCCGGGCAGGACAATTCGAAAGTCTGGCATGGGGCCGCCAAAGGCGCCAGGGGGTCCCTGCTAGACTGCCTGCGTGAACCCCTCACTTGCATACCCGTCATTCCCCAAGGCCGCCCGTCGGCCCGCTCGCCCGAGCGTGGGAGCCTGGCCCTGGCGTCGCTCGCAGCGCTGAGCGTGGCCGCGTCGTGCGGCCCTTTCCCCGGGGCCCGGCCCTGTTGATGTGTTCCCGCCGCGAGGTCATCGAGCCCCGGCGCTGTGTGCAAAGGTGTGAACCGTGATCACTGAACTTGAATTCCAGAGCCTGGCCAGCCAGGGTTTCAACCGCATCCCGCTCATCGCGGAAGCTTTTGCCGACCTGGAAACCCCGCTGTCGCTGTACCTGAAGCTGGCCGGTGGCGCCAAACACAGCTTCCTGCTGGAAAGTGTGGTGGGCGGCGAACGCTTCGGCCGCTATTCCTTCATCGGCCTGCCGGCGCGCACGCTGCTGCGTGCCCGGGCTTTCAAGACCGAAGTCGTCACCGACGGCCAGGTGGTGGAAACCTTCGAAGGCAACCCGCTGGACTTCGTCGAGGCCTACCAGCAGCGTTTCAAGGTCGCGCTGCGCCCCGGCATGCCGCGTTTCTGCGGCGGCCTGGCCGGTTACTTCGGCTACGACGCGGTGCGCTACATCGAGCCCAAGCTGGCCAAGACCTGGAAGGGCGGCGGCATCGACACCCCCGACATCCTGCTGCTGCAGTGCGAAGAGCTGGCCGTCATCGACAACCTGTCGGGGCGCCTGTACCTGATCGTCTATGCCGACCCCAGCAAGCCCGAGGCCTACTTCAAAGGCAAAAAACGTCTCGCTGAACTGGCGGACAAGCTGCGCTACAGCGTCACCGCACCGGCGGTGAAACGCGGGCCGTCGTATGCGGTGGAGCGCGAATTCGACCAGACCGCCTACCTGGCCGCGGTGGTGAAAAGCAAGGAATACATCGCCGCCGGTGACATGATGCAGGTGCAGATTGGCCAGCGGCTGAAAAAGCGCTACACCGAAAGCCCTCTGAGCCTGTACCGCGCGCTGCGTTCGCTGAACCCGTCGCCCTACATGTACTTCTACGACATGGGCGACTTCCAGATCGTCGGTGCTTCACCGGAAATCCTGGTGCGCCAGGAGCACACACCCGAAGGTGCGAAGGTCACGATCCGCCCGCTGGCCGGCACACGACCGCGTGGCGCCACGCCCGAGCTGGACAAGGCGCTGGAAGCCGAGCTGTCCGCCGACCCGAAGGAACGGGCCGAGCACCTGATGCTGATCGACCTGGCGCGCAACGACATCGGCCGCATCGCGCAAACCGGCAGCGTGAAGGTGACGGACGCTTTTGTCATCGAGCGCTACAGCCACGTGATGCACATCGTCAGCAACGTCGAAGGCCTGCTGAAACCCGGCACCAGCAACCTGGACGTGCTGCGCGCCACCTTCCCGGCCGGCACGCTGACCGGCGCGCCGAAGATCCGCGCGATGGAACTGATCGACGAGCTCGAACCCGTCAAGCGTGGCATCTACGGCGGCGCCTGCGGTTACCTCAGCTTTGCCGGCGACATGGACGTGGCCATCGCCATCCGAACCGGCATCGTCAAGGACAACACGCTGTACGTGCAGGCCGCGGCGGGTGTGGTGGCCGACTCGATTCCCGAGATGGAGTGGAAAGAAACCGAGCACAAGGCCCGGGCGCTGATCCGCGCGGCCGAGCTGGTCGAAGAAGGGTTCTGATCATGCTGCTGATGATCGACAACTACGACAGCTTCACCTTCAATTTGGTGCAGTACTTCGGCGAACTGGGCCAGGACGTGCGGGTCTTCCGCAACGACCAGATCACGCTGGCCGGCATCGCCGAGCTGAAGCCCGACCACCTGGTGTTGTCGCCGGGGCCTTGCTCGCCGGCCGAGGCGGGCATCTGCATCGAAGCCATCCGCCACTTCGCCGGCAAGCTGCCGCTGCTGGGTGTGTGCCTGGGCCACCAGGCCATCGGCGCTGCGCTGGGCGGCAAGGTGGTGCGGGCGCAAGTGCAGATGCACGGCAAGGCCAGCACCATCACCACCGATGGGCTGGGGGTGTTTCACGGCTTGCCGCAGCAGTTCAGCGTCATCCGCTACCACTCGTTGGCGGTGGAGCGGGCTTCCTTGCCGGCAGAGTTGCTGGTCACTGCCACCTCGGAAGACGGAGAAATCATGGGGTTGCGCCACCGGTCGCTGCCGGTGGAGGGAGTGCAGTTCCACCCCGAATCCATCCTCAGCGAACATGGCCATGCGATGTTGAAGAACTTTGTGGAGCGAGTGAAATGAAGCCCATCGACCTGCGCAGTGACACCGTCACCCAACCCACGCCGGCCATGAAAGCGGCCATGGCCGCGGCCGAGCTGGGCGACGACGTGTTTGGCGACGACCCCACCGTGAACGCGCTGCAGGACCGCATCGCGCAGATGCTGGGCAAGGAGGCGGCGCTTTTTGTGCCCACCGGCACGCAGAGCAATCTGTGCGGCCTGATGGCGCACTGCGAACGGGGCGACGAGTTCATCGTCGGCCAGATGGCCCACACCTACCGCTGGGAAGGCGGTGGTGCGGCGGTGCTGGGCAGCATCCAGCCGCAGCCGCTGGTGCAGCAGGCCGACGGCAGCATGCTTTTGCAAGACATCGAAGCCGCCATCAAGCCCGACGACGCGCACTTCGCCAAGAGCCGCCTGCTGGCGCTGGAGAACACCTGGGGCGGCCAGGTGCTGCCGCTGGACTACATCGCAGCCGCCACGGCGCTGGCGCACAAACGCGGCCTGGCCACGCACCTGGACGGCGCGCGGCTCTTCAATGCGGTGGTGGCCAGCGGCACGCCGGTGCAGCAGATCACCCAGCACTTCGACAGCGTGTCGGTGTGCTTCAGCAAGGGGCTGGGTGCACCGGTCGGTTCGGCGCTGGTCGGCTCGAAGGACTTCATCGCGCGCGCCCACCGCGTGCGCAAGATGCTGGGCGGCGGCATGCGCCAGGCGGGTGTGCTCGCCGCAGCGGCTTTGCACGCGCTGGACCACCACATCGAACGTCTTGCCGAAGACCACGCCAACGCCCGTGCGCTGGCCGAGGGCTTGCAGGGCCTGCCTGGTGTGACGGTGCAGAAGCCGCAGAGCAACATCGTGTTTGTCGACCTGGCAGCCGAGAAAACTGCCGGAGTCGTCGACCGCCTGCGGGCCGCTGGCGTGTTGTGCACGGGTCTGTACCGGCTGCGCTTCGTGACCCATCTCGACGTGTCTGCGGCCGACATCCAGCGTGCCGTCACCGTGCTGCGCGCCACGCTCTAGGAGAACACCATGCCCATCACCAACACCGAAGCACTGACGCGGGTCATCGAACACCGCGAGATCTTCCACGACGAGATGCTGGCGCTGATGCGCCGCATCATGAGCGGCGAGATGTCGCCGGTGATGATCGCCGCGCTGTCGATGGGCCTGCGCGTGAAAAAAGAAACCGTCGGCGAGATCGCCGCTGCCGCCCAGGTGATGCGCGAGTTCGCGACGCCGGTGGCGGTGACCGACCGCACGCACCTGGTGGACATCGTGGGCACCGGTGGCGACAGCTCGCACACCTTCAACATCAGCACCGCGTCGGTCTTCGTGGCCGCCGCAGCCGGTGCGCGCGTGGCCAAACACGCGGGGCGCAGCGTGTCGTCCACCAGCGGCTCGGCCGATGTGATGGAAGCGCTGGGCGCCAACATCATGCTCACGCCCGAACAGGTGGCGCTGTGCCTGGAAGAAACCGGCGTGGCCTACATGTTCGCGCCCAACCACCACGCCGCCATGAAACACGCGGCCCCGGTGCGCAAGGAACTGGGTGTGCGCACCATCTTCAACATCTTAGGCCCGCTGACCAACCCGGCCGGTGCACCCAACCAGCTGCTGGGGGTGTTCCACCCCGACCTGGTGGGCATCCTGGTGCGTGTGCTGCAGCGCCTGAACAGCGAACACGTGATGGTCGTCTACGGCATGAACGGCATGGACGAACTGTCGCTGTCCGGCGAAAGCGCGGTGGGCGAGCTGAAGGACGGCAATGTGCGCGAGTACGTCGTGCACCCCAGCGACTTCGGCCTGCCGGTCTACGACAGCCGGGTGTTGAAGGTGGCCAACAAGGAAGAGTCGGTGCAGTGCATCCAGCGCGCGCTGGCCAACGAAGACGGGCCCATCCGCGACGTGGTGCTGCTCAACGCCGGTGCTGCGCTGTATTGCGCGGGTGTCGCCGCGAGCGTGACCGAAGGTGTCAAGCGCGCACGCGAAGCCGTGGCGTCGGGCAAGGCCATGGCCAAGCTGAGCCAGTTCGTCAGCGTCAGCAACCGTTTCAAGGTGGCCTGAACGCCATGAGCGACATCCTGCAGCGCATCGTTGCCGTCAAGCGCGAAGAAGTGGCTGCCGGCAAGGCCGCTCGCAGCCTGGCCAGCTGGCGCGAAGCAGCCGAGGCCCGCGGCGACGTGCGCTACTTCGAAGCGGCCTTGCGCAGCCGCATCGCCGCGGGCGGATCGGCGGTCATCGCCGAAGTCAAGAAGGCCAGCCCGAGCAAAGGTGTGCTGCGCGAGCACTTCGTGCCGGCCGAGATTGCCGCCAGCTACGCCCGCGCCGGCGCCGCCTGCCTGAGCGTGCTGACCGACAAGGACTTTTTCCAGGGCAGCGCGGCCTACCTGCAGCAGGCCCGCGCGGCCTGCCCTTTGCCGGTGCTGCGCAAGGACTTCATGGTCGACCCCTACCAGGTGGTGGAGGCCCGTGCGCTGGGGGCGGACTGCATCCTCTTGATCGCGGCCTGCCTGGACGATGCGCTGATGGCCGATCTGGAAGCCTGCGCGCTGGACCTGGGCATGGCGGTGCTGGTGGAGGTGCACGACGGCGAAGAGCTCGACCGTGCGCTGCGTCTGAAAACCCCGCTGCTGGGCATCAACAACCGCAACCTGAAGACCTTCGAGGTGTCGCTGGACACCACGCTGGCCTTGTTGCCCCGGGTGCCGTCCGACCGGCTGCTGATCACCGAATCCGGCATCCTGGCCCGCGCCGACGTGGCGCGCATGCGAGCGGCGGGTGTGCACGCTTTCCTGGTCGGTGAAGCGTTCATGCGCGCGCCCGACCCTGGCGCGGCGTTGGCCGACCTGTTCGCTTGAGCCCCGGCAGCCGGCTGACCGGACCGCTGGCCGACCAGCTGGCGGCCGACTTCGGTGACTGGTCGCCCTTGCTGCAGCGCTGGGCGGCCAGCGCTGAGGGCCGGGCGACGCTGGCCGCCGTGGATGCACGGGTCGCCGCTGGCGCCACGGTCTACCCGGCGCAGGTCTTCCGCGCGCTGTCGCTCACTTCGCTGGCCGCCACGCGGGTCGTGATCCTGGGGCAGGACCCCTATCACGGACCGGGACAAGCCGAGGGACTGGCCTTCTCGGTGCCCAAGGGCCAGAAGGTGCCACCCAGCCTGCGCAACATCTTCAAGGAGCTGCAGCGTGACCTCGGACTCGTGCCGCCCGCCAGTGGCTCACTGTTGCCGTGGGCGGCACAGGGTGTGTTGCTGCTGAACACGTCCTTGACCGTCGAAGACGGCCAGGCTGGCAGCCATGCGAGGTTGGGTTGGCATGTGCTCACTGACGGGATTTGCAAGACATTGCTGCAAGATGAATCGCCGAAGGTCTTCATGTTGTGGGGCGCGCATGCCCAGGCGCGGGTGCCCGTGGAAACCCGCTCGGGGCGGCATCTCGTGTTGCAGAGCAACCACCCGTCGCCGCTGTCGGCCAGCCGGCCACCACTGCCTTTCGTGGGCTGCGGCCACTTCGGCGCGGCCAACCGCTTTCTCGGCACCTGCGGTCGCGGGGCCGTGGCTTGGCAGCTGCCCTGAGCGCCGCCCGTGCTATACTCACAGGCTCTCCGGAGGGGTGCCCGAGTGGCTAAAGGGGGCAGACTGTAAATCTGTTGGCTTACGCCTACGCTGGTTCGA